>Ga0126342_10000479_pt1 | contig 43783 bp, 35 predicted proteins | sample Cyp1metagenome_FD_92528 | JGI IMG/M metagenome (GOLD analysis project Ga0126342, IMG submission 92528) | Coral microbial communities from Lord Howe Island, Old Settlement Bay, Australia - Cyphastrea 1 metagenome | ecosystem: Host-associated > Invertebrates > Cnidaria > Coral ...
AACATAATGTAATATAATATAACATAACATAATATAATATTATATATATAACATATAATATGTATAATATTTACAATATGTATATATATATATTATTTTATTTATTACAATATATAATATATGACATATGATATTTGATATATTATATATAATGTATATATTTAATTTAATATAATATAATATACTATAATATAATATAATATAATATAGTATAATAGAATATAATATAATATATAATGTTTATAAATTATAAATTATATATATATATACATCATATAGAGCATATAATAATAAATATATCTGGGGATTGGCATTTAATTGGATATTCTGCGGGATGAATATAACTTAATGAAGATGAAAATGATTTGGTTTCTTTTCTCAAAAAATCCACTACTTGGGGAATCCATAGGATATACATATGTGTTTTTTTTTGTGGGTTCCTCAAGATACCCCATTGTATATGGCCAAATTCAGAGGGCTGCTACATGGCGTTCCGTAGAGAAACAACATGCTGGTGGCTGGAATCTATGTTCTGCAGATATGAGAAGCATCTGATGTTGCATCTGTCCAATGTTTATTAGATATTTTAATTTTAGAAAAAGTACAATCCTCTGGCTGATTTTCGATCAAACCATGTTTGATTACGGCTAGTTCCTATGAATATCCCCATTCCTGAGAGTTTAATTCCAATAAAAGTTGCCATACAATTATATACTGCACCATGAAATTCCATTTTCAATCATCTGGGAATGGGTCCATCGACCATCCAACTGGGCCCTGAAATTCAGTGGTTCCTCCTGGGTTTCTTCCCAGGTGAAGCATCGGAGTTCGCAGTTTGCCAGCAGAGCCTCAGCAGATCTTCATACCTTCATGTCGATTGGTCTCAGCTGGGCAGTTGGGCGACTTGAGGGGCGAGGGGCAGCGGCGAAAAAGTCGACTAGAAACACTGGAAATGATGGGCAATTTGGTATAGAAAAGGACTTGGAGTGACTGGAAATGATAGTGTTTTCACATCGTCTTTTAGCGATCGAAATACGTTTAGTATCTTTGTGGGGAGCCCAAAAAAACTTTCAAATGCTGGATGTGGTGGTCCTGCAATCAAGGCGTCGACTAAACATATTCAAACCCGATCAAGTTTGATTATTTGGATCCTCCAAATGCCGGAGACGATGTCTAAAACCATTTCAAGTCGTCAAACAGAAGCTTAGTGACATTGAATACCCAGTTATGCTGTTTTCAATGAGATCCCGGCCTTGTCCGCCACAGACTTGCCGGGTGCCAAGGTTCTTCAACAAGAAGGCAATGGCACGATCCAGATGCGAATCATAGGGATGGCACAGCATGTGTGGTTTGGAAGTACCTGGACCATAGCTCGTACAGTAGTAAATGTACATGTAATACATGTAACTATGTTGCAATGTTGTGATATGTGATAACTGATAACTACATGATCCAACTTTGCCATCTGAGAGATACTGAGAGATGATGCCTAGACCCTCCAACTACCCATAGATTATGGGTTTCATGAAGGTCAGACGGTCTACTAATCCAATGGCCAGTTCAGGAACCTGAAGAGGCACCTACCACAGGACCTATGTAAGGCGTAAGGAGATATACTGCTTGATATGGTTCAGTACCTCCAGTTTAGGCACCCGAATTTCCCATTGACTGTAATCAATCATTTCATTTTGGGTAGCCATGGGTAGTCCCGGACAAAAAGCTCGTCAGCTCCCTACGCTTCGGTAAACTAACAGCTATTGAAAATCCGCATTTATATGGATGATTTGCCTATTAAAAAATGTGATTTTCCATAGTTTTTTGTATGTTTGCCAGAGGGTAAATCTGCGCAGCACGCAGGGTCAACAATCTGCGGAAGCCGTGGTGACTCGCATCCGACGTTCAGGGATGCAGGTGGCAATGGGCCGTGGTTAATGGAGAACGAAAATTGTGATCTACCCTCTGGTTAATGGTTATCTGGTTGGTGGTTTGGAATATTTTTCATTTTTCCATATATATTCGGATATATTGGGAATAATAGTCCCAACTGACTAATATTTTTCAGAGGGGTTGAAACCACCAACCAGTTATTAACATAGCTATGAACAATCATGGAAAATCACCATTTTGTGATAGGACAAAGATGTTTACCATCCGTAGACATGGGCCATTGTCCGTCAAATTACCGGAGGGTTGTGATGATTTCATGGATTGGAATGGGGGAACTGCCGGGTTTATCCACATGGCCTGACATGGCCTGAGGCCCCAAGTACCGTATCGAGATACTTCAAGTGGGTAAAGTTCATGGCCTGTAGACTGGAAATTGGTGCCTTTTTCCAGCTGTGTAAAACGAAAAACTCATCCGTGCGTCGGGGATTTATATGTCAAGTATTCATAATATATTAGATACTTTAGCCAGGGCAATTTATGCAAGTGTCTCTACCAATGATAATCTTAGTCTGGTACCTATTATTCATTATTATTTATTCTATATTCTATTCAATACATTGATGTTATACACAATGTTATACACATCTAAACATGTCATCCCCAAGAAGATAGAACGATAATTAGTGTGGGGCATACGGTGTACATTTCGCCCACGCAGTGCCGCAGGTCAACGTTCCTCGCTATGGCATTGAGGGTGTGGTCGCGATGCCTGAGGTGCTAAGTTGAGATATGGCTGTTATGGCTGTGGCTGAATTCTATGGCATCTATGCCTACGGTTTATGGTAGATAGAACATGATAGAACTATAGTTAATGGGGTTTATAAACCAACTTATAACTGGGAGGCACCATCCTGTGATTTTATTGGAATTTAATGGATTCTTAATGGGTTTGAAGTTTGAATGATAATTTGATATAATTTGATGGGATTTAATTCATGAATTCCTATGCTGATTGATGGTGATTTAACCAACACAATGGGAATAAACTAATGGAGAATTTAACAAATAGCTATGGAAGCCACGGCCCAGTGAGTTTGATGGTTTACGTAGCGAAGATGGTGGTTTTCCATAGCAATGTTAATTCCAGAGGCTAATGCACTGTTTGTGAAAACATGGATAAGACATGGGGGGAACTTTAAACAACGACCTTGAGCCAGGTTTGAAAGACTTTCGGATTTCAGCTTCATGATTGACAATCTTCTGAATCTTCACCAGGGCATCCATGTGCTCATCCAGCAATGAGAGCCCCCATTGACCAACTTTTAACTTTACCAGTTGGATCCATTGATATTTGAGGCAAGAACCATGAACTATAGTACAAACTTCGGCTTTCTCGGACTCGTCAAGAAGAAACATTGGAAAGAAACGGGTGTGAACATGAGGGGTATATACCCTAAACCCGTTGGTTATTATGATTATGTTCCCATTTAAACGAATATGCCGTTTGGGGCGTATGGTATAATTACTCAAATATCTAGAACCATTTTAAGACACACCCATATGCATATTCTTTCTTAACTACATTCAGTATACCCACGAACCCCATTGAATCACTATAAAATCACCTTTGACCGCAGTTAGTTCCTGATAATTGGCTGGTGAATCCCATTTTTCGGACACGTCAGTGGTCATTTTGGATATGTTGGGGCTCGCAGGAGGACTGGGAAGTGCGAGAAGAGGAGCAGTACATCCAGAGCAAAAAGGAGGACATGGGACGACAGCGGTGGGGCTATAACGACCTCACTGTTCGACCGAAGCCTGGAATCATAGTTAAGGAGAGTCATAAAAGAAAGTAGCCGCAAGTTTCAGATTAGTGAATTATGATAATTTACGCCTTTGGTAAACATGGAGATCGGGATTTCCTGAAAAGGGGGACCCCAAAAAGATTTTAACTCATCCAAAATTGGTTGTTATCAATGGGAAAACCAATTGCTTGGGGTACAGTACCCATAGTTTAAGAAACCTTTATAAAATATGGAGATATTATTGTGATATAGCCATGTATAACCAACTGCGTGTTTTTTGGAAAGGGGGGATCCCCAAGTCACCACAGTTGTTTCAATACTAAAATGGCCTAAGTTTGAGTGGTACGCCGGGTTACCCCCCATTTTTAGGAAACCTCCATGCATAACCAGCTAATCTATGATTGGGGATATTTGGGTGTCTCTCAAAATTCGGGGTTTGCAGCACCCCAAATGGCAATGTGCGTAATTCTATAGGGAAAATTATGAGCAATCAGGTGATGGATGGAATAGGGTACCTTATTTTATGTCAAACGCACAGTACATAATAGTATATATGTTCAATATATTGGAGGACTACCATAAGATCCAGTATGGATGTTGATGTTTTTGCGGTGCTATACACTATACACTCAATAACACTTGGATTTTCACATGCTCCATTCGGGGAGTTGATGTTTGTATTTACCCATGATTGATGAATATGTTATAATTTGGAAATCCCCATGAAAACCAACCATGATTTCCTAATTTGTCCAACAAGTTTTGACACTGCTCATCTCCCAAAGTTTATTTTTTGGGCTGGTCTCTCTATAGAGCCTGTTGATGCCGTTCAATATTGAAGTTGAAAAAGTTTTGGTCAAGCGAAAGGGTCAGGTTTGGGGGAAGATGTTTCTCCGTTATTTAAGGAGGGTGTGTTTGAAAATGGGGTATACCCCGCAAACGACATATTTTGGTGGGGAACATGATCGAACACTATTGGATTCGGAGGTACATGAGAGAAACCCTTTCGGGGGGTTCCACAAATGAGGCTACCCCAATAGCTGGAAAGTTTATTTCATGGAAAATCCGAAAAACATGATGATTTACTGGTTGGTGGTTTGGAACATTTTTTATTTTTCCATTCAGTTGGGAATAATAATCCCAACTGACTTCAATGACTTCCAATATTTTTTCAGAGGGGTAGGTCAACCACCGACCAGATTTAGGGGTGTCCCTATTTTAGGACCTCCCCCATTTCTTGTTTTCTAACGGACTGCCACAGTGGTTTCCTCTTGATGTTTTCCAGGCGGGGCGCATTGAAATTTTCGCCCACATCATGGTGCACTCCTCAGTCGCTGATCATGAAACTGGTACTGTAGATGCCTTACTTTAATGAGATTTAATGGGATTTAATGGGATTCAATGGTATATATGGTGATTCAATGGGATTTAATGGGATTTATTAGGATATATGATGGTATACCCTTTGGTAATTTGACATAGCTATTTAACATGGCCCATAGATAGAAATAGTTGATTTACCTATATTAAAGATGGTGATTTTCCATAGCTAAGTTTACCAGAGGGTACATATTATGATAAGTTATAACTTATAAACATCATACATACCCTCTGGTAAACTAACATAACTATGGAAAATCACAATTTTAAATGGGAAAACTCACTATAAATGACCATGTTCAATAGCTATGTTAAATTACCAGAGGGTAACACACGTATCATAATACTGTAGGATCAATCCAGAAACGTGGGTTGTGGGTCTGTAGCAATATTTCTGCGAGTCAAAATATAAGATGTAGATCATGCACGGCGGGTTTACGTATCCCATCAATTATGAATATTATTTTTATACATCCGATTCTGGTTGGTGGTTTGGAACATGTTTTATTTTTCCATAATATATTTATATCGGAACATCCTTCCCATTGACTTTCATATGTTTCAAGATGGTTATTGCACCACCAACCAGACATCCATTGTTCATCTTTTGTTCTTTAAGAACTGGCTACGGTTTCCTCTCGTCTTGGAACCGCCCCCGGCCGAGCCGCTCGCCGTGGCGGTTCCTTTTTGTGTCACCGGCAGGTTTCGATCGAAGCAGACAACTCAGACTTCAGGCGGTTTCTCAGGGACCATGAGGGGATTTTATGGGAAGACACCAATGGGGCTTTCCATCAATGGGGCTAGCCCCAAATCATCATCCATTGATGGAATGGTCCACTTTTTTTCAACCAACCAGCTATTGGGGTAGCATGACTTTGGAAACCTCCAGCTTTTTGGGACTTGATGATTAGTCAGGTCTCCTGAGTTGGATACCATGACATACTCAGCGCATGGTCAACCATGAATTTATAATACCCTCTGGTAAACATTCACAGTTTGCTATTGAACATGGCCATAGTTAAATGGTTGATTGAGCCATTAATAGCATGGTGATTTTCAATAGCTATGTTAAATTACCAGAGGGTAATTCATAGGGATTTATACACCCATTGTGCTTGATTCCCATGGCATGGGATGACCAGAAACCAGAAACACTTTTTTCTTTGACCATGGCGTCATGGAAAGATCCGTAGAAATATGGAATAAACAGGAATAAACAAGGTAATATGATTCGATCTTATTTCATATTTCTCTAGATCGTTCCACCCCCATATATATATATGTATACATATACTTGTATATGGGATAATGTATATACAAAACCTATAAACATTTAGCAAGTGGTATATGGGACATATCCTAGTAATGCGTTTTGAACCACTTGCTAAATGGGGATGGGTCTGTAATAATAGCTGGAGGACTCATGGAAAGTCCGAAAATAACATGGATGATTTAGGGGTACCTCCATTTTTAGGAAACCTCCATATTTATAGATTATGTTTGTTTCATGTTTGTTTCTTTTAAAGTCTCTTGTTCGGCCAGATGGACCCATGATGGATGCGCTTAACGCTAGCTAAAAGTGGCTTGTCAGACAAGTTCTCATGGAATCAACGGCCGGAAAAAACAAACACCTATGGAACAAATAATGTGTTCACTTTTGGTAGAAACACTGTATGTTTCGATGAACCAAGTGCTAATGTTACTAATGTACATACGATGTCATACGATCTGATTGTCCCTAGATTCCATAGATTTATCTTTCTCCATGCCACTTCAGGTCTTACCAGACGCTTTTCTGTTGGCTATATCCCCTCCACAAGGATAACCTGCTGGCCAGGAATCGCACCAACATCCGCTTTGAACGTCTCATCAAGGATGGTGAGCGTCGGAGTGCACAGCAGATGGCAAGTGGAGATGTGGGATGTGCGCATGACTCTGAAAAATGGATGAAACAATGTATCCCTTGGTTTGGTAAGTACAATCTTGAGTCAAAAATGGATCCCATAACTCTAGATGGAGTATATACCTTGACGCTAGCATGTTTTGAGTCAAGCTGGTTCAGGGCTCTCTGGGTGGATCCGCTAAAGAGATAACCCAGGTGAGAAGTACAAAGAGGTGGAGGAGTCACGAAAGCAGGTCCAGAAGGAGCTGCGGGAGATGGGCGAGTTGGGATTGGAGTGATGAATATTCAGAAAATAGTTTCACAAGTTGAGAACTTGATCAGCAAGGCAAGTGGGCCTTCACCAACAAACATGAGGATGATCTTATACAGCAAAGAATTGGAAGAATACACTGTTTGGTAGTTTTTGGGGTTTGTGACATTGGTTGTAGATGAGCTACCTAGGAATTTCCCAACCACAGGAATTTCCCAATCACATAAACGGTTGCTTGATGCGTGTATCAACGGATTGGTTTTGCTGATTTTGTTGAGACAATCTGAACCGCAAAACCATGGTTTTTACATGGTTTTACCTCCAAATGTATGAGGCTGGTTGGTGGTTTGGAACATTTTTTATTTTCCATAATATATGGGATAATCCTTCCCATTGACTAATATTTTTCAAGATGGTTAAAGCCACCAAACCAGATGAGGTTTCGTGTCATTTTTGCCATCATCCGGTCCTGAGAACAGGGCTTTTTGAAAATTCCTCAGGAGATGTTCCCCGACCTGTGCCTCGGACGAGGGCTGGGCGCGACTCTTTAGGGGGCTCAGGTAGTGCTTGTTGCTGAGGGGGTTCAGATTGGGTTTCCAGAATCACAAACCAGTTGGCATGTTTTGATTATTGCATTATTGTGTACCCGTGATTGGGATAATTTAGTGGGGATAGTTTCTAGTTGAAGATGTCGAAGACCAAAATATCGATCGTAACCCCTTGAGCCTAATATAAAAAAGAAACACATGAAGCGAAATCCGAAATTTGAGTTGATATGATTAGTCATTGGTGGCATTTGATATACCCATGGGAATACCCATGACCTCCATGACCCGGTCAAAATTTTTATTGGGGTCCCAGTCATGGGTGGTCTTCGACTCCGAGGCTGGAGCGGGAAGCCAATTGAAGATCGCGGCTGAGCGCCGCGCTGCGCTGGAAAAAGATGCCCACGAGCGGCAACTGCCTGGTGAGTCATGATAAACCTGTTGATTTTCTCAGAGAAATATAGAATATCATCAGCAATATTATACTTCAGATGCTGGTAAAATAGTAAATGGAGTCCACAAGCAACATCAACGATTTTGGAAGTGGGTGTTTTTTTTTTGCAAAGCAACAAAACTTGGGTGTGTCTAATTTCATTCGTATACCCCCAAAATGGCAATTTTGGTTGGGAATTTTGGAAGCTCATGGGACATGATGATTAACCAGTGGATGGAATAGGGTACATCTATTTTCAGAAAACATAATATAAACGTGTATAACATATACAATGTGGGGCCCCCAAGATAGCTAAGTTGGTTTATGACTCCAATAACTATGGTTTATGGTACTTATAACTATAGTTATGGGGGTTTATATAGTTATGGGGGTTTATAAACCAACTTATAACTGGGGGGCCCCACTATGTATATATATATAGTTATATAATGCTATAATTTATACCAATGTTAAATCACCATTAAAAACCATGAACAAACATTGAATCATAATTTCATTGGAACAACCCACCCTTCTCTGGAATTCATTCACCAGCCAGGAACGCCAGAGTTTTGCCGAAGATGAAGAACTCTTGGCACGCCTGGGTGACTTGTGCTGGCGCTCAGTGTGGAAAGAAGGCAAGCAGATGGTTTGCGGGAATTTTTATCTGGCGGTGTTTCTCGCATCAGAGTAAAACACTGTTTGGTGTTTCTCGCCCATATTGCTATGATACCCTCTGGTAAACTAACATAGCTATGGAAACTCACAATTTTTAAAGGGACAACTCACTATTAAAGGCCATTTTCAATAGCTATGTTAGTTTACCAGAGGGTAAGTTGTTTTTCTTGAAATTTTGTGAGGCTGATCCTCGCAAAATGCCAGTTCTCTGACTGGGAGAATTCATTGATGATGAGGTCCCATGGGTCCCATAGTTGATCTCTATCACAGTCACTATCATCTATCAAGCCATATAACAATGTCACTATCATGTGATATATGCTATCATATAATAATAACCACTATCTATCACTATCTATCATCTATCATTGTGAATTTCCCATAATTTTTAACAGCCATAGCAATGTTATAGCAATGTTTTTTTTTCATTTTCCCTTTGTTCATAGTGATTTTTGTTTCCTTTCTTTTTCACCGTCCCAGGTTGGAGCACCATCTGGCTCGCTTGGCGGGCTTCGCCGCTGAAGGTGCTGGTAACTCGAGTAGGATATGTGCTCCAAGTGTTCCTAAAAGAACTAGAGATATCCTCTGGTAATTTAACATAGCTATTGAAAATGGCCATTTATAGTGGATTTAACCATTAAAAATGGTGATTTTCCATAGTTACGTTAGTTTACCAGAGGGTATCTAGAGACACTGGTAAGCCATTGTAAGCCATAGTAAGGCCAAAGTGACATGAACAAGTACACTAAGCCGTTGACAATCTCGAACCTTGATGAGTACAAGACATTACCGCCTGACTGCAGCAAACAAAAACCGAAAAGCCGCTGACGGAAGGAGATGGCAGCATGAGGTTGCAGAAAGAAGCTCCTGCGCGACTCTGCAAGCACGGGGTTTTTGGCATCGCAGGGCCCATTGGCCCATTGGGGATGAGAGTCAATAGAGTTGGAGCAACCTCATTTTGGGAACCAAATGATGACACCATGAGTCAATCTCAAATTGATATATTTTGATATCACAGCCCTAGCGAATCAGAAAAACATTGTGCAAATCAGCGTTGGAGTGGCTCGGTGAGGTTATTCTGGAATTGGTACTTAAGAAGGATGATTATATATAGTCCAAATGCGTCCTATGGTGATTGATCTTTTTGCCAGCTTTCATTTCATATGTTTCTTACGAACCTCAATGGATTGTTTTTTTTTTGGAAAATCTTCACCGGAACCATGGTTTTACCCAAAAGAATGGTGGAAAAAAGGTGTGTTTCCTGAGAGTTTCACTACCAATTCAAGGAATACCTCCATCCTAATGATAAAAACACCCCCTAAGTCCAAAATGATCAAACATATGTGGACATCCCCTATTAAACCATGTGATTTTTGGGGGGTCTTTAGTATTATGGGGACGGGATTCCTGTCTCAACGAAGCAAGCCATTCTGGACCCAACCAGCGTGGCCCAGGCCACAAGTGGTTGCAGCACACGAGGAAGCTGCAGCAGCGTGCTTGAAGCTGGTGACTTCGCCCAGTTGGGAGTGTTCCTTGTGACATGCTGCGCACGGACAAGAAGGATGATGATGATGATGATTGATGATGATGTAATAAATACATTATATACCTATCAATATTTTGTACTGTTATGAATAATCAATATGAATACCATGATATGTCATGATTATGATTATGATTATGGTAACTATGATAACTATGGTAATTATAGATTAATTATAGATTAATTATACATTTGTTTTTCCCCAAAGTTGAGGTACCACATCACCTGCCCAATTTGTTGCTGGAAATTCATTCCATTCGTGTCGAGGCTCGAAACTTGGCGGTGGGCAACCCGGAGATCCAGGCAGGAAGGTCTTCCCCAGATGTGCACATAGTTTTTCCGGTGATTTGTATAATCCACTACCCATATGCTCCATGTATGGTATATATGCCAACATTGGGGGTATATTGATGGTAAATGTTACCATATATAGCAGCACCATGGATCCTATGGGCTATAATATGATACAAGTTCCACTATAATCCACTATAACTTGACATGTTCCAACCAACAAATCCACTATAATTGTAAACATATTATATATTTATAGATATGTTTTTTTTTCCAGATACCAACCGGTTTTTCCCAAGCTACTAAATCTCTTTAAGATCCCTATTCTTGATAATTAAATTCCCATGAATCACCAGAAAATCCCTTTAAAACAGCTATAGACTGTATGATCCTATAATCATGTTTTTACCGGCAGTATAATAACTGTTATTGAAATCACCAATTACATGACCATAAGATTACATGTTTCCAGAATTTTCCAAGAATGTTCATTATAGTCCCAATTGTTTCATTCAAATCATTATTATACCTGATGTCTTCCCGTTAAAATCACCATTAATCACCATTAAATCACAATAAACACCAATAAACATCCAATTAAATCCCTTAATTTCTATCAAATCCCCTGAAAATCCCATCCAAATGATCAAATCATCCTTAAAATCCCAACTACATTCCCAGGGCCGCTGGTGGCGCCGCGGCTTGGTAGAACGCCTGGCGGTGCAGGCCAGGTGCGATCTGGCAGCGTGCGAAGGCCCAGGGTGGGGGTGCCCCAATAGCTGGATGGTGTGCAATGGAAAATCCATGAAAATCCCCTTCTATAAATGGATGAAAATCCCATGACAATTCCAATCTAATTAAAAAATATTAAAAATCCACACTTATGAGGGTTGGTATTTTTGATTGGTATTTTCATGGGTATAACCTGCCATAAGGAAATTCAATGGATTAACCTGATTAACCATTGATGGATTTGAATGATTGATTTTTAGGGCTAAAAGCTATTGATTTTGAATCAAGTTGGAGACACCACCATGACGATTTTGAATCATTTTGGAGAAACCACCATTACGAAAAACTCATCATTTTTAAAGAATCATATGATTGAATGGTTCTAAAAAACATGAAAGCCGTTTGTTCGAATGTTTTAGATCTAAAATTCTGAAGCATGTCTGTAGGACTTGCCTTTTTTGGGGATATGTTTTGGATAATTTTAAACATTAAACATACCACCACTGCTTAATCCTCCGCCAGTGGGAATATCAGCAGCATATAACGACTTCACATCGCGACCTCACTAATGGTTAGTAGGGGTAAACTATCCACTTGTTTTTTTTTGAATTCAAGCAGCAGAACTGGAGGCAGCACTGCCAAGGCCCAGCGGTGAGCGGTCTGCAGCGTGGTGTGAGGCGGTGTCCCTTGGATCCCTTGGCAGCCTGCGGAAAACAACGTGGGTCGAAATTCAAAACTGTCATGTTTGATATAGGATTTTGGGGTGATTCTGGGGTGATTTTACTGGGATTTTATGGTGATGAATGGGATTTAGTATTGGACATGGGATAGGAACTTAGGAACTCTGGGAATCAGGTCCATGGCTTGCTGGAAAAGAAAAACCAGCTATACTTCCATGAATTTCCCATGAAAAAACATCCATTCATAGGCGATAAATGGCGATAAAAACAATTGCCACCTTTGATTTCCGGGTCATTCAATTGAAATATTCATCGAAATTTAGTCATGTTTAGTTTGCGAGCCTCTTGAACTTTGAGGTACCACCAACTATATGCATCAAACTTGAGGATACCTCAGAGCTTGTGACCGCTTGCTTACGCTTCATAAAAAGGAATACCCTCTGGTAATTTAACGTAACTATGGAAAATCACCATGTTTAATGGGTAAATCCACTATAAATGGCCATTTTCAATAGCTATGTTAGTTTACCAGAGGGTATCATGGAATATCCCCAAGTAAAAACAGCTGCAACAAAAAGCAAAGAGATTAACGATGGCAAATAGAAAACCCAACCAACCGGTTCCCTTATTTTTTTCCGAGAAGAATATGTTGGGTTTGTACCAGGATTCAGGGGGAAACCGTTCCCATGATGTTTTCCATCATGTTCCCCATTCATTATATAGTTATCATGTTTCCCACCATGTTCCTATAATGTTCCCATAATTTTCCTATAATTTATGTTGGGTTAATTATCACGTTAGATCTATGGGTTCCTATAATTTGTGTCCCACCATCTTTTCCCTATATTTTTCATGTTCTTTCCCGTCGTGTTTCATACTTTAATTACGTTCCCATCATGTCTCCCTATGAAAATCGCCATATTTCCGTTGAAGGCCTTCACCGCACTTAGGCCTAGTTTTATGGCGAACGTCCTGGCGAACAACCCGGAGTTGAGGGCTGAGGCACGCTGCAGCATGGCTGTCCAACAACGAGCCATTGAAATCCATTGAAAATACCATGGTTTAAGTGGTGAATATAGGAACTTCTACCACCATTTTTTTTGGGGGATTCTGATTGCCCATGGCAGGTATTCCGGGATTTCATCCAGAAAAAGGCTGATGTTATCTGATTTCAATGGAAGACATGTTGGATTCTCATGGATTTAACACACAAGAAATGGGAGTCAAGCATAGTTGATGAGGATCTCAGGTTGATTTCATGGGGATTTCGCTCCAAAAAATGGATGTTTTCAACACCATTTGGAGCCTGGGCCAGGCGCTGGAAGCCTTGTGGCCCCATGGCCTTTGTGCTGTGCTGGCGATGTGCAGGGGGTGCCCAGCGAATCGGTAGAAAAATGGATGGTTTATCATGATCAAATGGTTTTTGAGATGGCCGAAATTATGGTTTTTTTGGAACCATGGTTCTTCCCCATTTTCCGATACACCTCTTGACTTGTGCCCAAATTGGGATTCAATAACTGATTCAATCCCAATTTCTAGTGCAAAACGCCCATCTCAATTCCCCTACGAATTTAAGCTACAAAGTTTGTGGCCTTGTGCCTCTTACAGAGGCTTCCATTTTAGTCAGGCTAACCGTGACATGAAATCCAGGCCCAAGATTTTGTAGCTTAAATTTGTGAATTTCATTTGATAAAGGAATCATTTTAATCATGTTAGCCAATCATAAAAATCGGAGTGGCATTTTATAAGGAAACATGATGAGTTTCATGACATAGGGACAGAATATGACAGTATTCAAGCTCGTCCGTTTTTCAAGGTTGTTGAACATGAATTGGCATTTTGTAGCTAAGGCCATTTTGGGAAAAAATGGAACTCAGCAACCTCATTCTATAGCCCCAAGCTTGTGACAAATTTGTGTAACCTACAGAGTTAGGGTCACAACGTCTCCCCTGAAATTCGATGGGGCATCCATCTCATCAAAACTAGGTCAATCTTAGATGGCTAGTTTAATCCTTTAATCTTTTGGTATCAATGGGATTATCATGGATGATCTACTCACCAGCGAAGAATCAGATTGAAAGCTCAGCTAAGCCACACGGATCTCTCCAAACATGTGGTAAAGTCCCAAACTTTAAAGGCCAAAAAAAAAACATTGAAACCCCCAAAATCAGCCTTTGTGGGCCACATTTCCCAACAATGGGGCCACTTAAGAATTAGCATTTGAACATCCACCATTTAGTTCGATGATTTTGCCAGCTATATAATATGAACATAATATAAACAGATAGACTTCCAAGGGGGATTTCCCATCAACCCACATGGTTTTTATGCATTTACCCCATGGTCCTATGGTCGTCCCCCGTGGAGGTTGGCGGCGTCCCGACCATGGCTTCCTGCTGCTGCAGAACCTCTTCTCCGGAGGTCGTTCCCGTCGGCGGGAACCACGACGTGGAGCGACAAAGAGTTTGTGACCCGTGGTAGTTAGGATGCAACATGATTTACTGGTTGGTGGTTTGGAACATGATTTTCATTTGTCCATATATTGTTGGGATGTCATCCTTCCCATTGACTTTCATATTTTTCAAGATGGGAGAGAAACCACCAACATGATTTAACGTGATTGAATCTTGATTGAGTATGAACCAATGCATCAAGATGAATGTTTTGGTGATTTAAACTTAAACCTTCATTCAACTAATCAAACACCTGGGGTAATTGGTCATGTTTTAACCAATCATGGGGGGAATAAGATGATTTGACACACCAAAAAATGAGGAGAAGAGGGGATGGCTCAAGCTTATTGACTATCCATCCCAGTTTGGGGGGACGGTTGTGATGTAAAAAACACAGGCACTCAACATATCTCGACGTGACAAATTGTGTTGGCCTATTTTAACCCAATGTTTGAGTTTTAACCCTCTGGTAAACTAACATAACTATGGAAAATCACAAGTTTTAATGGGAAAACTCACTATAAATGGGCCATTTCAATAGCTATATAATTAGTTTATACCAGAGGGTACCATAGTTGTAGCAAGAATTGATGGGAAAACGGGGAAAAGTCACTGTCACTGACTAAAGCCATGGTCCGGGATCAGGACTGTTCGCGTTTGGAGAACATGCGAACGATGATGGCCCCACAAATGTATAGCCAAAGTGCTGGAAGATTGACCTTGGAGGTACCCCAATGACTCACCAGAAATCAGGTAGTAACCCTCCAAAATTGGATGTGTGTGGTATGAGTTTTTGCCACATGATCAACAACTCTTACTTGTTTTTTTTTTTCATCCGTGGAAAATAATTTTTGGGAATATGTGTTCCATATATTGGGAATGTCATCATCCCAACTGACGAACTCCATCATTTTTTCAGAGGGGTAGGCTCAACCACCAACCAGGTTGGGCGTCCTGATTCGGCGTTTCCGAATCCATCCATTGATCATTGGGCTCGGCGAGCCGAGCCATGCTGCCATGCTTTGGATGGGGTGAAACTCTTCAGCGTTTTTGCAGGTCATCGACGCTTGGGCCAAGATGGCTGTGTGCTGGGGCCCCGGACGGACGGGCGAACTGGGACAAAATAATCGAGGTAGATGGGGGATTTCCAGCTGAGCTGATCAATTGCAGAAGTTGTCGATCATCCAGCAATGGGATGTGCTGCAGGTTCCACGTGATTCTGAGTCTTCTGCGGGTTGGGGTCCTCAGAGGGCATTAGTTTTTTTTGGAGGGTTGGATTTGCTAAAAATCGGTGAGTCGAAAATATGTTCTCCAAATTTCTCGAGAAATGTGAGCTTTGGAAAAATTGGCCTTGGGCTTGCCTTATGGCTCAGAATTCGGCAGCATAGGATGTCCTGTCGGTGAGTTTGGGTGTCCAATAGAAGTTGATCAATCAGCAGTCACGACTTTAACGGACATCAGCTTTTCAGAGACTGTTCGTTTTACCAGAGAAAACCAGGAAACCTGTGGAGTTACTGGACCAAACTGCGAGAACTGAGGCATCCTGGGCACAAGCGGGGTGAATGCTATACCGAAAAAAAAACAAAAAGTCAAGGACATTAAATTCATAGCGTGGGAAAATCACCACTCACCACCTATATCCATCACATCCATCGAAATATCCCATCCATATCCTTCTTTTCTAGTTGGCGATGTCAATCATTTGTCATGATCCCAACATTTTTCACAGCTACTGCCCGAAATACCAGTTCCAAGTCAGTAAGTCACCTCATAAAATAAATGGAATGATGACCCTATTTAATCTATTTCTAACATGGTGATAACCTATGGTAACCTACAAGATTCACTGGTTTCTAGGCCTTCAACTGCAGGGGTTGACCCCTTCACCCACGCCTTCCGTTGCGTTCCACGGGGCCTTCATCGAAACGGGGCCATGGCTGCTGCGGCCTGGCCATTCGGCCGCTGGCAGCGCCTGGCATCGTTGCTCCCGAGCGGCTGGTTGAAACTCTGCGGTCTCGGAGTGCTGCCGAGTTTCTGCTGGCGCTGGCGGATCTGGCGGCGGGTCTTGAAGCTGTGGCTAAGCAGTATAGCCTGTATAGCAATGTGAACAAAGGAGTTTCTGGAGGGTCATTTACAGTTTAGACATCTTTTAGAAATTAGAATAGGTATATAATATATTATATAAAGTTGAAGATGAAGCGTTGGCAGAGCCAAGAGGGTAATCTATCGAGTTGAATCAGCGTCAGGGATGAGCATCAGGAATCAGCATCACAGGTCTTAAAAAGTCGAGCCAGTCACCAGAGCAGTTCACTGCGATGTCACACCACCCATTTGTAGCCGGATTTGTTTAGGGGTTGTTTGAATTTGTTTGAGGTATGTTTGCGGTGTGTAAAAAAGCCTTTTTTGTGCCTTGTTCAGGGTATGATTGGGAGTTGACTATAGTTGAAGGCAAGTTTAGGTCATTCTAAGCCTTACGCTTGGCTAAGCTTAGAAGTTGGGAGAGGTTCATCTCATTCAAAGTCGAAGTATGCCGAAGCTTAGATGATTCATCAGAAATTATCAGAAAAGGAAAGATACGGCATGACATATCAGAACTGTTAAAGACATGTTTTGACCAGTTTAAAGTAGTTCAATTATTGAGATATTCTCAGATAATATGAAGAAGACATGCGGATATGTGGCCGGGTTCAGCAACATTGAAGATCAGTGACAATAACGGCGTTGAGATGGATTCAGGCTGCATCAAGTAGATCAAGTAGTGTGCGGATCCATACTGATCTAAATTCGTATGTATCATGTACCCTCTGGTAAACTAACATAAAACATCATAAAACTATGGAAAATCACCATGTTATTAGTGGGATTTAATGGGTAAATCAACTAGAAATGTGGTATTTTCAATAGCTACGTAACAAATTACCAGAGGGTATCCCAGAATTGTGTTCCTTTGCCACGCCTTCAAAATTTCAATTCAAACAAATAACATGTCACATGTCAAACAATATCGCCAAATTATCATCACAACATCTATTTTATTATGTTCAATTCCTTATTAATTAAGTTGATTATTTGTTTCCCAATGCCAAACCCGGATTCCACAAAACTCTCTTGGTTAATTTGGGTTATCCCCAAAAATTGTACATATAAACTACTATGGTAATTAGACGATGAACTTATGCATTAACTCCAAACAATATCGCTTACTGCAATTTTGTTTACCATTATGATACTATTATTGTGTATGATCTATAGTAGCACGATTTTATATAGTGATATATAGAGAAATAGCGATCAATTACTAGCGTCCATTTGCTTCCAACCCACCCACCTCAGGAGATGGCGCCTGAGTCGCGCTTCACGGCCCTCCGCCATTGTTGCGCAGCATGCGCAGCGTGACCCGGAGATGGTGACGTTGGAGTCGGGTGACATCGACCCGACAACAGTGGCAGTGCCGCCTGCCACGGCTTCAAGGGGCATGGAGCTGCGACCGAACCCTGGAATCATGGTTAGATTGCAGGGAATCATCCCAAAATGGCCGCAAGTTTCAGGTTAGTGAATTACTGTCATTTGATATAATTTGCCCAGATAAATGGAAACTATGGAACATGGCCCATTAATAGATGATTTAGCTATTAAAGATGATGATTTTCCAGAGCGATATGTTAAATTACCAGAGGGTAACCCAAGATGCCATCCCCAATTGGGACATATGTGGGATGATGTAACATAAGTATGAATGGATGGCATGCTTCATTCTTGGGGCGGTTAACTGTCAAAATAGAGGGATATAAGTGAACAATAATTATATGTAAAAAGTGATAAATGATGGTTGGTTGATGATTATAGGGAGGTATGCTCCCCAGTACTAATTTGGGATTGTCATAATTCATGAACTGGGAGTCCCGTTCTTAACCAACATGAAATGAAACGAATTCGGGGTTTCTGAACACTGCTCAAGTGTCGATCCACAAATCGGAGGGTTGAAGGAGATCATAGAGAGATCCATTTAAAACTATATTTATAATATATCATGATTTACCTATTAGACATGCCACATTTCTCCATGTTTAGAATGATGTTCTCTAGCTACGTTACCCTCTGCTAAACTAACATAACTATGGAAAATCACAATTTTTAATGGGAAAATCCACTATAAATGGTTATTTTTAATAGCTATGTTAAATTACCAGAGGGTACATCACCAGCCGGGTCTCGTTGCTTTGAGGCCGACCGTGTCGTCGGTGTCGCCCTCGCCACCGCCCGCCCCGGCGCCGGCGCCGCCGGCGTCGGACGTGGCGGCCGCGGTGAAGGCGGCGCCGCGGCCCAGGGCCGAATCGGGATTGGCGCGGGGGTTCTTCAACAAGCCGGCCAAGAAGGTGGGGAAAAGCATGGGAAAACCATGGGAAAACCATGGGAGGCAAAAAAAACGGGAAACATATTCATATGTTAACTATTATGTTACTACAGTATATTTATATTGGTTTGTTTGAATGGGAATTATATGTGGATCGAATATATCGTACTATATTAGTTAATATTTACGATTGAATATGATTCTATATATATATATATATATATATGTATCTTATGTTACTATGTTGGCTGGACTTTACTTTGCGTGGGGAAAGACATACTTCAAAGGTAGCATGCATGATGTTGATGCAACAACATAGATATATGTGCCTCAAATGAAAGGTGGTGCAACATGGCGCAGCAATTTTATTTTGCTGAAACATAACTGATATTGATTTGAGACTTGCCAAAGGTTGGAGTTCAGAGTATCTAAAGGAAGGGAGGCCAATCGCAACCATTTGAAATATATTTTGTTGATTGTGTATTGTAGGCACTGGTACTATTTGGTTTTAGATTGTTTTAGTTTTTAGAGTATTGGGGATTACCACAACATATCATAGCCAACAGATGAAATACCTATGGGGATAAGATGCTGTATTGTGCATGTAACCAACATAGTACAGTTATTCTAGTGGATATTATAGTACATCATAGTACATTATAGACGGATGTTATTTGTCCTAAAATACTATGATGTACTATGATATTGGTGGTTTAGGTATACCTAACTGGACCTCCCGCAGGCGAAGAAAACCCCTGAGCCGCCGGCGACGGCCGAAACCGTGAAGCCTTCCACTGCGGAAACGCTGGAAGCACGTCAGGCGGCGGTGCCTTTGATGAAGGCATTGTGGGTATGAATCGGTCAAGATTCTTGTGCCCGAATCTGGGTGTATTTATGATTTCACTATACAATAATATACATTATATATATATATATCCCATAGGATCCATGTATGGTATATATGCTAACATTGGGGGTATATTGATGGTAAATGTTACCATATATAGCAGCACCATGGATCCTATGGGTATATAATATTGTATAGATATCTACCTATGTCCAACAAAAACCTAATAATTGTATGGCCAGATGCCCAGGTTTTTAATCATGTCAGATGTCAAAACCTACGGAAAATCATCGGACTCATAACTTGGTCCAGTTTCATCCATCGCTTGCCATAACTATGTAGCAAAATTATAAATAATTATATATATACATATGTATCCCCATTAAATCCCATTAAGTCCCATTAAATCACCATTTTACTTACACATATATATATATATATATATTAGGATTTTCCCATTAAAGTAGCATTAAAATTACCCAGTGGGCTATCCGGATGACTTGCCATGTTTTTTTCCAAGGCCAAGGATGCTGTCTTACGCGAACAGGAGGCGTTTTATGATGACGGACGTGGACCCATGGAACTCGGAAAATGTTGGGAAGATTTTTAGGGTGGGGAATACTGCAGATGCTCCCAAAAATGGTTGATTGGAATAATTATAGGTGATTCCCACCTAAACGTATAATGGGGGTTCCCCTTAAATCCCATGACCTAAAAAAGTCAAATGCATGATTTGGGTATAACCAACAGTCATGGTATTACTACAAATGGAGATTACTAGTACAGGGAATACTTCAAATAATTTACCCTTCAAATAATTACATCCATACCCTATAATCTGGGTAAATTATAGGGTATAACCAACAGTCATGGATGAATCATGGATGATTGGAATAATGTGGGAGGAATTATATGTGGGATCCACCCAATAATGGTTGATAATTAGTGGCTAATAATAGATGGAGGTATAACCAACAATCATGGATGAATATTGGATAATTGGAATAATGTAGGATCCACCCAATACTAAATGGGAGGGATACTAATGGGGATAAATGGGAATAGGATGGGAATAATGTGGGTCCAGGTATAACCACGAATCATGGATGAATTATGGATACTCTCCTGTAATTGGAATAATGTGTGATAAACACAATAATATAGTGTTATAGTCTAAGATACAATAGGAATATAATGGTACCCTTATGGTAATTTAAAAATTGCAATGGAACATCACCACTTTAAAACGGTAAATCATGGAACAAAATGGATGTCTACACAGGCCATAGAGAATTGACTATCTATGGATTATCAATACTCATCCAATGGGCCTCTGGATGTACATGCAATGAATTACCAATCCCCATTTGTAGATGATATTCTCATCTATAGAAGCCCCTTTAGTTCGTGGAATTCCCAGCCAGCCATATTTGATGTCCCATTCGCAAAAAGATAAATCACCAGAGGCTACTGGAAAAAACGCATATCCAAGTGGAATGAATTGGGCTTTGTATTGGTACAATTATAACCCAATGGTATATATACTTTTCATAAATTGTTACATGATATCTGGTAAAATCGACTTCAAATGTGTCCACTAAGATTTATCAACCATTGTCCATCCCACTCGATCTCCTGACTAATGGTTGAGAGCTAGGTTAATACCCATTATCCGTTAACCATTCATCCACAACTTCTCCTAGCTTCCAATCTGAGTCGCCTCGCAGGCTGGCGTTCGCTTCTTCCACAGCTGCGCATTCCGCGAAGCGAAAACGACGCTCTACAAGGTAATGAAAGATGGACGGGCGAAAAAAAACACAGGAATGCATGGTGACTTACACGGTACCGGCCGCAAGTCGTGCAGCATTGTCTTAAGTCGTCCCGGGTTTGTGTGCCCAACCTAATGCTGAATTCCAGCCTATGTCTTTTGATTTATATCTTTCATGAGATTCATTTTTTTTGGGTGTGCGCATGTCATTCCGTCAAAAGGTGATTTTATGGATTTTAATTGGCTTTAGTTTGAATGGTAATGGGATGTTATGGGGATACAAAACCAGCCAATTGTGGAAACCAGTATGAAGTCAAAGCTCACAGGTCTCAGGTTATCTTTATACAGCGGTTCCGAAGTTCCAACCATAGTGCCATAGTGTTTTGATTTTTTGGGACGATCGTCCCCAACGTGCGAGGAACATGGCCCAGAGTTGTGAGGGATTCGGGCTGGTTGTTGGTCCTGAAGTGAGAACAAAGGCACTGGAGCATTTCCATTTTGTACTGGATTGGATATCCCTCTTGCTGTTGATAGAATGTGTCATCCCCCATTGCACTAGCTGTTGTTGTTTACACTTCCTTCTGGTTGAATTTGCATGTTTGTTGCTGTAGTTCCTCAATGTTCCTTACATGTGAATCCAAACTTGCTGACTTGAGCTGCAGAAAACTGCCTGGGGTCCCTGGGGTTCCTCGAAAAAGCATCTTACCTGCGATAATGATCCCAAATGACCTCCATATGTTTAAGGGTTAGATGGACCTTTTGATATCTTTTGATCATTTATTGTCACCCATGCTCCATGGATTGATCCATTTTGTTGCTTCGATCCATTGACTCCCAAATCCAGATTTCAGATAGAAGGTACCCGAACTCCCATTTTTAACCAGTGTTGGACAGAAATTCTGCACGTGGGGAACCCACCCAAAAAAGGGAATGAATTATATACCATGCAGAAAAGCTACAACTATCATGATTTTAAATCAGATTTTAGATTCCTTCAATGATTTGACATTATTATTCACCAAATTTGGGTTGTGCCACACTTATATATATATAACATATATATAGTATAATTGTACTACTGGCCACACACTGGGATTTCCATTATTGGTGAGGCCTCAAATCAATTTTAAATCAGGAACCTTCATTAAATCCTTATTACTCATGTATGAGATACCCTCTGTCAAGTTTGTCAATTTTACACAGCTATGAAGAAAAACTTCAACTAGCAAATCATCTACCCTCTGGTTATTTAACATAGCCATGGAAAATGGCCCATTTATAGATGGTTTACCTATTAAAAATGGTGATTTTCCATGGCGAACTGTTAAATAACCAGATGGTACTTTCAATGGCTCCATCTCGGCATTTTAGGAGCTTCGACTGCATGCGGCGTTTGGCTTCGGACGCCCAGCTGGGCAAGGAGGAGACGAGCCGGTCGTTCCGTCGTTCCCAGCATCTCCCGGTGTTGGGAGTGGATGGCCATGGAAGACAGGAGGTATACCCCAACGTTCCTGGCCGTTGGTTGACGATTATCTGGGGGGTTCCACAAATGAGGGGATACCCCAATAGCTGGTTTACAGTGGAAAATCCACCCAAAATGATCCAAAATGAATGATTTGGGGGTACCTGAATCCCTACAGTTTTGGCCCGAAATACCAGTTATGAGTCAGTTAGTCACCTCATTTTTTTTTGAATGACAAGCCCATTTATAACCATAAAGATAACTGGTAAAGTGTTTTAACTCTAGTTGGTCGATAATTATGTGGAGGTTTCCGAAGTCATGAGGGTACTCCAATTAATTTGGTTGGGGGTTATACAAAGTGGTTTATTTGGGGATGATGTTTTTACTAACCACTATAAATTTTATAAATGGGCTGGGATATGGTTATTTTTCATGGCTCATTTAATCCCATGGTTTTTTGGTGAATTTCTGGGGGTGTTCAGGGGGGTTACCCTGTTGGGGTAAACATACGGAAACCCTGGGAAAATGATCGGAAAATTCATGGTGGCTTTTCCACATCGAAGTGTTAGTTTACTGGAGGGTTTTACACCCAAATGAGAATGGGGATACAATGTGATGATGTGTTTTTTTGGTAGGTCTTTAAACAAAACTATTGCATCCACAGATGTGAATTTGTTGTTTTTTCTGGCCTAGGTATGGGTTTGCACATTCATATATTTGATATAGTAAGAGCATGTAAGAGCTAGACTGATCATACACTCCACTGAGTGGATCAATCAACCACCAGTCAAAAGAAAGTCTCCAATCAACGAGTTTGTCTGAAAATATGGTACCCCTAAACTCATTGGTTTGTCATCATTTTCCCTGAAAGGACCAATTTCAGGGTACACCCGAATCATAGCCCTTTCTCATCCTGGAAGACGGCACCTTCATAGCATCCTCATCGGCCAGGAGGGGCAAGCGTATCGCTTACTGGCCAATTGCCTAGACAAGCTGAATGCGCCGGAAGAGGACGGGGCCAAGATTCAACGGACCAAATTTAGGGTTTCAACATGTTTCAACCGTAAATGGTTGACGAACTAGAACTCAATGGTGAAGAAAATCATGTTACAGGACCCGGATCTATTACTATTCTTTGATGGATATATTTGGTTGGTAATGGCTTCAAATAGCCTATCATACTACTTGGGATGATGATCGAAATTGACTGATGGTTTGGGGTAGCAGTTATCCTTTGAGTAGACAATGCCGCGCACAGATTCAATGTTTCATGGTATTTGAATGTATTTGATGGGACATCGCAAATTTCTAGACCGAATTCTTTGCTTCAGGTGTTAAGTACACATAAGTACACGTAATTGTATGATTATCATATTAGATATCATTGATATCATTTTAGATTTTAACTAACTTTACATGATTCATCTACCCTTTATCAGGCCACATCAGTCCCCCACTTTTGCGTTGGCATGATTCGTCTCTCCGGCACATGGGACAGTCGCCAGGAGATTGATGCTGCCTACAAGCAGGCCATGAAACTGGCACATCAGCACGACGACACCTGGCATCGACATAGGGTGAACATGAAGCCACTGGGGGACAGGCGTCGCCCGAGGCTTGTTTCTTCTCTGAGGATACGGGCGCCATTCCAGAGGGGTACTATCTACTCTTATTTCTGATGTCAGACTATCATTCCAAAACATTCCTTTTAATTCCTGAATGATTTGGTATGATTTGGAATGATTTATTTCTGGGGAACCTGGCTTTGAATTGGGGGGCAGAGTTGCACAGGCTCCTGGTAAGATTGATGCACACACATGCAAAGCATTGGGCCCGATTGGGTACAGAAAATGCAAGGGCCAACAAAAAAAAAAACTTGACATTCCTGCCAAGAAGGCAGCAAGGAAGAAGGCTTAAAAAAAAAGGTGTCCTTCTGGCTTGCTTTGCCCTGCATGCACTGGATGTGTGGGGAGTTGTTTTGATTGTTTTGGAAGGTTTTTGAATGTTTTGGAAGTTTTCTGAATGTTCTGGGTATGTTGTGGAAGTTCTTCTAAGTTTCAAGAATGACAGGGTGCCAAGGCAACTTGATTGAATAGTAGCCCTGTTGGATAGTAACCCTGGGGTGATGAATGATTGTTGGATTGTTGGATATACTGTAATACTGTATGAGATCTTTTATGAATGTATATATATAATATTATATATATGTAATATTATATATATATAATATTATATATATAATATTATATATATATAATATTATATATATTATATTATATTATAATATATATATGTAATATTATATATAATATACATATTTATACATATATTATATGATTTTTTTTAATGTATGTAGTATGTGTCTTCTCTTGTGTGTTGCTTGCATCGTCAATTCTTGTTTTTTCACATCCTCCACGATGCTGTGCGCCAAGGACATGCAGTTGTCCTTCAACGTGCTAACGGGTATGGGCTCCCACGAGGCCACGTCTACCTGACATGTCTGGTGCTTCGTCGTGCAGATTTTTTTTTGCGATTCGTTGTGGCAATGTCTCAAACGCTTAGTGGCTTAGTGTACGTTCGTTAGGCAGAGTTGTATCTACCAGATGTACCTTAGCTTCATGTTGCTGGGGTATTGATTGAGCCAGCTAGGGGGCCACAGATGTTAAGTGCGTTCACCAATCCATTGCAGCTGGAGGTGAAACAGGAGCACCTTGATGAAGCGGAACATTTGCAGCTCGGGAAACAACCTTATGGTTGATTGCTATTACTTCTACTTGGTGAAGTTTGCAAAGTCATTTACCAGCATCTATACTATGGACCATGGATGCATGTGACAGGCACTTCATTGGAGCTTCCAATGAGAAAAGAAGCGAAAAAACCATCATAAACCCATCATGTCTCCATCCGTTCGAAAATTCCCAGCTGAGGTATTTCCAGTCCTTGATGTTGGCCAAGCGGGTCTTGTCCCCTCACGAAGAAGCCATCGCCGAAGGCGCGGCACGCACGGCGCGGTGCTCTGAGATGACAAAAGTTTCTCCAAATCGGCTGGGAAACAAGTGAGAAAACACATTAAAAAAATGTTTGAATGTGACATGTTGTGAAATGTCTTGAAATCGTGCATATATATAATCATATATATATATGTAATATATATATATGTCTATTTGGGTAACATAATTCACTAAACTGAAAAGTTGGGCTATTTTGGGATAGCTACCCCTACTATTCCAGGCTTTGGTCGCGATGTGAGGTTGTTATTATTTACCCAGATATATGATATATGATATAATATACATAATGTATATATATATATATCCATATATGTACATAACATACAATATCCATATATGTATATAACATATTATATAATATATACTTAATAAAATCTCATATATCATATATCATATATAATATACAATATAATATAACACACGTAATACAACATATAATTATAATATATTCATTAAAACATCATATATATATATATACTTATATATATATATGCTATATAAATTATAATATTTACTATATATATATATATGAGGTGCATTTATAAAAAGTGAAATTTGCAGCCCTGCGCTACATTTCTTCCAGGCAATTTGGGCATGTGCCTTGGACAGATGGAAGGACGACGTGCCGAGGCTTGGCTGATGGCGCTTCGAGGGCTCGGTGGGTGCCATGTGACCCTAAGAAATGTTCTTAAATATAGGGATTTAATGGTGATTATTAGGGATTTAATGATATTTTTCAGTATGGAATGTTGCTAATTAATGGGATTTACCCTCTGGTTATTAGTGATTTTCCATAGCTATGTTAGTTTACCAGAGGGTCATGTAATTGGTGATGAATGTAATTGTCATTGGATCGGTTTACGTTTTTTTTTTAACCGGAAACACCCATATTTCATGGTAAAAACCATGGTTTCTGGTTAAGATTTTCCCACCAAGCCAATGTAATTCATGGGATATGTTACCATTGATCCATTGTTTATCCATTGACCTGGCACATGCATCCATTATTTATCTATTTATTCATTGTAGTTGGATGAATTGGGGATATAAAACATGGGGATTGGTAAGGATTTAACCACCATGGTTGCATTCGGTTGCATATCATAAGGGGGATATATGTCATATGGTGATCAAGTGGGATACAATGAATGGGATAACCAGCTCAAGGCGCAAATTGGATCAGAACCATATGGGGACGGTCATCCCGCTGGAAGGGTGAACAGTCACCAACTTAAATACCCTCTGGTTATTGTTTAAAGCTATTGAACATGGCCATAGAAATAGTTGATTTACATATTGGACATGGTGATTTTCCAGTTCGCGAACTGTTAGTTTACCAGAGGGTGGGTGCTAGGATACCAGCACTCCCCCATTCTCATAGCACTTGGAGTGTCTGTGCATCCCTGCAGATTTTCACTACGATGCTTGTATGGCCCAGCTCTTGGCTCGGATGGTCATCCGGGTTTTGACCCTTCAATTTCTAGGGTCTTGGGAGCAAACTATAAACAAAACGAAGCCAGATTTCTCTGCTACCCTCTGGCAAACTAACATAGCTGTAGAAAATACCCCATTTATAGTGGATTTTCCCATAAAAAATGGTGATTTTCTATAGTTATGTTAGTTTACCAGAGGGTACCCCGCACCCCAAGAATCTCTTTTTGAAAATCTCAGGTTTTTTTGTGTGATCCGAGGAATCCCTGGAGCACTTCCGCAAGGCCCTGAAGCTGCAGGATGGGAGTAACACCCACAGCACTGTGCCGCACCCAGTGACATCCAGAAGTCACCCAGGGGAACAAAAAATTTGGCATATTTTGGACCGCAAAAACCGAAGTTGGTTTGTTCATGTTTATAGTAACAATAGTATTACAAGCATCATCTTTTTTACCCTCTGGTAATTTAACATAGCTATTGAAAATGGCCATTTATAGTGAGTTTTCCCATTCAAAATTGTGATTTTCCATAGTTATGCTAGTTTACCAGAGGGTAATTGTTATTACCTTGGAGTCGTCATTTGCAGAACATGATCCAATTTTTGTCTGAGGTGACCCTTCTAGCCAACTACGCCTCGGCACTCTGTGCAGATGACAGGCCAGGGGTTTTATGGAGGCGACATAGCGATTGGGAGGCAACAGGGACCCCAAATCCAGCTAAAAAATGGGTCATTTTTAGGTTGTATAGTTATCCCAGTTGTAGCATACCGTATACCTGATATACCGTGCACCTGAATTTTGGCGATGAGTTTCAGGTTCAATTGGATCAAGGCCAAGCGGAACCGACTCGCCATGGCCATCTCCTGCCGTCGAATAGTTGGATAAACTATCCTGAGCTAGATGTTAGTGTTGTACTCAACAAATCGTTCATAGAATACTTAGAATACCCTTCTTCAAATGCTATTGCAAAGTGTGTATTCCAGTGCGCAAAAGAAAACCAAACAGAGCCGGCAAACTGCAGGTATGAGGAGGCTCAGAAGGAGTATGAGAACCTTGGGCCTTCAACAGAGGGAACGAATCTTTCACAAATGCGACATTTTGGACAATCTGTGGAATGTCATATCATGAAGCAAACCTACAATAACTTTTGTACTAGTAGTGGGATTATCACTTATGCAGCATATGGAGGTTTCCTAAAATGGGGGTACCCCAAAATCACCAATTTTAATAGGATTTTCTCCATATAGTCATGCGGACGCTTTCCTCAAATTTCTTGGAAGTTTCACGTGTCTTGTGTGCTTCGATGGAGCGCTTGCATGGTCTTTGTGTCCGGTTGCTATGGAACAAAATTGGACCTCAACATGGAGATTGAAGTGGCAAGATCCCAGCAAAAACATAGAATAATTACCATGATAATCTGTGGTAAGTGAACATAGATTACCTATGTTCAATAGGTAAATAACCCTATGAATTACGACATAGTACAGTATATAGTTGCTTTCTGCCGCAAGGTTTTGGCAAGTTGGACCTACAATATTTTGACAACTTTCTGACTCCACTGAAAAAGTTGGTGGGATATCCCACCATTGTATCGTTTGCCAACTCTTGTTATTTGCGAAATCTACCCATGGTATTTCAAACTTTGGCTATGCTGGATGGATGTATGATGTATGGGTTAATATTTCAGACCGGAGGACGCCATCCCAAATTTTGGGCTACCCGATAACGTGAACTCATCCAGATCTACCCAAATCATGAGATTCTTATCCGTATCTATCCGTCAAAGTTGAAAAAAAATAAGGACCCATCATCACATGATATCATCTGATATCCATGCCAGTGCCATAGTCAAAAGTTGGATGATGTTTGTCCCTATTGGGGATGGTCAATCCATGTTCATAGGGTTTTATCTACCTATGATGTTTGGAGTCCATAGTTCGAGTCCCATGTCATGGGATAAAATGACCGTAAACATCCATAAACCATATACATCCAATACCGTCTTATGCCCATGGCACATATGGATACATATCGGGGGTTCCATAAATGTGGGATCCCCAAAAATGGTTGGTTCATAATGAAAAATCATGAAAATCCTAAATTCTAAATTGATATAAATTGGTGATTTAGGGGTACAAAATCCATCAAAATCCTTTATAAACATTGGCCATGTTTTTGGGTACCTCCCATTGCATCAAACCTCCGTGCGCACCATGGATCGCCTGCAGGGAGGCGCTGACCTTGGCGCGAAAGATTGGGGACCGACGTGTGGAGGTGAATATCCTGACGAACTTGGCCAATCTCTGCGAACACGTCGCTGGTCTTCGGAAGTGAAGAGTGGCGTGTTTTTTTTTTAAAGATGGGTTTTCAATGTGGTTCAATCAACTAAAAAAAATGGTTGGTGTCAATCATGTTTTTGTTTTTAAATAGTTCTTTTCGGGTTGAGAGGTTTCGGAGGACTGACTATCTTTGGTTTCGACCAAAGATAACGGCTGCTTATGCTGTTCAAACGTATTGAGGGTTTGGTTTTTGGTCGAAACTTGACAGCTCACTTTCTGCGGCTTAAAATCCTATGGTAAAATAGAATCATATAAAATCCAATTTTGAATGTAAAATCAGAAATTCACCAGTCATTTCAGCCCCAAGTCATGTTTTTGTCGTGGCGATCGCTGGAGAATCCCCCTGAAGCTTTTAGCTGGGAATATCCCTTGCAAATGGGTGTCCATTGCCACGTTTCATTACCAGAAGCTTTTTTTGGCTATAGTTCCTATTAATATCCCAATGATTTCTTGGTGAAATGTCCATGAATCACAAGTAAAACATAGTAAAACCCAAAAAAATCAATCTCATTCAATCACCGTAAACATCCCATGATTCTTATCCAACGATTTTTGTGGCGATCACTCTATGAGGTCCTGTCGCTCCCGGAGAAAGCGTCCCTCTATCGGAAGGCGCTGAAAGGACATGTGCCTTGGGCTGAAACGACAGGTGGAGAATGCATGGAACAGTTGGAATACACATGTTTTTTTTTTTTTTGTGTGTAGCCATATAAGCTATTAGAATGCTATTATATATATATATACACGATATATAGTTATAATATATAATTGATTATCACTGTAACATCCTATATACAATGTTGTCAAATGTTGTCAAACATGCTGTTAAAATGCTATAACATGCTATAAAATGCCAATGCTACCACAAAAAAATGGTGCTTTTGGGGGGTAGATCTGTTGGAAAAACATGGTTCTTAGCATGGCTACTGTTTTCTTTTCAAGGTTTTATGGTTTCTGGATTCTGGGGGTATGGTATATGTTTGGATGTTTCGTGCTGGATGAATTTTCTGCGACCCTGTGAGCATGACCCATAGCCAGGGGTCTTCAGACCGTGAGTTGAAAACTAGGGATGTCACTGATGTCACAAATTGAGAACTTATCTGGTTGGTGGTTTCAAACATTTTTTATTTTCCATAATATATGGGATAATCCTTCCCATTGACTAATATTTTTCAAGATGGCTGAAACCACCAACCAGGTAAACTTGGGGGATCATGTTCCCAGCAATAGGTGATGCAACAAACCTGGGGGAATTTTCCCAGCAACGGCTGGGTACATGCCTTGGGATAGAGCAATCCTTGGAGGAGTTCATGAATCAGCATGATTCAGCATGGTACAGTTGGTTGTGTGTCCCAAGGAAAGAGAAAACAATGTAACAACCAGCAATGGGAATTTCAGGACCCTTTTTCATAGAGGCACTGTATCATGTGACATATTCTGGGGGTATATGGGGATGGCTCAAAACCTTGTAACCCTGGTGAACATCAAAATAGCTCGAAAATGGATGTTCATCCCCCCAAAAATGGTATTTATAGGTATTGATCCATGGCCATATCCCTTACATGACTTTTTACATATGTATCCTTAGTGATGGGTTGTGGAACGCTCCCAGGGACTGGCGGACGGTGACGCTGGCGTCGCCGCGGCGGATCTTTGCGCCATTTGCTTGGAGAACTTGGAAGATGGTCGGCCACAGATTGCGCCTTGGTTTTTTCAGAGTTGGAAGTTGGAGATGCTTTCCTTTCAATTGTGTTGGAGATTTCTGGAGATGTGCGTCCTGGACTTGTAAGAAATCAATCTTGAAACTTCTGAAACATCTTGAGACTACCCGGCCTGGTAAACATACAAAAAACGGATGGGAACATCACCATGCTATGTAGCTGGGTAAATCCACTATTTCTATGGCCATTTACAACAAACTATGGTGAAAATCACCATTTTTAATGGGTAAATCCACATAAATCCACTATAAATCAGCATTTTCAATAGCTTTTTCTATATGTTTACCAGAGACGAGTTGTGGATTTGGGCTGGGTAAACTCCCAGGGACGATCGGTAAGGATGCCTTACAAGTTTCATGAAGTTTCAGTCACTTGGCTATCAGGCAAAAAATAGAAACATCATGAAATTTAGAACTGTACAGCATAATTTATAGTTATATTTAGATTATAAAATATTATAAATACATGCACAGTTATCATCAATTATCTATATATTCTTCTCATATATACAAACCATCTACGCCAAAAGCTGCACAACGAGATATGCAAACTTACATGTGACACAAACCTGGCAAACCTGGCAAACCTGGCAAAGGTCTTGGGATGTAACCACATCTACCACAGCGAGTGCTTCGAAGGTGTGCTTAGCAGTGAGCCTCTTGGCGGTGGCGGCAGTTGGCCATGGTGCTGCTTCAGAAGGAAAGTCGAAATTTGCACCGCATTGTTGCCCCAATCGCAAGGAGACATGGGGAATAACTGGGAAATGGCTGAAGGCAACATTTGCGGGAACTCCCAACTTTTGATTTTGATGATAGAAACCCTGATAGTTTCCTGATGCTTCCTGTAGTTTTCCCTTAACCCCATGATCTGTGTATCCCGGTTTATTCCTATTGATTTTCCATTGATATCCCCATATCCCCTCATGCTTTCCTATGATTTGCCCATGATTGACATATTTACCTTCGGTAAACTGACATAACCATGGGAAATCACCATTTTTAATGGGTAGATCCACTATAAATGTTAGTTTACCAGAGGGTACATAGTTTTACTGTAGTTTGTTGTTCCAACTTCTGTCATTCTGAGCATAACTCACGTCACAATTTTCCGTCGCGGGGTGTTCCCGAAAAAAGGTCGGAGAGTCGCAGCAAATGCCCGCAGTGCCGCAACTCGCACTCACGCTTTGCAGCAGCTTAGGTGTCCAGTGAGTAAACCAAGTGGCTTTGTCTGAAAACTGGAAGTTCTTTCGGAATATCACTTGGGTAATCTTGAATATCATGATGGGATATATATATATAATATTATTATATATGTATACCTTATCTTTACTGTATCATATTATGTTATCTTATATTTGGTTTGACTCTACTTCATACTGTATTTCATTATATTACATAGATGTATGTATACAAATTATGTATACTGATAAAGCCCTCAAGAAAGGAAAACCAGACATCCCCTACGTCCTTCCGAGTGGGTTTATGGGTTGATCTTAAACTGGGGAAACTGTTTGGTTGCCAATGGCCAGTGATGACGGTTGGCTTGTCTTGTAAAATGGATGCTACGATTCTGATGGTTTCCAACCGATGGCTTCACTCATCTTTACTCGATTAATTCGCCCGGTTTGGTCAGTGAATTGTGAGCTTTGGACCATGATTTTCGAAACGTGGACATTGTCACTGTGGATTTCAGAAACGGAACTTTGGGTGTCACACTTTTTTTCACTGTCCAAATCTCAAGTGCCAACGCTGCAGGTGGCAATGGCATTCGCCCGCCAGCGCCTAACGTGCTTGGAATATTTTAGAACGTTGCATGGATGGCAAGACTTCTGCTGAAGAGCGGCGGAAAATGTGGATTAAGCGGACTGGACCAGACGTTACCCGGCCTGGTAAACATAGAAAAATCGAGGGGAAATCACCATGCTATTAGTGGGTAAATCCACTATGTCTATGGCCATTTTCAATAGCTTTTTTGTATGTTTACCAGAGGGTAGAATCATGACTTCTCGTTCATGCAGTTCGCCAGCTCGGGGGACTTGGAGAAGCAAGCACTGATCATGTTTGATTTGGGCTTTGTCTGAGAATGGGCACCCCTAAAAGTCACAGGTTTATCATCGTTTTCGCATTGAAATTGCCATATTGGGGGATACCTGGATACCTCCATTCTCAGACACACAAAAAATCTCAGGTTTTTTTTAAATCCCATTCTATGCCCATTGTATCTCCATATTCTTGGACATATGTGACATATCCCAGGACAAAACCCCATGTACTGGGTAAAGATTGAACTAAATGGATCTAACATCATTGCCATCTTTCATCATGTTTCATGGCCGGAGGGCACAAAAAAAGTCGTGGTTAAAAAAGGTGGATGACTCGCAACTGAGTCCAGCGGTGGCAGCCAAGGCCGATTTGGGGCAGAGCAGATAAGCCAATGGTTATGGTTCTCATAGCAGAAACCATTGGGTTTTCAGAGGGAATCATACCTGTTTTTTTTGGTTTTGAGAGGGGTGTAGATCTTAATTACCATTTAGTTTCAATTGGTATCTGCAAGTTTAGCAGATATAGTACTTGGATGTACTTGGTATGAGGTGATGTACACAGATTAAACTATATGAGCTACTAGATAGTATGTATCTGAAATCATCACCAATTGGTATAATCCATGGCCCAGGTCATCCATGTTTTTGTTTGACCAAAACATGTACCTCTCAAAATGACCCAAGTGTAGCTTGTCAATATAGTACAGCTAGTTATGGGTTTATCTCTTCATGATTTACACAAAAAAAGGAACTACATCATATATATATATACACACACATATAGACTATATAGACACACATTAGGTCTATCTCTCCGTATCTCTCCATTTTTTTCGAACCATGGCTCCAAAATTTGGATCTTCCAGGCCAAAGATTGGGCGGGAATCTTCTTCTCAAGCCTTTGGAGTGAAGGACGGCGCCATGGACATGCCTGGATTTATTTGGACATGATCTACACATTACATGGATCATTCTCCATATCTACGGTCGTTTCTTCCGTATATGATAGCACTTGCCAGGCAACACACAGTAGTCCAGAGACCTGCATGGTAAGAGTTAGAGTATACATGTGTTGGAGTGGCGAATGTTTCCAATACGAATGGAAAGTCTACAACAAATTGACGGCTTTCCGCAGGACAATTTCTTTGGTTTAGGATGCTATTGGTATGTATTGGTAGGATTTTTTTTCGGACGGAACAGTCGGAGAACAACATTGAACGATTCAATTATTGATCATAATTTTTCGGACGGGATGGATGAAAACGGATTGATATTCACTCTCCAGTGGTGACCTCAGGCGGGAGCGATCCAGAGCTGAGTGAGATAGTCAACATATTCCACATAAAATGGTAGTATATTCATGTATATCATCAATGAAATCTGTCAAAATTAAGATGCTAGCTGATTTTCATTTTTTTGATGATGATGATGATGATGATGATGATACTCAAGTAGCAACAGTGATACTACCAGATAAAGGTCCAGCGACAAAGTCACACCATGTCCTCCCCATGTCACGGAGGACTCTTTGCCTCGGACTCAGGGCCGGACGTATGCGGGCCGGGCAGGACAGCTGCTTCACCTTTCAGTGGGTTCACCTGCTTGGCTTAAACCTTGGTTGGATACATGGTATATGGTAACATAATATGGTATAAATATAGATTCACAGATTCATACAAATTAATTAATTACATGTTCAGATAGATTAGTATCGATCAAACATTAAATTTCTATCATTCGGCTTGCTACAAGTGATTTGTGAAGTGATTTTAAGTTGGGATTCATTGGCGGCGTTCAGCCGAAGGAACCACAGATTGTTGGTACTTGGCTGGATTTCAAGTTGATTTATAGGGTTTAAATGGGGATATTTGATGTTGATTTAAGGGGATTTCATGGGAGTTCCACTAACTATCAGGAAATATCAAGAATGGTGATATTAGTGGCACATACCCTCTGGTGTTCCAAACGTGGCTGGCTGGAAAATCATCGAACCAGCCATCCGGAGGGTAAATCCCACGAAACATATGACCAAAAATACCCCATTATATCCTCATTATATCTTTATAAATGTTCAATTATATTCCATTATATTAATTCGTTCTCATATTTTGTGAATATTGGATGCAAGCCATCAATCATCGATTTTAACTTCAATCTTTGGACCTCAGAATTGGATCACCTTAAATGGTGGTTGTTTTAAGTAGGTCCTTAAAAAGACCAGTTTTTTTTTTCCGGATGATGCCACCTACGAATTGACCCATATGTCAAATCTTTAGTTCTTAACTGGGTTACAAGTACTCTCAAATAGGGAATTAGTCATTATATGGTGGTTTCCATAAATGGGGATACCCCAAAATGGATGGTTTATAATGGAAAATCTTCTTAAAATTGATGATTTAGGGGTACCCCATATGTCCCGAATCCGGTCAGTTAAAATGTCATTGTTAATGGCTTATCGCTTGCCGTCCAGTTTTGGATGATGAACTCCTCGTTGTTTCTGCTGAAATCCACTTGTTCGCTTTTCAAACCTTTCTTGTTGACATCACCTGTTCTGGTGAGCTCCCATGTTTTAGATGGTTACCCTCTGGTAATTTAACGTAGCTATTGAAAATGGTCATTTATAGTTGATTTACCCATTAAAAATAGTGATTTTCCATAGTTATGTTAGTTTACCAGAGGGTAAGTCATCTTAAGTCCTACTTTCGGATGGTTGAAACATGTTGAAACGGCCTTTGTACATCCGTCAATCATGTTGAAATCACCATGTCCACAATGTCTGTTGGCAACAATCCCCAATTTTTCGAAAGTTTGCTAGTGGAAGTCCCCAATTTTTCCTAAAATCCCCATTTTTTCTTGGTGAAAAGTCACCAAGGTGGACGTCTTCCGCGCCGTGAAAGCTGTGGATGCCGCGCAGCTCCACACCTTTTTGCGGGCGCGCCCTGGGCAACATCTGAAAGATTGGGAGTATTTTATGATGCATTTCTGTTACCCTCTGGTTATTTAACATAGCCATGGAAAATGGTCCATTTATAGATGGTTTATTTATTAAACATGGTGATTTTCCATGGCTATGTTAAATAACCAGATGGTATTAGTTCAATGATATATGCATATACTATCATACACTATACACGTGGATTTTCTATTATTGTCCACATATTTCAGGAACATTCAGCGGGGTTTTTGGTATGTCAATGAAAAACCGGGGGGGTTCGGTAGGTCAAGCCATATATTTGGTTATCCCATGAAATCATCCTTTGGTTACCCCATGAAATCATCATTAAGTCACCCTTCAACCCTATGACATCATCATTCAAACCCATCAAAACACAATAAAAAAAACGAGAAAAAACCATTAAATCGGTTCAACATTAAATCCCTATGAATCAACATGAAATTCCATTCAATCACCATAACATCCCATGTGAATCCACCATCAAATCACCCTTTAAAAATCCACCACCCAAGGCTGCCGCTGCCGTCCCGGGCTGGGGCGCCCTGGGGAGCTGGGAGCAGTCCACGTGCGGAGCCCGAGCGAAGAAATGGGAAACCTGTGGGGATTTCAATGGATTTCATGGGGATTTAGGGGACTTAGTGACTGGTTGGTGGTTTGGAACATGTTTTATTTTTCCATATAATCCCCTCCCCCTAATAATACTAACACCCCTCCCCAAGTAATAAACACCTCAGGTAGTTTTTATTGTTAGGGGGGTATTGATTATTAAGGAACCAAAGTCGAATTCATGCTATTCATTATTTGAAGATATATATATTATATTATATTATTATATATATATTATATTCATGTGATCAATTATACGTGTATATATAGTAATCATGTGTTGACAGTAGGGGTTTCATGAGGCAGATAGTCAGAATCAGTAATTATCCAGCATCCAGCGGGTCAGGTCCACACACAGGAAGCCTCCATTGCTTTTGGGATCAAGCAAACAGCCAGGCAGCTAGCCAGTCAGCCCTCCGCGTGGTCAGACACACAGTCAAGACCAGCCGGCAGCAGTTGTCGAGGCAGCGCAGCAGGCAGCCCAGCAGCCAGTGGTGGAGGCAGCGCAGCAGCAAGTGGAGGCAGCCCAGCAGCAAGTGGAGGCAGCTCTTGCAGCACTGGCAGCTCCTCCACCACTGGCTGCTGGGCTGCCTGCTGCGCTGCCTCGACAACTGCTGCTGGCTGGGCTGCCTGCATGGCTCTGTCTGTCTTCCAAGGAGCAGAGCAGGCAGCTCCTTCACCTGGTCATCAATCAGATAGTCAGCAAATAATTCCATTGGAATAATTACAAAAGTGAAATAATTACTTCGGTTCCATTCAGCAGTATGATAATTATGTCCGTTCCCATTATGTAGCAATAGGAATACCATTATGTAGATCTCCATATAGGTTCCATTTCTTATATATATATATTTATACTGCATATATATATATATACCTCCTGACTAAGTTATTCTATCAACCTCCACTTCAACCTCTAATCATTTACCTCATTCTGGAAACTCAGGACACGTACATGTGCCTCAGCGAAGACCAGGAGAGGCACCGAGGACAGGCAGAAACAATCAGACAGTGGGCGCAGAGAGCCACCTGCTCTTGAGCCAGAGAGGCAGGGCTCCTTTCAGCTGGCTGGTGCCAGTGAGTGAGGCAGGCAGGTGAGCCTGGAAGTCAGCCAGCCCAGTGGCACAGGGATGCAGCTGAGGCAGGCAGACACTAGAAAAAAAAAGGCAGAGAGGCACTGGCTGGAATCTTTAATAATTATACTGTTTCACCACCTAAAACTAAGGAAACCCTCAACATAGGTGTTTGTTTGTGGGATCTATAAATTAAAGATTCCAGCCAGTCCAGACAGGACTTGGCAGAGCCTGGAAGTCAGCCAGGCTAGCTGCACAGGGATGTAGCAGCCGAGCAGACAGTACAGAAACTAGGCAGGCGTAGTGCAGAGTTGGCTGGCGCCTTTAAAGCTAATTAATTAGTCTTTAACCCCGTAAAATTAAAGGAACCTTACAACCTAATTATATGTTTCTGGGATCTATAATTTTCAGACTCCAGCCAGCTCAGAAAGAAGCAGGCAGCCAGCAAGGGAACACATACAGTCCAAGCGAAGGCAGCCAGTCAGCCAGGAAGACTTCCTGGCTGACTGGCTGCCTTCGCTTGGACTGTATGTGTTCCCTTGCTGGCTGCCTGCCTCTTTCTGAGCTGGCTGGAGTCGAGTCTTGAATTCTTCTTTTAACCTCCTAAAATTAAGGGAAACCCTCAACATAGGTGTTTATGGGATCTAAAAAAATCAAGACTCCAGCCAGCTCAGAAAGACCTTGCAGACAGCAAGGCAGAGGAGTGGCTTTCACTTTTTCAGGCAGCAAGACAGACTCATGTCAGCTAAATATTGCTCAGCTAGAGCAGCCAGGCAGCTTGGATTCAGGGGTTGGGATCAAGGACCCTAATAATACACACCCCGGGGTTAACTAGTTTTTATGATTAGGGGGCAAAACACACAAATGGTAGCTTTATTTCTAAATTGTTTTCTAAAGGGCTGAAGGGGATCAATTAAAAGTCAAATTGGCGAACCTGAAATTTTCCAAACTGGGAGATGGACCCTAGTTAGTTTTAGTATGTTTTAGTATTTGGGGGGTTTAGTAACAGCGGGAAATGATTATTGGGAATAATAATCACAGCTGATCAATATTTTTCAGATTTGTTGAAACCACCAACAAGGAGAATTAATGGGATTTAATGGTATTCAGTCAGAATTCATGGGATATCGATTGTGATTTATATGTTTTTTTTTGAGGGTGAATGGTGACTTCATGCTGATTTCTGGGTGATGGTGCTTTCATGGGGGTTTTCCAGTGGCTAACGGGACTTCATGGTGACTCAATGATGATGTCATGGGATTTGATTTGAATTTGGCGGGTTTTGAATGGGATTTTAGTTGACGATTTTCTGGTGATTCATGGGATCACTATCAAGAATACTGTTTTTTGGGTTGCCTAATGTGATGGACATCATGTGGAAAGATCCAAGTTGTTGGTCAATCTGAATGATGGATACTGCCCATGATAATCCTTGATACTAAATCCTTATTAGTTAAACTATAATATGTATATATATATATATCATATGAGTATAACATTTTACAGAATTCATCTATCTATCTATGAACCTATATCTTTCTAGCTGACCACCAATCAATCTATCAATCTATTTATCCATCTATCCATCCATCTATCTACCTACTGTATCTATCAATATATTTATATCAATATATTTATGTCAATCAATCTATTAATCAATCTCTTGATCGATCCATCTATATGGGTATGGGTTGAAACCTATGATCAATTTTAGTGGGATGAAGATCCATTTTACGAACTATTTTGGGGTTTCACTGGGTAGCAGGGTTTTGACCCATAGCCATATCTAGAAACTCATACCCTCAGGGCCTTGGCGGCGGAGAGCTTTGGGCGCTTGATGTCGCGGCTCTGCAACCTGGCCATTGAGTGAAAATCGTGGGGATTTTCATGGGAAATCCCAGTTGAAAACTGGTTTCAAGACATGACATATGGATGACATTGGGTGATTTTGTGTGAAACCATCTTCAACAAAAGACATAATCACCAAACATTGGGGATTTTGGATGGTAAAAATGCGAATCTGGAACTGCAAGAACACAAAGATGCAGGGTATCTAATTGCCGAGTTTCATAGGGTAAGTATAACAAAATTGGGGATTTGAGTCAACAGAACAGGGGATTCCACCATGAATGGGTCAGCTGAGTGGGGATACCTTGGATGGGTAGCATCATGGGGACTCATGGGAATTCCCCAACTCATGGGGTACCCAAAGTTGTTATACAAGTTGTTGTTGTTTTTTGACCAGGGCAAATGGTGCAAGGGTGCCCCCAAGTTTGAGAAACACCCAAGTTTGGGAAACACCCAAATGATCTGCTGAAAATCATATTGTTGAGAGTCATAAGTCCTTCTAGCAGTTTAAAAAACAACTGGCAATTATGGATGTGATACTGTGATACTGAGAGTGTTGATTTTTTTGACTATTAGATTGATTTTTTTTATCCGTACCCATACTGAGCAACACTAGAGCGACTAGAGGAATAGTTTAGCTAACCATGACATTTTATTTTCGTTCAGCAGCAACAATGGGTATTGTTGGCAACAACAGGATACAAGTCATTTTATGATGGAAAGCTGGCAACAATGTGTGTACAGCCAACAACAATGATCCAATTAGGGCGATGCATTGATGATTGCTCCAGGCATCTCCATCAAACTGTTGGCGATCACCTGATTGTACAAAGGTGATTGGGATCCCAGGGATTTTGACAACTCCCCCAAAAAAAAGAAGACTTTGCATAGAGATTCCACGTACCCTCAGCCGATATGTGGAGCACCGCGGAAATTCTTGATGATCACTGAGGTGGACGCAAGGAGGCAGGGATTGGATGGTACAGCGGGTAAACACCCTTTCGTGCTGGGCGGCGCCAGGAGAAAAACAAGGGATGTGGTTCCGATTTGCATAGAAAAAATTGGTGGTACTGTACCCATTATATTAATATATATATATGCCATGATTTCCCATAACTATGATCTGGAATTCGCCATGATATACCCATGGTTTATACCATGCCAGGCCCTGGGTTTGCTATGGCACACCGCCCGGAGAACTCAGCGTGCCAACGGCCCGCTTGGCCGGGCTTAATCGGCTTGAGTTTGGTGGTCAAGAGCAACCCCCAAAAAGATAGGAAAACCGTAAAATCCCATGGACATAGGAGGTTACTATGGGATTTTTGGAGGTTACTTTTGGAATTAAATCAACTTCAACTTTGGAGGTAAATCACCTTTTCTATCTTTTTGGAGCTTACTATGTGTTCCTGCTTCTTTAAAAACTCTTCTTGTTGATGAATGATGTTCCGTGATCTTGGTGATATCCCCATTGGTGCTGCTAAACTGTTCTTTTGATTTTGTGTTTTCGTTTCACCTCCAGTTTTTGTGATATGTCCTAGTTTCCTTCCACTGTGATGCGTAGCCGCGTAGCCCAATGGGATAGGTTGAGTTAAACCCACTTGGTTTTGCCTGCTTTGGCCTACATTCATTTAAACCGAAACTGACGCCACATCCATCTAGTTTTTGCTTACCCAAATACAGTTGGTTGATATGTATCCCGCTTGCTACTACTTCAGAACTCATTCCCATCATTGATAAACATGTTTATCTTTTGGAAGCCTATTATTGCACAGTGTTGGTGGTTATTTTCCCATTCATTCATTTCGAATCTTCATGTTTGCTGGACAAATGTAATGTGAAATTCCTTGTTGCTTGTTAAGGTAGTTGAATGTGGTTTGTGTTTAATGAAACTCCAACATTCTGTCGTTCAATTTTCCCACGTGTTCAATGAAATCCGCCAAATGTCATATTTTATCCACTATGCTCTGGAGTTTTTTCTGACAATTCAATGTCATGTATATACTCACTTCATCTTTGCTAACCTTTCCCCAGCTAATTTTTAGCAGCCATTCGGTAAGGTGCGAGGCTTACTAGGGGGCTTGGACAGTGAAGACATGAGTTGGGCGGCCCAGAGGGCACCTGGGTGCCCAGGTAGAGCAGTCATGTTGGGACGGTGAAGGGACATAGGGTTCCGAAGACACAGGGGTACACCTCCAAATTCTCCAAGTTAGACTATCTGGTTGGTGGTTGGGAACCATGGAATTTTACGACGTTCCATTCAGTTGGGAATTTTATCATCCCAACTGACGAACTCATATTTTTCAGAGGGGTAGGTATACCACCAACCAGTAATTATCATATTTATTAATGCAATTTAAGTCAAGTGGGATGAAACTTATAGTGACTTGGCGTACAGTAGCACCGTTTTAGGAAACCTCCATATGGGATATTAGAACGGAATATTCAATGGGATATTATGTTGTAGATTGTAGTGATGTTGATGGAATATGTTGATAGGTGATCATGTGGGGTAATGGAATATATAATTATATATATAATATACCATTATATTATAAATGGGGCATACCCCAAAAGTGACAATGTTTTTTATGGGGAACATGATGAATCTGTGGACTTTGGGCGCTGATATCATTTTAATAAATTTGAACCTCACTCTGCATTGGTTGTTGCACCTGAGGTTATGTTGAAAAAACATATGTTGACAAAACATATGTTGAAACACGGCAATATCACTATCCATCTTATGTGCTGTTCAAAAAGTTGCGAATGCAACCAACCCAGGTGCTCCATGTATGATATGTATGGTGTGTTTTCCCATATTGGTCGTTGTCGGGGTAACTGTTGAGAGACATGGAATAGGGTTTTCAGGAACAAGAATGGGCCATAAATACGAGAACATGTCAATGAACGCCAAAAGCAACAAAGGCTGTTGAGATGACTGATACGGTTGTCCCTCATGCGGTGCCAAACAAATGGTTGCTTGTAATGATTGCAGGGTAGCCGCCAGCAGGTGGCCGGCACAGAGTCTAGTGGACAACACGGAAACTGCTACTGCATGGGAAGGTGTTCCAAGTTGTCCTCCAGTAGACTATAGACAGTGTATGAAAACTTTTCCAAAAAACACCAACCGCCTCTACAATTCTTGAACTGACCCTATGATTTGAGGTGTGCTGGCAACTTCGCAGGACAGTGTGCGTAGCTTTGGCTGCAAATTTTGGGTAGCCTAGTGGCTAGCCATTTTCAGAATTTAGCCATGCATTTTTGGCAGGTTTTTTATCAGTTGAAACATACAGCCAGTTGTGGATTTCAGCCAGCTATTGTTGACTCCGATTGGAGGTTGAAGCCCTATACAGCCAACTCAATCGGCTGATGCTTGTGACGTTCATTTTCCGATCGGTTCCCGATTGGTGAGGAAACTTCCTGGTTTGAAGATAGGGTTCCCGTTTGAATCTAGTGGATCATCATGTGCTTGTTCAAAATTGCCATTTTGGGGTCCCGTTTTTCAGACACACCCGTTTTATCATATTATACATAATATATATATATATATTAATATGTATATATAATATATATATATACATATATATGTACATACATATATATATATATATATATACATACATATACATATGAGCAAGAGGCTAAACTCTTCGTGTAGGAGGTATGTATTCGAGCGCTCTCGTATGTAAAAATATGCATCTTGATATGTAAAACGATATAGTGAAGTCCCAAAAACGATAACCTGGG
>Ga0126342_10000480_pt1 | contig 43768 bp, 41 predicted proteins | sample Cyp1metagenome_FD_92528 | JGI IMG/M metagenome (GOLD analysis project Ga0126342, IMG submission 92528) | Coral microbial communities from Lord Howe Island, Old Settlement Bay, Australia - Cyphastrea 1 metagenome | ecosystem: Host-associated > Invertebrates > Cnidaria > Coral ...
ATGTATGCATGTATGCATGTATGCATGTATGCATGTATGCATGTATGCATGTATGCATGTATGCATGTATGCATGTATGCATGTATGCATGTATGCATGTATGCATGTATGCATGTATGGATGGATGGATGGATGGATGGATGTGATGTGATGTGATGTGATGTGATGTGATGTGATGTGATGTGATGTGATGTGATGTGATGTGAGTTGATGTGTTGTAATGTAATGTAATGTAATGTATGTATGTATGTATGTATATCTATAATATGTGTGTGTGTGTTATATGTATGTCATATCATATATGTATATCAGATGCGCATGCCATAGGTGTATATCAATTGTGTTTATCATTCGTGTATATTATAATATCTATAGTCTATATATGATATATATTATATATGTCATATCTATGTACAATACAGTATCTATAATGTATGCTTATTTATTAATATACAACAGTCGATTTTAGCGGTAAGCTGGGAGGAGGAAAACGGACATGGGGCCGGCCAAACCCACCGGCGACATCTAGCAGCATTGTAGGGAGATCCATGGGAGAACCACGGGACAATGATGCACTGTATGCCTTCTAGTTCAAGGCATTTCCAGGCCGTGTCGGTGGTGTTTTGCAAACCCAAAGAGAATCACAGGCCTTTGGTGTGGAAGCTTCACAATACTTTCTGAGGAGGTAAAGCTGATTCAATCGAACACCCTTGCAGAAATATGACAAAAATCCAATTTGGCAGGCGGATGTTCAAGGTTTGCGTGAGACATGAATGTCCTCTCAGTATGGAAATGTCATGTCTATTGCCTTTGATGTTTGTGATAGTGCAGCATCTTCCGTCAGCGTTTGAGTGTTTGACCTAGGCCAACATGGCATGGCGGAAAATTGGTGTAGCCACAAAGGGAGCTCGCATGATGTTCGATGGGCTTCGTCAAGTGAGAGCCGATAGGAGTAGGCATATCAGCAAGTTGCGAGTCCAAAGTACCATGAACATCAACCAACGGTAACCAACGATCATCAAAGATCACTTTTTTAACGAAAACAAACATCAACACCCAAATCCGGAGCCCCGCCCGGCGTTCACAGCTCTCCCCAGGTCCTCCACTCGAAGACCATCCACGCTGGGCGCCAAAACGTCCACTACCACAGAGGCAAACTGGGTCAAGCGGCCGTGCTGTTGGTTGGTCATCTGGTTGGTCAATGGATTAATTCTGTTGGACAAACACCGAGGAAACCGCGGTTTTAAACCTCTATGAACCATGATTAAGCTCCAAATATAAGGCTGTCCTGCAAAGTATCTCTTGGAGCGATGTCTGGGTTTTGGTGGTTTCAACCCTCGTCAAAAATGAAGTGAAATGGGATCATCACTCCTGTTGCCATGTTATGTATTGTTATGTCATGTTATGTGTCAACTTTGGCATCTTTATGAGACTTTATGATTGAGTATTTCGATCAAAACCACTGAACAAGTCTCAACAAATCCCTTGGGATTCCTCAGGTCCAGGTGGATGCGACTAGGAAGACCTGGGCAAAACTACTAGAACCACCGTTGAACCACCTGCATGGACAAAGGATACAGAGGAAGCTCCTGTGTTCCGTGGATTTGATCCTTTCAGAACTATTCTGTCGGTGGAACCTGGCCCTCAGGAACTTGGCTGCTTCTGGGAAGGCTAAGCTGTTGCATCCGAACATTAAAAAAAAGGGCCCCGGACATTTTCGCTCTTGATCCATCCGTCGCAATGCCTCAAACATTTCTTCAGGGCAACAACAAAGTCAGGAGCATCCACAATTTCCAAACTCCACTGAATTGTGTAAACCTTTTGGACACTGTATGACTCGTTCTAGATAATCACCGTCGCATCTTTGCAAAATAAGCTCCTAGCGCTCCAAAGGTGAGGCAGCGCCTTGGAGGTCTTCCAAACACCCCGAGATACCCCGAGTTCCATCCTCTGTACTAGAAGAATCAAGGAGTCTGCGCGGAACAGACCCTTGCATCTGCCACGTCGGTAGAATAACCTTTTCATTTGGCCTTGAATTTTCACGCGTCAATGAAGCCACGGGTTTGGCCTCGTGCAAGGTGAAATCTTCCTATCTTCCAGCTACCATTCCATGCATCTTTGACATGTAGCTCTGGGTCAGAACCCTGTACCCCTTTTGAAATCTAAAACTATCATTGAAACAAATTGAAAATGGCAGGTTCAGAATCTCTGAAAAGGGGGGGGTTTGGACCCGCAGCCATCTAATCAATGGACTCGCTGAAAAAAGCAGAAACAGATTCCAGGTTGTAGGACTCTAAGAGCTTCTGCAAGTCCTTAATACGATGATCCACACTTTGATAGCCACGAAGACGCCATTTGTGCCGATAAGCCGAAATGACCATGTTGTGCAAGAACGCCAGCTTCTGCGGTTGCAACTCAAACTGTTGCTGAATGTCTGAGGCTTGGTCAAGGACTGATTGCAGCTCTGGGTGGAGGAATTTGGTCTCACCCTCTTGAAGCTGCACCTCACGCAGAGGTTCAACCATGCGAACCTGTTGAGTCAACGCATGCTGATAGTTCAGCTTGGGGTGGACCAACTCCAAGAAATGCGCAAAAGTCTCCTCTTTGACATCAACATTCATCGAGACCTGGATCTTTTTGCCTGTTGCCTCTTTTGAAATGATGTCCTTCAAGACACTGATGGTTGTGATGGAGTCTGACCTGAAAATTGCAGTGCCCTTGGAGTACCTCCAAGGTCAATCGCATGAGGCATCTCAGAATATCCACCGATTTTTGTATGTATACAGTATACATGATCTTGAAACACTACATTTGCATAATTGTGCATACGGACATACTTGGACAATCTTAGACACATAAAATATGTATGCATAAGTTAAGTACATGAGCGAAAATTAACGGAATGAGTTTTTTGGCATGTCATAATCTTACCACATTTAGGGGCATTGGTTTTGACCCTTTCATACACCGTTTCATATTTGCCCCGCCTCCCATAGAGCTGAGTCCCAACAAAGGTGCTCCTGTAGCAAATGACCATCTCATCATCTGTAGGTCTGGACGGCAACTCATTGACACACTGAGCCAACCAGCTGTGCATGTCCGTGACTGTAAAGGGCCCGCTGAGCCGCAACTCGTTCATGGGGATGTCTGGAGAGACATCAGGGGTCTTCTCATGTAGTGCCAGGGGCTTGATGGAGACACTGATGAGATGAGCGGTCTTTGGCTGAGTTGCAGGAACCACAAAAGCGGAGAGTGTGCCACTGAGGCCCTCCACTGTACGGAGGCGGATCTGAAATCGACTGCCCTCTTCTTGCATCCTGTAGTATGCCAGCAATGGATTTTGTGGATCACCTCTGGATCTGGAAAGAATGGCGCTGGTGCCACTGTGATCCAAGAGGTCCACTTCCACGTCAGCTCTAAGCGCAATGAGTTCAATGGCTGCCTGGGATTCGATGGTCAGAATGTAGCAGGCTTCCTCACTTGTGAGTCCAAATCGATGCGAGACCTTGGTGGTGGTCTGCATTGCAATCTGCTCTGAGGACAAATTTTGATAGTCCTTTCTGGCCTTATCAGTCTCAGCCTTGAGTCTGGCCACCTCCTGTTCCAAGGCTTGGAAGCGACGTGCTCGCTCCTGCTTGATTTCTGCTTGCTCCAAATCTGACGATTTATGTCCTTTGACCATTCTGGTCATCAAGGATGTGCCAGCCTCTGCCTTCTCCTCCTGCTGGGCCATCTGCGTCCCTGTGGGATCTTTGGCTGCGGAGCTTGGGGTGAAGGCCAGCACCTTGCCGCCGTAGGTGGCCAAGACAACTTCCACGAAGTCGCCCCCGGTGACGTGGCCTGAGCCCAGGGATCGAATGCTCTCCTGCAGGCAAGTCTCCCACAGCGGGGTCGGTGCCTGGTCCAGGCGTTGAGCTGCCAGGGCCGCATCCCCCAGACCCCAAAGCTCCAGAGTGCCATCGTCTCGGCCAACCAACAAATCCAGGGCACCGCTTTTGGAGATATCAGCAGTGTGTAGGCAACACACACGTGCTCGCCGGCTACTACCGGCCCCTGGCCTGTTCTGGCGGTCCGACAAACCACCGGTGCGTCTCATGGACTTGGCATCCAGGCTGCAAAGACCAACAACACCTGAGCAGGGTCAACACAGGTGTTCACAAGATACACTGATTAATCCACTATATGAAATGTAGTACATAACATGTTGCAATAATATGTTGCACCATCGTGAGATCCTCAATGAACAACCATCTTTCACCACTGCTCACCTTGCTCTGTGCCATATATCATTTGGACCGGATCCCCCACGTGATGTGTGGGGTTGTCCACTGGATTCAGACCATGGAAACCAATGGCAGTGGCACTTCCTTCCACGGCGAACTCGTGGAAGGCTTTTTCACCCTGGAAGACCCGCAAGCACTTGTCCTGGCACGCAACCACTGTGCTCAGGATCTCTCCTGGATAGATGGGTGCACAGGTCAAGTCATTGATCCGATCCTTAATCATCACGAAGCCAAAGTCCTTGCAGTTGTCATAGATATTCAGGATGTATTCACCTCCAGTCCAAATCATGTTCTCCTCGACAAAGAGGTGATTGATGGTCTCCGTTAGGTTAGTCTTGATCTTCACAAACTCTTTTCCTTTTCGGGTGAAACCGTGAATGGACTGACCACATCCAACGAAGATCTTGTCTTTGGCCATTTGCATCACCACACTACTGATCTCGCGACCCAAGGGGGGCGATTTCCATTCGTACTGAACCTCGCCCTTTTTCAGATAGAAGACTTGGAGAATTCCAGTGTCATCACCTCAAGACATGGCAAATGTTGGCTGAAAAACGGATCAAATCTCTTGCCAAGACAAGACAAGTAAGACCAGAATTCAATTCCATAGATATTACCAGAGTTTCCCAATCTTCCCGAATTTTCCCCAGTCTTCCCAGATCTTCGAGAAGATCTTCCCAATTTCCCGCGCCTACTGCGATCTTTTGCTGTTTCTTTTTGCCCACAGGGAGGACTTCCAAGGTGCCGGGCTGCAAGGCACCACACTGTAGGAGGTCCAGGCGGTGCAACTGAATATCCATGGCTCGTCACAATGGCATCGATATCAGGCGCTATCTATCTGCGCAAGTTCCAATGTGTTTTCTTAGCAGTTGAAAAAAGTGGAAATTCCACTTGGTTGATTTGAAGTAATTGGTGTTGAGTCGATTTAGCAACCCAAACATTGAACAAAAAGTAAATTGATCGTGTTGATCCCCTTCTCCAAGTTTCTCTTTTTTCTTGACAAATCACAGTGGGGGTGCAAAGCATGGTGCAAATCTGATGTTTCATCGTTATCAATTTGGTGGCTGCACTTGAGCGCACCAGTCTGAGCAAACCTGCAGTGCTTTGTGCTGTGACTTGGCCACGCTATCCTGAATTATCCTCATTATATAAATTGCGATATTTCAGGGATTCTTGGGGGGTATACCGGTTAACACCGGTATACCCCTCCCCATTTTCAGACACACCCATATCATGGATCAATGGGGGACCCAGATCCAGTTGAGAAGCGGACCCGATCTGCGTCATGTGACCCATGGCCACGCGGTTGATCCAGGTCAAAGGAGTCAGCCTCAAGAGTTGTGTGGGCTCAGAGTCTCAGAGGTTCCGGCGAAAAACATGGAGCCCAAATGGCAAAGTCTACTGCCTGATATGCCTGTACACAATGGAAAAGGACTGGGTGAAATGTGCAGAGGTTGGGCTTTGAGACAAAGCACCGGCATACAGAAGTAACACTGCCGAAGAAATGCAACAGGCACGAGGTGGGTTTTGACTCGACTGGAGAATACAGCCCTGCACCTTAAGAAAAGTGTTGGCTGTCCAAACATGTCCAAAATAATTGAATTCGGGTACTCCTGTCAAACCACTGAGATCCACCCTCCCTTCGCTATTCGGCTGTCTCAGTGCCGCGCACAGCGTTGACTGCAGTCTGGGCAAAACAAGAAACAAGCAAAATGCTGAGGGAACACTGACTAGGAATCAGGTCCGCCTTTGTCTGCCAACACCCTTTTGCCATACTGCCCTGATGGTGATTGCGTTTGTGCTATATCAGTTTACAGCAAAAGGCTCACTCTCCAATTTGCTGTCGAAGTTGAGGGGGTTCCTTTGCCACTTCACATCATTCCCATTTCGCAAAAACGGAGCTGGGTTTTCAAGGGTCCTGTCACACAAAACGCATGCTGCCCAGCCCTTTTTTCGATCCGCAAAGCGAATGGTGTCGTCTCAGCTCGAAATATCTCGGGGAAGGCAGTCCGAACTCCTCGCGGTGAGCTTTCGTGGCCTCGCAAGAATTGCTTTTTGTCCTTTACTGAGTGAAAGACAAACATTCAGTCGGCAGTTTCAAAACAGCTTACAGAGAAGTCGACAGCTTTCCCCAAGCTCCCAAGATCTTCAACATTCTCCAACTGCCAAGTGCTGAGTGGCGTTGGTGTACCACTCCAACTGGTCCAGCATTCGGGAGCAACTCTGCTCCACTGCAGGGTCAACGGCATTACGTCGCAGCCTCAGGATGACAAGTTGATCAAACTACAGTACGGAAAAAAAACGGAAGCCCCCGGAGTTGAAAACAGAAGCACGGAGAAACAGAATGAACAATGAGCTCATATGCAATCTTCAAGTTTCGGATCAGCATTAAATCTTTGTTTTTTGGTCCAATGTCATTGTCTAACAGCTAACTGTGCCACATATGGCAGTGCAGGTGTTCAATGGAGTCATAAAAATCTGTCCAGCAGTGGCGTCCCTCCCAGTCCAAGGCGCGAAATGGTTTCAACATAAGACATTTGGGGGTTCGTCCCAAACACTTTCTTCCAACCTTCAGAGATGTGGGTTTGCCTGAAAATGGGGGATATCAACAATGGGTATTTCAATGGGGAAATTGATGATATGTGTATATATGATATGTATAACGACTTAAACATACTTAAACCCTAGGATGTGGATTCTTTCCCCACATCTTCAGAGATTTTCAGACTTTCCAGTCGTGACCTTTCAAGCATCCAACCCAACCATCGGCTGCCACGCTGCTGCTGCACGCCAGGGATGTGAAGTGCCTGCCGCGCTTCGCGCATCAAATGGGTTTCTCGTCTTTTTAATGGGGTTTTCCGCTTAGGAATCCTTCAAATAACCACAACATCCATCAAAATTCCATTTTTCAACATCATTTTCCTCTTTGAAATTATCTAATGGCTATTCTGGCTATACAATGGCCCCATTATGCCCCATTCTTGGACCCACCTGTGACCTGCCAACCCGACCTCCGGAACTGTCACGGCATTGATCTTTGTCAAGGCGTCGCGAAGTGACAGGTGTCGACGAGGGTTTGAAAACCTATGGCCAAAGACAATGACCAACAAACAACTGAAGGCTCGAATAGTCTTGGATATTCTTTGATCCTTGCTCTTTGAAGGCTTAGTGGAACATCTGCTACGGCAACAATTGATTTATATAATTTACTTTGGGATTGCCTACTATGGCTTCCTTCCGAACTACTCTATGACTGCTCGTTTGAATGACGTGCAACTATTATGTTCATACCTCCTTCAATCTTTTGCATGCGACAGTGAATACGAACAAGCCTGGCACAGAACACTTCAATCTTGGTCCTCATTTGCTGGACAAAAGGTGCTAAACAACAGGAGGGAAAACTCTGAGAAGAAAATGAGGCATGACCCTGAATCTGAATATACCTGAAACTTGTTGAAACAAATATTTCTTCTGAAGAAAGGACGGCTCCCCGGCTGCTCCCCCTGATTTATGTGCAGTCTCCAGGTGCGATGAGTAGACACAAATCGCCCATGGTTTGTATCCAAAGACTTCGGCTCCTTTGCTCCCAGGTGTTGGGTGTGCAGAAGCTATTCGGGGATGCAGCTTTGTTCCTGTTTGGAGTTTCGTTTGTAGCCTAAAATGCTCTTGGTCAACACCAAGTGTCAACAAATGTCCGAACGACACCAAGGTATTGCAAGGAAAGAAATTTGGTGAACATTGTTGGTTATGTATATATATATATATCCCACTACATCTATTTCCCCCTTGAATAATCTTGAATATACCTTCTAACAGCATTTGTAAATCCCCATTCACTTCCCAACTTGTTTGGTATTCAGCTGGATGGCAAGCTCTTTACCCGTACACCCCCACCTCCTATAGGCCCGATAAGGTCCTCCCAACTGTGGAAGCAGCTCCAGCACCTCGCGAGCAGCTGGGATGTCGGTCGAAAAGACAAGGTGTAAATCACAGCCTCCAACCCACCATCCACTGTACATGTTTGTACAGCAATCAGTGTTGGCTTCTAATGAGAGTATTGAAAGTACCAACGTAATGGGAACATTGGTCAAGTAGCATTTAGTAGTTGTGTTCATTTTTGGTTGCCAACATATTTAAGAACACTATATGCTGCAGGAAATGAATGACAACTCATCCTCTTAACGCTTCTGTCTTTTACAAGGCTTGTATCATGCAACCCACCCAAGTAACCTATTGTAAGTATTCACATCTAGTAGACTTTAGAATGTGTGTATACTACATATTATATCATGACTATGAGCGAACATTCTCACACATGCATTTACCATCGTTTACCTAAATAGATTTGCCATGATTTGCCTGTGTATGTGCAAAATGATTAAAGCACCCCTCCCAAGGCCCGCTGCCTCTGGAGAATCTCCTTCTGCATCAGGCGCTGCCAAGCAGAAAGCATCACAGCTGGCACTCCGCTCCATCAATCGCACCAGGGGCGGAGGTAGTGACGACCCACCTGGCAGGGCCTGTGGGGTAGCGGTGCTTAAGACATGTTAAGACACCCAATCCCACACAAAAAACGCCTGCCACATTGAATGGCTGTCACATGTTGTCTCCTGCTAACTTCCGAGCATCTCCCAAAATACCGCCTCGTGGCATCAACGATATGGGCTTCATCAAAAGTTGCAGCAGAAAACCTGGCGAACGTCCATGTCTACGCAGATCCTTTGGAGTTCGCATGAGAAGAAAGTTTCGGAAAAGAAAGTTCTATATCATTTACGCCCCCTGAATTTAACATGAATATCCCGAATGGACATGATCAATAGGAAAATCATCCAACCCAAGGTTGTGGGGTTCCTTGTTGAATCTACGGGCTGTTTCCGACCTTGCTCTGAAAGCACTGGATCTATGCGGTCCACTTCAAAACCGCGGTCCTGGCGATCGAGCTCAGGCAAGCCCGGCAAGCCGCCGAAGATGAAAACTCTGCACTGGGTGCTAAGACGTGCACAAAATCTTTAGAATATCTTTAGTATCTCTCCAAATACCATGCACACATAGATAGCATACTTGCGTAGAAAAATCATGAAAAATCAAGATTTTGGGTCAATGTCTACAAACTGTCCTTGTAATCGTGTAACTTCCCTCAATTCTGCTCTTTGTTCGATGGGTAAGATCAACTACAGTGTTTGAAAAGACTACACGATTTCCTTGCTTCCTCTACTCGCATTCTCTAGATCTTTCTCAGATCCAGAATTCCACTTATATACTACTCGCCCCATGCAATATCATCCAATATCATCCAATATCATCCACTATCATCTTCAGAATCATCTTCAGCATCCTCCAAATGATATTGGATGATATTGTATGATATTGCATGAGTGGCTCATCCAATAGTGGCCATCCATATCATCCAATAGTGGTTTATGATCATCCATCCCATATTGGGAATCCATCATTGATGACCATCCCCTATAAGCAGTCTTCAAAACCCCTGTGTCGTTCCTTTATACTGATAAGTGTAAAGGGATTCCCCTAATTCTTTACATATCTCTACTTTTTTTACTGTTTAATTCATAGTGATTCCCCTGATGGATTATGACTATCCCCTGTGTATATATATAGGGTAGTATAATCCCTATATAATCATAGATTATCCATGATTATCCATGATTTTCCTATAAAAAATCTATCACCCAACCATATCCACGGCACAACGCCTCCAGGTGGGTGGTCACATAGTCCGCCACCAAGGGCCCCATACGTTGCGCTCGAACGCTGGTGGAGGCCAGCAGCACACAGCAGCGAGCCATGGACTTTGCAATGTCTGGATCTGTGAAAACACGCAAATAAACAGAGATCGGCAAATATAGTATAGATATTTATATGTGAATATATATATATATATACTGTATATACATAACATAACATTACATTACATTACATTAAATTACATTACATTACATACATACACAGGCATGTTAATCGAATCTGTATGTATCCGTATTTGTACATGTCCAGATGATTCGGAGTACTAGGAGAGGACGTGATATGTCCCCAAGTTAGACTTCGTTACGATTTTTGGATGTTTTTGGTTCAGTTGTTGAATCGAGGGTTTTATAGAGAGACAAACAAGCGCTCTGGCAAAGCCTTGGGGCCTATCGTCCTGTGTTGCTTCACAATTCGAAACGTCAGCCCCACAACTGTTTCAAAGCAGCTGGTGGACCGAAAGGAATGACATTCTTGCAGAGCTTTGGCGTGAGCATCGTGAACAAAATACAGAACATCCTCCTTCAGCTGTGTTTCCACAGGTGCTCGCCAAGGCAAAACAAATGTTTGAGTTGTACATGGAAGTCCAGCCAACAAGATTGAGACAGCACAAGAAACGGTGTTCACGACTTTCAAAGGTAGCGGCTGTGATCTTCATTTTTTCAGCCCACACTCTATTTGTTCCTCATGAAACAACGCCTAAAACCGAAGCCCCGCACGGCTGGGGCCCAAGCACAGCAGGATTGTGATGCCTGGTTTCGACGATTGTCCAGAGCCTGGGCTGGTTTCGCAGATTTCACTGTCAGTCCTGTCCAATGGGTAACACTTGGCGATCTTCAAAACGGATTGTAGCATGATATCGTATGATATCCTGATATGGAAAGATGTTGGATGAATTTGGATGAATTTGGATGAATTTGGATGAATTTGGATGATATATGATGATATCATCCACGATATCATCCACGAATGATAAATTTGGATATTGGATCGGGGAAGTTTCGACCCTGAGAGTCCAACCAGGAGTCCAGCGTCCAAGATCACAAGACCCGAAGAGGCGTCCTGTGTGCTGTTCATGCTGAGGGATCCTCAATATATAATCATAAACCACTAAAACCACAACAAATCATAACTCAAAACAAACCACACCCAGTAAAGCATACCAATTTTTGCGATTTTCCGGTCAACTTTGCAAGGTACTGACATGTACTGACCATAAGACTTGCTGAACATTCAGCTTGGCACCGTGTCGAAGGTCACGCTCGGGCCGTTCATGCCGAAGACAAAGGAGAAACGATTGGACCTTCCATGCTGAAGGACCCCTGACCGCAACTGTAAAGACTTCCAGTGATGCATTGCATCTTTTCCATTTGCGAATTTCTCCAGATTTGATTTGAACATTCCTTTTTCAGCAATTGCACACCTGCCAAAAACATAATTTCACATACAGTATCATACAGTAACTGTTTCTAAGGGAGTCATAAAATGTCATAAAGAAAGCTCGTGACAAGAGTCGCCGATTCCATCCAATTCCTAGTCTAAACATCACCATCACACCGCCAGGGGCCGGGCATGATGGAACCAGCGACCCCCGTTCCAGCAGAACCTCCAGTCCCAAGCGGCTCGACCAAGAATTCCAGCCGGTTTCCATCCCAGGTATTTCCAGGCCCCAATCAAATTATTTATGAATCCTTGTCAGATGCATCATGCTAACGTATCAAAACTTCAAACAATAACACTTGCTGTGTGTTCGCCCCAGGGTTTCAAATCCTCCGGAATGAATTCCAAGGATTAACGTCGGCAGACTCGAGGAACATGCCCATGATATCTCATTCTCGTGATGAGACAGTGGTTTGTCCAAACTCCAAACATAGGGGATGCACCAAAATGGCAATATGGAAAATGAATCATGGGACTCTGGGTGTGTTCCCAACATTTTCGGACAAAACCAATGGCTTAGTCTGACTTCAAGTCACTTCACCTGTTTACTTTTCCACCTCCATCCAAGGAGCCTTCAAAATCCTCTATATAATTCCATGAAATACTGGTCAGTTAAAATCGGATTCCCAGTTCATGGATAATTATAATCCATGAAAAATCGTCAGAATGCCAGTATAATCCCATGTGCTAATAACCAACAGGACTCTTGAACACTGCTCATATCCTTGAATTTGCTTAAGAGCCCCTCCAACAAAAATGAAGCTCACAGGTGGGAAAGGAGAGAAACATCTTTTTGAAACGTTGGATTTCCCATTGGGAAAACAAAGATCACCGACTCAGCAAATGATGCGACCAAGGAACGCTGAGCACAGCCACCAGATTCCTCCGGACCAGTGTCGATCGCCCTGAAACTGCAACATCCCTATAGGGGACTGGGGGATATTGAGCAGCAAGCAACCACCCATGCATTACCCCATTTTCAGACGCGCCCATGTCCTTGCAGCTTTAAAAAAGATAACATTGGAGCGTTGGACTGGAAGTAAGGGAAAGCAAGGCGAGCAGGTGCAAGCATGTGCAAGCTATCAGCAGTGGCAAAGATCATCCAATGGCTCAAAAAGGTGCCGCAAGAAAAATATATTGCTGTTGAAGTGGTTTCAACGGTTTCAACGGTTTCAACCCTCTGAATAATATTCTACAATGGGGATCATCCCAGATATAATGAACAATATTTGTGAACCAAGGCGCATCCACTCACTGAGGGGCGAGGCAACATAGATCGCAGTGAGGGACTGCCTCATTCAAGGGGATATCGTCTCCACTGACCATCCAGCTGATGTTTAAAAGATAAGACAGATAGGAATCAACCTCAAACCATGAAAACATATGAAAACCATTGAACACCCAGCCCTCTTTGCGCCAGCAAACAGTCAGGCATAGCTTTGTGGCATTTTCGGTATAGTCACTACATCATTGGAAACACTGGTATCTGATTGGCTCTGTGTATATACATGCTATATATATATAAATTGCATAGTCGGGAGAGCCAGCTCGGCTGCAGTCTCATTATTTCTGATACATTGGAAGCTGCCCTCCTGGAAGGATAAAAACCAACGCGTTCAATTGTGTGTCACATGCCTATCCAACTATTTATACAAAAAATATCTGCAAAGGTTCTCTAGTCTAGTGGCAGGCACAACATCTCCGCAATGCTTCAGAACAATTCGCTGCTAGTTTCAACTGCATCTAAAAATACGAGTCGACAGGGATCATCACCGGCAGGACGAAAAACAAATGATTGAAGCCACCAACGAGACCAATGTTGTGCTTCTACAGATTAGCAAGCGTGCAAGCGCATCCACACACACACATGACAGCCCTGACCACCACCTGTAGCATCAGAACTATCTAGCAACGATCATTTAAGGGTGTGACTATATATTCATATGTATACAATTATATATATATATATTGTACATACATAAACATAGAAACCAACCATACCAAGATCATGGCGGCCGAAGTTACTTACCTGTTCTATCTTTTTGGGGGTTGACATCCCTCTGAGGCGGGGACAGCAAGGTCTTGGACGTTTGCCCGGCATCGTGCAAGGCGGCATAGCCCACCTTGAAATCATCCAATGAATCCAGCAGCTGATGAAAATTGATGATGGTTCCAATATGTTCCAATGAAGTTTGAGATACTTTGATAAAAAAATGGGATTGGCAGGTATTGGCAATATTATGATCATTCCAAGAGTGTTTGGAGACTCATTCAAGTTGATGTCTGTATACGTGCTTGCGTCATTTGTACATTGCACGTTTCTCGTTTCACACTTTCCTGGTATGAACGAGGCGCAGCATCTACAGTGAGCCCTATACGGTAGAGGTAGAGTGAAGAGTAAAGTCAGCGTGCCAGGATTGGAATCAAAACTCATCTTGACTCTGCCTCCTTGTTACATCCACTTGTGCAAGTGGAAGTGCTGTTGAAGCTCAGTCTTTTTCAGGATTGTCTTGGGGGTATGGAGAATCTCCAATGTCCAAGAATTGTCGTTGAATAAATTAAAGTCAGAGAGCTCCATAATTTCCAGTGGCTCCAAGCGCTGCTGGCCTCTAGGATTTGCCGCTGCAAGGGATCCATGCCTGCCCAAAGTGGGGTGTTCAGTTGACCCTTTGTCTCCCTTGGAGCTCGGCAACTGCAAAAAAAAATTGGGATGACTTCGACTGAAGTTTGTTGTTTTCACCTGTGATCACCAGCTCACAGCATTTGATCAAGATGAAACGATCAACATGAAAAGAAGACTTTCAGCTGCGAACGCCAACTCAGAAGGGCTCTCAGGTGCAAGCCAGAGTGACGTGTCTTCCAGCTGTAGAGGTGTCAAGTGGTGAAATCCATCCATCCAGGAAACGGAGTGATCAGTGATCAGTGCCCACCAGGATCATCTAAAATTCATTCCCACCAGTGATCAGTGCCCACCTTTCACTTCCGCAGGAGCAATCCTGGAGAAGAACCGAACAGCACTGTTGGTGGCACTGTGTCTCCATTTTTGGGGTTTGCTCTCTAACAGCTCCTGAAGAATCTGGAATCAAACAGCTCCAGGCCGTCGATCATGCAGGTATGCTTGCACGAGACCTGGCCAACATGACGAGTCATGGAGTCATGGTGGTAGAAAGTTTTCCAATGCTTTGCAAGTCCAAGATATGTTGAGACAAGCACAAAGGTCACCTTGCCCACATTACACTTACTTCCAGTGACTGACAAGATCATCAGCTACCTTTGGTTTCCAAGGAACACACTATTATGATTATGAAACATTATGAAACAATGTATTGTCCATCAGATTACATGCTATTGTGGCGTTTGCGACAAGAATCGACAAGATGCCAGAAAACTCGTCAAACACCCATCATGCCAGCAACAGTTGAACCACGTCCCTCGCAACGTCGCAGCGTGTTCCAACCCCAGCGACCTTCAGCTCTCGCCAGCCATCAGGTTCGGGAGAGTAGTAGGGGACATGATCCCAGCGACTGATTGGAACCTGCGGAGTATCTCTGACTTGGTGACTCGGACTTGGGTGATCCAGAGACTTTAGGTGTATATTGCAATATAGTGCAATATATATATATATATATATATATATGTGTGTGTGTAGATACTATCTACTATGTATATATATAATATGTATATATATATATATATGTATATGTGTATATATATATGTATATATATGTATGTATGTATGTATGTATGTATGTATGTATGTATGTATGTGTGTGTATACACAAGACACAGTGTGTATGTATATATATTATATATATATAATATATATGTGTGTGTATACATGTGTATACACAACACACAGTGTGTGTATATATATACAAAATGCATACAACTACTCTTACTGGCATATTTTTCTGTGTCTGATTCATCTCGATTCATCTCACCTGTCCTCGGTGCCAAAGTCCGCCCCACTGAGGATGGCGTTGCTAAAGTGGAAAGGATCCCAGTTCACCTGGAGCTGTCGAGAATCCGATGGGTCAACAAAACCCATGGAATCCCCTGGTGAGAACTGGAAAAAGAGCTGAGATTTATGGATGTTTAATCCAAAAAAAAAAGTAAAAAAAATGGGATTTAGAGGTATTGATCCATAGCATTCCATAGCCATGTTTGTCCACTTGGAGATAATGTTCCTGTAAAGATCATAATTTCTGACCGGCGAGAAATAAATGACCAACAGGGTAAGGAAGCAGAGCGTTTCACTGCAAGATCGTTCCAGGACATCTATACAAGATGAATCAAGATTATACAATCATCAAAAAGTCCAACCAAGCTAAACTGATCACGGCTCACTCAGCTCACGATGACTAGTTCGGATGGTCGAAACATGGACCCCAGAGGGTCAGTTGATTGAGTTCATGTGCTGAAAGGGGGGGTCCTTGTTGCCTGTCCACCAGGGCAGGGTGAATCCTGTTGCAACTTGGAACAAGCAGTCCTTCATGCTTTGTGCGTGACCAAGGCGCACTGAATTTACAGGCTGCGCCGCGCACGGCGAACCTCATGAAACCAATCAGTAGGTAACATCAAGCAAAAAAAAATAGAAAGGGACATCACATCTGCTGGAATGTTCCGGAATGCAAAAGAATCGGTCCATGCCCAAGCCTAACTTGCCATGATGGAAAAATATGAAGAAATTCAGATGCCAGACTACCAAAATCCGATTGACAGGGTTTAGCTGGTTTAGCTACCGCATCAGCCGCATCAGCCTTGGCATCCTGGTCACCAATGTATCAGGATGGAACCAAGTGGCTGCTCGCCCTTGTGGTACATGTGATCCAGGCTGTAGATCCACCTGCAGCAACCATTGGCTTTGCCCAGCTGATATCTTTCCCAATGATACCTATTGATGTGCCCAAAGGAGTTTGAACGCACCTGATCGGAAATGTATGGAATTCTACTGGACGATCACCATGACCACCATGACTTGGAATTTTGGAATTCGGAATTGAGAGCCGTTGTGGCAGAGCCAACTGTCTAGCAGAATTTGGTCCCAATCGAGAGGTCGCCATCAAAGGAAGAGACAGTGCGGGAAGTTCCACGTAGGGTAGTTGCTACGCCTACAGTACATACATGTATGCAGTATACTATGTTCAGACACGTTCTACGATAGACATAAGTATCATAAGCGTTGGCGACATGCTGCGGGAGACCCTGTGCCTCGGGTCCCCCTTCTCCGCTGCTGCCTGAGCAGGTCTGGTACTACCAAATACTGTACCAAATGCCCACGCTTGGTACAGCAGTCTTTCCACGCATCGTCCAGATGAACCCAAATGAACCCAAATGGGTCTGTCTGAGAATAGGGCCCAAGAAATTCGATGGTTTAAGATTTAAAAACTTTAAAACCTCACTTTCCCCGGACTTCCCTCAATAACCATAGAGGTCCCACCCTTCAGGGTTCCGCCTCGATACGTCTCAACATCCACTGGTCCAACTTGGCAGCCATGGGAGTCCTGGACCCGGACCCAGCCCGTTTGGGTGCGGGTTTGCCTTCGATGGGTTTTGGTGCGGGTTTCCCAGAAATTTTCCCGACCAATTCTGGGCCCAGAAAAATCAGGGCACTGTAATTTCTATTGAAATTCGATTGCCTATTAGGCACTTACAGTAAGTAGGATGCACATCCGCGTATGAATATCTTGGGCCTCATAGTTTCCGTATATATAGCTGACTGTCGGCAAGAACTCGTATGCAAACCCCTTCGTTGTTGGAGATGGATTGTAGTGTAACTCACAATCCCTTGCTGGTCTCTCAGGGTTGCTTGTTTTGTATGTGTATAAACGAACAGAATCAAAAACTACAGCGTATTTGATTTCATTGCAATGCATTGCAATCAAATGCAACGTAGCGCATGTGAATATCTCTGTGCGTGTGTGAAATGTGCACTACGTTGCGAATGCTGTACATGTCATGTATAATGACGTTTGTTTGGTATGGTGTGTTTTCTCGACGTGAGAACATCATGTGCGTTGTCTATCTTTTGTATGTCTTGCATTATTGAATGTATATAGGCTACGTATAGGTATTGACGGTATTGAATAATATTGAATGTATGCTAGATGTGATGAGGTAGCCAGAGCAGAGCAACGCGTGCGCAAAGGCAAGGTGTTAGGCAAGTTGAATGAAGCAGTGACAGTGACATCTGTATATTATATACACATACATACATGTACACTGTAGTAACAGGTAGTAGGTAAGTGAAGTTTGATATATGTTCGCATGTTTGACTGCATTATGTATGTGTATATATATATATATATATATAATTCTATGTATATATACACAGTATGTATATGCGCATGCATCTATATACCATCCGTATCCATCGGACCACGCAAGTGTCCAATGTTTGCCAACAGGGCTGTCCTGGATTTCCCCACGGCTTCAGGCCTCGATCTCGAGAAATCAGCACTAAACTGGGCCAGACTGGGCCTGGAAATTCTGACAGATTGCCTTTCTGTATCTTTCTGTTGCTGAAATCTGCCTAGGCTGTGGTCTGAGCATCCCCACCCCAGTAAGAAGCAGCTCAGAGCGTAACCCGTCGAACCAGGGGCACAGGAATACCTCCCAAATGCAACGGGATCAGCACTTGTGCAAGAGGCTGTTTGCATTTTTGGCAGAAAGCCTACAGTATCTTTCCAGTACAAAGCTAGGGAAGGAAATGTCTTGTGATTCGCACAAAGACTCAGATTGTTCAAACCAAGCTTGAAGCGCAAACCAATGGTTTGTTTGGGAGGTGAGTAGGAAAGACTCACGACGTGCTTTTTGCTACTGACACTTTCTCCTTCAGAAGTAATTTCAACCTCTCCGAGACCTCTCCCAAACCCTTTGTTCCCACCAAAACACCTCCTCCACAACAAGTCTGCACGCAAGGCTACGAGCATGCCGGGCCTCGGAGATGTGTCGCCCTGCAGCCCCACCAAAAGACGAATGTCACTTCGGGGATCTTCGGGGTAAACCTTCAAACACCTTTCCAGCTGCAACAAAGAGGCCCCTCACAAAAATTGTGAACAAACAAAGTCTCAAACATGATATAAGATGGCCTAAATGCAAACCACCAAGAGCCCCAGCTCAGTTGCTAAACGCATCGGCAAACCCTCCTCGTCAAAGGGTTGCAGCTCCAACGTGCCTGAGATTTTCAAATCCGAGATCTGTGTCACAGGGGTCTCGCCCCGCGCCTCTTGAAGGCCCAAGGAAAAGGATCAGCATGATCTGGTGCCTCCACTGCCACTGGCAGGGAGCTTCCCAGGGGAGGATCGAAACCCCGCAGATGGAGGCTAGAACCCCAAGAGGTTGGATCAGGTGTGGCGACCAAGGATTGGGTACCAATGGAGATGTATTAGCCATCCAATATCATCCAATCTTGCGGTGCGATAATTTGGATTCAATGGCATTTCAGGGCAGCAGGAATCCCAGTCTACTTGCATAGAATCAAAGACAGACAGGTCCAACCGGGTGCCTCAAGAAGATCGGCAGCCAACTCTGAACCTCTGCCTGGTGGAAGCAGCTGCTATTGCACAATCTCACTGAGCCAAAATTAAACAACGTCGTCATCGTCATCGTCGTCGTCATCGTCATCATCGTCATCCTCATCGTCATCGTCGTCATCATCATCATCATCATCATCATCGTCATCATCGTCATCATCATCATCATCATCATCATCATCATCATCATCATCATCATCATTTTCATCATCATCATCATCATCATCATCATCATCATATTCATTATTCATTATTCATATTCATATTCATATTCATATTCATTCTTCATTCTTCATTCTTCATTGCTAGAGCACATGATGTTTTTTGGCCATTGGCATCAAAACTTGGTGCCACACCTCTGTTATGGCAGTGGGATCCTGGTCCAGGTTGCCAGCCTCCCAGCCGTTCCCAATATGTTTTGAGGCCGAACACATGCACATAGATGCACATAGTACTGTACTCCTGAGCCTCAAAATCAGAGGTGCGAAAAACAGTGGAATAGAGCCTGTTCTTTCGAGGGAAACAAGTCCAAGCCCATGAACAATTTTCTCATCCTGCATGCTTGACTTCACCATATCGGCAGCCGGAAATTGAGTGCTTCCAGGTTGAAGAATCTGTGGCTTGCCCAGGCAGAAGTACCAGCACAAGCCACAGAAATTTCCTTGTGATATATTTCTGCTTGCCACCATTTCTGGAACCTAAATTAGAGGATTTCAAGTTATCATTTATCATAGACTCTCAAACATAGTCCTTTCTCCAAGTTGGCTATTCCGCTATTCCTGAACCCCTTAAAGCCTTGCACATGTCCGCCCAAATCATCTGCGGCTGCGCAGCCAAAGCCTCATGCAAAAGGGCAGCTGTCCGCTCTGCGCTTCTAACACCAATGTCAGCAGCCTCAGGGGCCGCCACCATCGAAACAGTGGCTGTCACTCTGAGCGTTTCTGGTGGAGTCTGATCATGAAGATTGGGCACTGCAAAATTGACGTTGAAAGACGTTGAAAGTTGCCATAACTCTGGTCCTCCTGGCTGCGAGCTTTATCCTCCTCAAGAACATTTCAGTAAACTCCTGGGACTGAATCGAAACCGAGAAGCTGCCTCAAAATATATAATAAAGACCGAACCGAACCGTACAGGGAATCGATGCATGCTTTCGGAGCATGGAGATGCCATATTGACGGATTGCAGAATGAAAAGTAATCAAACAGAAGCCCAACAATCCAAAATTACTCCTATAAAGAATGATTCGTAAGCACAGCAAACCCGTCATGTTTCGGCCGAAACCAATCCGGATTGATTTTCATTCCGAAAAAGCTTAGGTACCTTGGAACCACAACCCGTCCAAATGCCTAACACTGGTGCCCTGAGCGCAAAAAAAGTTCCATTGGCAGTTCTAATGGGCACCAAACAGTTGAAAGCGCAATGATTCCTTCGGATAACTTGAGGGAGCGCCGCATGAAAAGAAACCGGTGGATCCTACTTGTGCCCCCGAGGATCACTTCATTCTGCTCATTGCTTGTACTCACAATGATGATTCAAAGCTAAAGTGACTACCCTAAAAATCTATAAGTCCTCTATATATATACTTTGACTTTGGGCTCTTGATTTCTTGAAGGATTTGCGATGTTGTGCTGATCGTTTCAAAATGGACTTGGTTCCTTTCAATGGTGCCGCCCAAGCTTCCCACACAAATTAGATCAAATTATCAGCAGAACCAGCTGTCAACCCGGAACCGCTACTAAAATCAAGAAACCGAACCAAACGGTGAACAATTCAAAACCGGAAAGAAAAGAACCCGTCCAGAACCCAACGGACTCTCAGTGTTATTTCTGAATCAAATTTTGAGCAAAAGTGACAGCCATGCTAGCCGTTTAAATGGACAACGTCCAAGTCACTGAAGTACTCTTGGTGAAGCCAGCAGTGTAGAGATATAATACTTCGTCCATCTGCTGCAACACCTCCAGACGACGCAAAGCCAACTTCCAAAATTGCAAAAGGACACAGGTGAGCGACAAGAAACTCAGAAATTCCAGAGGCTTTCCACAGCCGTTTGTACACCTGCTTGACATCATTAAAAGATGATCTAAAAAGAAGCTCAAGTTCCAATTTCCAGACACCAAGCGGATGGACAACTTCATATTCACAGTTTTCTTTTTTTCGAGTCCGCTCAGAACCCTTTGGTGACCCCAAACGATCAAGATACCTCATGAAGATGCCTCCGTTCCAGAACGAAATGTACAAGATTCTGTGCAAACCTAATATGGTATTTGATTAATACACACATTGCATTCCATTGCATTACATGACATTGCAGTACATTACAGTTCATTACGGTACATTCCATTCTATTCCATTTCGTTGCATTTCCTTGCATTACGGTACAGTACATGTCATTACATTGCATTACATTACATGACAGTACATTACATTCCATTGGATACTTGCATACATGCCTACGTGTATGGATATGATTATGTATATATATATATATAATTATATAATTATATATATATATACACAAGTAAAGCTTATATCTATATACATGCACTATGTCATGTTATGTTCGCAGCATGTACTATGCATCACATCTCCCCTGGTTCTCTGCTTCTCCCCAGGTAGTACCTCCCCGGGAGCGGAGGTAAAGGCAGCAGTTCTGGCAGATCCATCCTCTCCAAGTAGTCCATCCTGGGGGACACCAACCCTTGGAGAAAATCGGCATTGTCGGATTGTCGGATGATATGCGTGAGTTGTGGTCCAAATAATATTACGATTGTATATATTTATATTTATATTTACATTTAAATTTATATATACAGTATATAATGTTATCATACATACAATATACAATTATCAATATAATTTTATACAAGTACCATGTATACAATCAGATACTTAAATGATATACTTCAATTTGCACTGTTTACTGTCGAACAAGGAAAGTGCTACTGGAACTACCCACTTTTTTGATACCGCTACTGAGACACATCCCAAGGCTCGCCTTGAATTCTTGACATGTTGACAAGCATCCTTCGATGATCTCATCAAATGTGTTTGAAACGCTGTAAATAAGGGGATTATGATTATAACGGGATAAATCATCTACCATCATCTACCAACTGGTGCAGGATTTCTTGCATCCACTGTATGTCGAGGTGATCATGTTGGGGCTGCGCGCGATGACAATCTCCGGCGTTGCTTGGAAGGATGTCTGGCAAAGGGCTGGGATAGGGCTGCTGAAGCCGCAAGGTAGAAGCCCCCAGTGAGGCAATTGCTGGGTGTTACAGCCATACCCCGCTTCCTAAACGCAAGACCTTTAAATCAAAGAACAAGAATTCTGGCATCCTTTTGGATAGTGACACCCCAACCCAACCTCCAATCTACGAGCTTCTCGAACTGCTTGCCGACAAGCGTCCTGGGGGCATGATGAACTCCTTGTGGATCACCGGCACCGGCTTGTTATATCATGTTATATCGTGATATGGCCTCTAGACTTCCTTAAATGAATTCAAACTTCTTTCCCATACCCGGTGCAAGTTCGGAAGAATGGAAGCGATTGGACAGGCGATGGGTGTGCTACAACAAGAGGACCATGTCAGCACGATTCTATCCACATTGAATAAATCTAAAGTGTTGGTGTTTGCAAGACCCTTTGTATTATGCTGCAAGGTATGCGGCCTAAACAGCAAGCTCCAAACAAGACTCAGGCGATCGATGAAAGAAACGCATTCGTATTGCTAGATCTGGGAGGCACGGGAGGCAAACAAATGCCAACATATCACAATCTTGACCTGTATATTTGGTCATACGGTGCGGTATGTACTACAAAAATACACAATCAACGATCACAACCAAAATTGTCCTCAACCTTTCGGCAACCTTTCATACATCGTGTCAATTAAAAAACAGAGTTGTCAGACAATATGTGCGATGTCACGAACCTTGTGCTTCACATCGGTTTCAATGCTACAGAAGCCGTGGAAGCTGATATATCTGACCTTGGTGCGATGTCGAAAGTCCTGACTCAGAAAGCCTGTATCCCTGTATAAGGCATGGTTCACGACCAGAGTCCTGGTCGCCCAAGTCTAACGGACTCAAAATGGGATCACATCAGAATGGGATCTATCTGATCACAAGAAATCATGACGCTCTGGGCAAAATATGGCAAAATCAGATAGACAAGAAGTCTGTCCTTTCCCCAGCCCAATCTATCCCAATCTAAGATTCCGTTCAATGCGGTCAAAGTCCAAGGTCTGCGGGGCCCAGAACAGAACAGATCCATATAAACCCACTGAAATTGAGAGTCTATCAATCATTTCTCTGGCAATTCTTGCGGCTGAGACGATTAACTGATTAACTGAAACTGGTCTGCATTCATCCTGTTGTGTTGGTGATCGGTACTGAAACACTCCCTTCGACTGACCTGTGCCAAAAGCCAGTTTCAGTTCAGACTGGGACATGTCTCATTGCCTTGTCTCTCTGAAAAGTTGGAATGCATCATGAAGTTACCAACATTAGCGATGATTGGGAGTCGAAGACACGTGCGCAAATTCTTCCCCCTCAACCCCTGAACGAAAAATGTCTCAAGTTTGAAAGTTCAAGAAAAAAGAAGCTGTTTCGGCCACCCCCAGGATATCAAAGGATCCTTTCCGTTGTTTCCACCGCGGTGAAATCCAATTCCACTCCATATTGACACGCCGGCACTGCGTCGGCACCTCGTTGGCATCAGCCCTCACATGATACCTGCCATGTCAGAAACCACCAGAAGGGAGAGGGGACCAAACAATCTTCGCAAGAAAATGCTAAAAGAGGCTCAAAGTATATCAGTATATCATTGTATCCCACCGCCAGCCCTGCGACCCTCCTGGCTTTCAAGAATCAAAGCCCAAAACAAGGCCAAATCTTGCAAGGAAGACTGAACCGGCACTGAACGTCGAGGCGCCATGACTCTCGACACCGCATGGCACGCACGTCGTCAGTCAATATGTCGATTGGTCAAAGTAGAGATGTATGCGTGCATGCGATGCTACATGTATTCAAGATGAGTAGGTACGCTAAAAGAATCATATTGTTGCTTCCTGACATTGTGGTATTTTTGATGTTGGCATTTCGTTATATGTCTCAACTACGAGTACCATGTCAGCTTGCCACATCGCCGTGGATGTCTCTGACTATGCTGGCTAAGGCCCGGAAGATAAATTGATGAAGATCAAGACTTGAGACCATACCCCGAAGCCAGGTACGCTTGTGAACAAATGTTGACATTGAACATCATACAAGTAAGGGCACTCATGAGCAGTCTGATTCTCTGGTATTGTCAACTGTCAAATAACTCGGGCCTCAATATAGCAGTGAACAGAGACCTGCACGTTATTCGACCCACTAAGGAATGCGGTTCAAGCTTGAGAGTTTGCTACTCCTTGGCGCGATCACGACACGCAGGAAACGTAATACAACAGGGCATTCGTAGTCTATAGTAGCAAAAGTTGGGGCCAGGTAACAGAATTCATAGACTCATGGATACTGGTAGGCCAAGACGCAGAAGACCATGTTGAGTCGGTCATCTACAAATCAGAGGGTCCCATTACAGTCGTTACATGTCGTTACAGTATGAATCAGCATTCTTAGTTTGATCCCCACAATGGTGTGCATTTTTCCTGAACCTTCGTGAACCTAGGCGCAACGCACCCCGAAACCATCTGGCTTTTCCTCTGATGCTGAACCCCAGCATCTTGGAGCGTGGTGGAAGCTGGCAGAGGCAGTTCAGGGTCATCGAATTACATGGCTCCTCTGATCCAAAGTCACAGGCCGATCAGGCCGCACGCTATTCAAACAAATTATGTTCGCAGTCTAGACACCTAATTATGTTCTCATGTTGCAGAGCAAGCTACTGCTTCTGCACCCTGCTTCGAAGACTCTGTTGGAAGGCACTTCTTGAAGGGTTCTGCTTTGCTCAAGCATATAGCGCCCGTCTTTCCCAGTGCGAGGCTTCTCCCACGCTCCAGACCCATCGAATTTGTTGCACAAATTTCTATCCACATTGGATCTAAATATTGGTTGGCTGTTCTCCAAAAAACGTAGCAAGTTGATGCGCTCAACGAAAACCAAGGCCTCCTGAATCAACGCTGGCACTCTTCAGAGGTTCATCAACACGGATTTGCGTTTGAAAGTCTAAAAAAACATGGGAATGAATCACAAAAGATGGCATAAGTTGGGTCTAAAAACACGTGTCGCAATTTGTGGGACCTGCATCAACTGCGACTGCGCCATGCAGGCGCAGCCCTCATGGTCCGCAGTAGGCCCTGATGAGCGAAGTTCCCAGGGACCACGCCACGGCAGCTCCAGACCTGCGTCATCCGTAGGTTCTGTAGCGAACTGGGTCTCCCCTGGTGAAATTCGAAATAACTGGTCATCCCCCCTCAAAATGGTATTGATTCAATCCTACAATTAATGTGGCAAATCCAGCAAGAAACCATCCCTAATGCTGCCATACATGGTTGGTAAATTCATCATCCCAAAATTGGGTTTACCACCACATTATGGATTGTTATAGCTGGTGATTGTGACGATCCAAAAATGGGGAGTTGACCTGATGATCATGCTGATCATACCTGACCAAATTACCTAGAACCCGGGGAGTAACACAAAATGCAATATTGTTGTGGGTCAATACCCGTAGAACAATTGGAATGGGAGGACGTTAACATCCATAGCTACCAGCTATGCTGCTGTTAGAACCAAGGGATCAACTCACATGGGATTAACGGTCTATGGTCATCCATCGCATAGTGGGAATCCCTACAATGGGTATAAAACTAAATCATTGTAAATCCCTATGATTGGTGACTATCCCCCAATATGGGTTTACCAGTAGTACCGCGCAAGGCGGTGGCGGAAGTTTCAAAAATACGAAACCTATAGGAGAGGTTGGTTGTTTTGAATCACGGAGCAGAGCGAATCCACTGATGGGCCGACAGGTGGTTGAAGTTGTGTTTTTGGAGTGGTTGCAATGGTTGCAGTGGTCACCTCACCCACAACTGCTGGATGTAGTGTGGTGTAGCGCAGTTGTAGTCGTAGTTGTAGTGTGGCGTAGTGGAGTTGCAGTTGTAATTTGTAATGTGTAATAAGTGTAGTGCAGTCGCAGTTGCAGTTGTAGTTGTAGTTGTGGTGTGGTGTAATTAGTGTAGTGTATTGTAGTGTACTGTAGTGTTGCGTACTGTAGTGTGGTATATATACCTAGATATTGATTTTTGAGCAAAATATAGTATTGCCTCCTATAGTGTAGTGTTGCCTCCTTCAAAATATTGAGCCTCAAAATCAAGATGTTGATCCTATAGTGTAGTGTAGTCTAGTGTACTGTAGCGTAAGGTAGTGTAGTTGTAGTTGTAGTTCGGTGTAGTGTAATTAGCGTAGTGTCGTGTAGTGCAATTTAGTGGTAGTTACAATTGTAGTTGCGGTTGTAGTTGTAGTTGTAGCGCAATGTAATGTAATTAGTGTAGTGTAGTGCAGCGTTGTGTAATGTAGTATAGTTGTAGTTGCATTTGTGTTTGTAGTTGTAGTGTGCTTCAGTGTATATAATTATATAGTGCAGTGTAATGTAATGTGGTGTAGTTGATATTGTTGTCGTAGCTGTGGTGGTAGTGTTGTTGTAGTTGTAGTGTACTTAGTGTAGTGTAGTGTAATTAGGAGTAATTAGTGTAGTGTAGCGTCGTGTCGTGTAGTGTGGACAATTCTGCGAGACTTCCTCAATTTTTGAAGTTGGCAACAACAAAAAAGAAGCAATTCTGCGAGACTCCCTCATTTTTTGAGTTGCAACATCAAAAACGAATCAATTCTGGGAGACTTCCTTCAATAATGGAAAGTTGAGTGCAGAGCTGACGGCCTCGTACCAATGCGTTTTGCTATTTTTCGACTCCACCTGTCTAAACTACTGCGCCTAACACGAAAAAGTGATGCCAGGTCATACGAAGTGCTGCACCTGTCACGCAAAACCATCTTAGCAAACCTGAAGATCTCATGCTCCAAAATGCAACCCCTCTCAGGACCTGATCTCCTAACACATCTACCTCATGTGTCTCTTGTATTGCGCCTGCCACGCGAAATGCATCTTTCCAGATCCTCTTCAAATGTCCCGTGCCTGCCATCGTTTTTGCAACTGCTACAAAACCCTCACGTTTTGCTCACTTTTGACAAGGTGCGCAACCCCCTGCACCTGCCACGCGAAACGACATCTGAACGACCAAAAGTGCTCCGTACCCCTCAGTTGTTTGCACTTTTGACTTCGAAATGTGCTTCGCGCTACAACGGCGTGCACTTTTTCGACATCTCAACTTCCAAAAGTGGTCCGAACATGGTGTGTCTTGTACATTTTGACTTGGAAATGCGCTTCGCGCTACAACGGCGTGCACTTTTTCGACATCTCAACTTCCAAAAGTGGTCCGAACATAGTGTGTTACATTTTGACTTGGAAATGTGCTTCGCGCCAAAACGGCATGCACTTTTTCATACTTTTTCCACATCTCAACTTCCAAAAGCGGTCCAAAGCTGGTGTGCTTTGTACAGTTTGACTTCGAAATGTGCTTCGCGCCACAACGGCGTGCACTTTTTCCATATCTCAACTTCCCAAAGTGGTCCGAAGCTGGTGTGCTTTGTACATTTTGACTTCGAAATTTGCTTCGCGCCACAACGGCGGGCACTTTTTCGACAGCTCAACTTCCAAAAGTGCTCCGAACGTGACGTGCTTTTAACTTTTTCACTTGCAAATGTCCTTCACGCCACAACGGCGTGCAACTTTTCATCTCTCACCAGGCCAGATGGCTCCGCACCCGCCGCTTTAGCGAGCCTACTTTTCGACCACAAATCACTGGGAAAAAACAGTGTTTCGCGACTTTCCTACCTTTTCGCACACCTGGATCTCCTTTTTTCTAGCTCCTTCTCTCCGCTGATCTTCTCTCTCTTCTCTTCTTCTCTTCTCTTATCTTCTCTTCTCTGACTCTTCCCACCTCTGCTTTTCATCTGTCCATATTGTCAGAAGTTTGACTTCTAAACTTCCTTCGACAATTCAACTTTTGACCACGGCACATGCGTGACACGTGATCATGCAGGATTCTCCCTGGATAAATATGGAAGGATCAAGTCTGCAAAACAAGAGAAAGCCCTACCACCATAAACACCACGCAAAACTCGTTGCAAGCTTTTAGGTGCCAGATTTTGGATAGAACAAACACGCAATGCAAGTAGACTTAGTCGAGTACTCTGCAAACATCTTGCTACAAAGATTTGTGTAGGAAACTATGATGCTATGCAGAGAGAGCGTAGTGCAGGACCCTCTCTTGGACTCTATGACACCAACAGCCACTATGTGAACAGTTGAAGAAGTTACCAGGCTCTGACTCACTTACAAAAGGCCACACACTTCCCGGCACTCATATTTGAAGCCGACGAAAAACCGTACGGTATACCTGTATACAGCATACCATAGTATACCCATGATTCATGGCCATTTAGTCGGAAAAATGATGACCAACCATGATCCACCATGATCAACTGAAAGCCACAGGGCCTCTGAATCCTCGTCACGGCACTGTCGGGCCCGGAGGATGTATTGCTGCGTGCTGCTGTTCAAACGTCCAGGGATATGTGAATAAGCCTGCGGTGGCAGCACAAACACCACAGCACAGGCACAAAAGTATGGAAACAGGCGACCTTAAGTTCATCAGGTTCCATTGTAACATCCGCGAAAACAGACTGATGTTTTGAACCACCAGACCCTTGTTGCAGAATCGACAAGCCTCACTTCGCACAAACTCATCACGCTCGCAGGTTGTATTTACGAGCTTCTCTGCGCGCTGTCGCTCCTGAACACTGTGGAGGGGATTCACATCATGAACTGGGCTTGAGAACAGGGTTTCTGGAATGCTCTTTGGAAAACAAAAGTCACTGCCTTCCTCGGTTTCCTCCTGGCTAGAAATGCTGAACTGAAGTTTTACTGAAAATAGCGTGTTCGATCGTGTACGGCCTCAATATCCCAAATTATGTTCACACATTGACACGCCGTTTCAGAACAAATTTCGCAAACATCTCATGTAAATGCAGGCTGCAGCAGGTGGCATTTGCAATTCCAGGACTAATTGTTAAAGATTGCCGACCGAGTAGTGACTGGCTGGGAGGCTATCCATTGGCTACAACATTTTGGAAGAGTGCTTATATATATATATACATACATACATACATACGTACGTACGTACGTACGTACATACATACATACATACATACATACATATCATACATATCATACATATCATACATATCATACATATTTATATTATTTTCAATATTTTTGTCAATTAAAAAATGTGTGAGTACGCATGTATGTCTATATATGTATATACATATCGTGTACAATTATAACAGAAGTACCGCACAAGGCGGCGGCGGGAGTTTCAACAATAGGAAACCTGTAGGAGAGGTTGGTTGTTGTGACTCACGGATGGCAGGGCGAATCCACTGATGGGCCGACAGGTGGTTGGAGCTGTGATTTTTGGAGTGGTTGCAATGGTTGCAGTGCTCACCCCACCACAACTGCTGGATATAGTGTGGTGTAATGCAGTTGTCATTGTAGTTGTAGTGTAGCGTAGTGGAGTTGTAGTTGCATGCAGTGTAATAAGTGTAGTGTAGTTGCAGTTGTAGTTGTGGTGTGGTGTAATTAGTGTAGTGTACTGTAGTGTTGCGTACTCTAGTGTGGTATAGTGTATTGTAGTCTAGCGTGGTGCACTGTAAGGTAGTGTAGCTGTAGTGGAATGTAGTGGAATGTAGTGGAATGTAGTGTAGTGTAGTGTAGGGTAGGGTAGGGTAGGGTAGGGTAGGTTAGTGTCGTGTAGTGTAGTGTAGTGTAGCGAAGTGAAGTGAAGTGTAGTGTAATTCGATGTAGTTAGATGTGATTAAATGCAATTAGGTGTAGCTAGATGTAGTTAGGTGTAATTAGATGTAATTAGATGTAATTAATGTAATTAGATGTAATTAGATGTAATTTGGTGTAGCGCAGCGTAATTAAAAGTGTAGTGTAATGTATCGTAATATATTTGCATTTGTAGTTGTATTAGTGGTGTAATGTAGTGGTAGTTGTAGTTGTAGTTGCTGTCGTCTATCTATCTATCTATCTATCTATCTACCTATCTATCTATCTATCTAGCTAGCTAGCTATCTATCTATCTAGCTAGCTAGCTATCTACCTACCTACCTACCTATCTATCTATCTATCTGCAAGATTGAAAACGAAGCTAGTCTGCGAGACTTCCTCAATTTTTGAACTTCGTACATCCAAAACGAAGCAATTCTGCGAGACTTCCTCAATTTTTGAACTTGACACCATCCAAAATGAAGCAATTCTGCGAGACTTCCTCAATTTTTGAACTTGACAACATCAAAAACGAAACAATTCTGCGAGGCTTCCTTCAAAAATGGAAAGTTGAGTGCAGAGCTGACGGCCTCGTACCAATGCGTTTTGCTATTTTTCGACTCCACCTGTCTAAACTACTGCGCCTGCCACGAAAAAGTGATGCCAGGTCATACGAAGTGCTGCACCTGTCACGCAAAACCATCTCAGCAAACCTGAAGATTTGATGCTCCAACATGCAACCCCTCCAGCGCCCTGACCTCCTAACAGCTCTGATGAACATGTCTTTTGTACTGCGCCTGTCACGCGAAGTGCATCTTTGCAGATCCTCTTCACATGTCCCACACCTGCCATCGTTTTTGCAACTGCGACAAAACCCTCACGTTTTGCTCACTTTTGCGCCTGCCATGCGAAACGAGATCTGAACGTCCAAAAGCGGTCCGAACCCCTAGTGCTTTTAACATTTTGACTTCGAAATGTGCTTCGCGCCACACGGCGTGCACTTTTTAGACATCTCAACTTCCAAAAGTGGTCCGAGCATGGTGCGTTTTGCACAGTTTGACTTGGAAATGTGCTTCGGGCCACAACGGCGTGCAATTTTTCATCTCTCATCTGGCCAGCTGGCTCCGCACCCGCCGCTTTAGCGAGCCTACTTTTCGACCCTCTCCGGACACAAATCATTGGAAAAACACAGTGTTTCGCGACTTTCCTACCTTGTCGCGCACATGGATCTTCTTTCTTTTGAGACTTTCTCTTTTTTGATCTTCTTTCTTCTTCTCTTCTCTTCTCTGACTCTTCGCTTGTCATTTGTCCATACTGTCGGAAGTTTGACTTCTAAATTTCCTTCGACTATAATATACACATACATATATATATATACATATATGCACATGCAGTTTCATTTAAATTTACAGATTCATTTACATATACAGTCACATTTACATTCACATTTACGTTGCGTTGCATTAATATACATACATACTTTATGTATCTTTATGTGCTTTTGCTTTTCAAAACTATGTGTAGCAGGCCCTCAGGGTCTGAATCGGATGTTCGATGTAATATTAGAAGATGGAGCACCATCTTCCGCTCGTAAAATTCCGGTAGCATTCCTGACCAATATTGACGTCCATTGCTCTGATTCTCTAAGAGCAAACACCTCTTCACCACCTGGACATGCTCTTGTCATCCTACTTCCAACCACTGCGATCAGACTTGATATCACAGCCGTGCTGCTATGCAGCCTCCACCTTCGCTAGCATGCCTACATTTCAGTGATCTAGACTGGATCACCCCAGGTAAATCCAACCACCCAAGTTGCAATTTGGTTTTGCTCCCACGCAGAACAACTAGACTTTTCCAAACTTTGAGACCTGGCTATGGGTCCAAACCATGGTGCTATTCTGTTCACATTCAGATAGCTGGTGGTTGTGGATAGACTGTCCCATAGGCATTGACCCACCCCGGGCATACCGAAATATTATCAAAGACATATCCTGTATACATATTAGTACAAGATGCTCTTAAAAGGATTATGCCATTGCACAATCGCCAATGAGCAAGAAGAGCTCAAAACCAGGCAAAAATGTGGTGCAGGTATGTGCAGAGAGCAATGAAGGGCATGGCCACAGCAAAGTCCCTGACCCACCCCGACACTACTTCATGGTATGTTACTAACCCAGTTTTGCAACCCAACAGCAGGCTCCAGGGTTACAAGGCTGCAATGTCATCAGGCAAGGTTCTAAGGTTTTGCAGGGTTCCAAGATTCCACAATTGCAGGCAAGGTTGCAGATTACGAGAGTTCCAAGGTTCCAGAGTTCTAGATTAATTACCAGGGTTCAAGGTTCCAAGCATCAAGGTTCCAGACTTGTAAGGGTCTTGGTTTGATTCAACTACGAAATGACCAAAGACCAGAGCAATGCAAAACAAACGCAAAACACAATAGAGTTGCTTAGGTATATTTAAAATGTGAGCAGTATGATCCACAGAAAAGCGTCAACTCTACAGCTCCACAAGGTGCAAGGTTCAAAGTTATTCGCAGGGCTCTCGGTTTCCAGGCAGGGTAGCAAGCTCTTAGGTTGCAAGAGGCCAAGTTTGTGGTTCCACCATTCCATGACCGTTCTGGAGATCTAGGGTTGCAGGATTCTAAGGTTGCATGGCTCCAAGGTTCAAAGGTTACAAGGCTCCAGGAGTCCAAGGTTGCAGATTTCTATGGTTTCAAAGCTCCAAGATTTCAGAGTTCGGGGGTACAGGGTTCCAGAGCAGAAACCCTTTGCTGGAGACCTTGCAGGAATTCCTTGCAGGAAGTTTTCCAATAACCTTTCCGGACGCCTCAACAAAATTTGCGGATTTAGTTTGAATTTTGGTTTATTAGGCTGCATTTTTCTCTGCTTAATGTGCAGAGCTGCTTCATGTGTCATTAAATCCTGGAACCATGGAACCCTGAAAAACCTGGAGTGATAGGCCTTGGAATTTTGGAACCCTGAAAGCTTAAAAACTTGGAACCCTTTATATAATCTTGAATAAATCCTAGAACCTTGGAAACCTGCATCCTTAGGATCCGGGTGCAAGCTTGGAACTTTGCCCCTTGACCTTGCAGCCTTGGAACCCTGGAGAGCAAGGTTCATGCCAGAGTTCCAGCAAAGGTTTCTTCAAAGGTTCAAGCAAGGATGCCAGCATCACAGTTTCAGAGAGGGATCCTCGTCTTTAATTGCCTGCCCCAAAAAAAACATTCCCAAGAATTCAGAAGTTGTCCTCAGTTAGGTTCCAGCAAGGTTGCAAAACAGTTCCAACAAATTTCAAGCCAGACTTCCAACCTCACAACCCGGCACATTAAGCAAAGCAAGAAACAATGCAAAAAGAAAAACGAAATGGACACCCGCATTGGTTCCTAGCAAAATATTCCAGCCAAAGGTTCCAGCAACAAGGTTCCAGCGAAGTTCCAGCAAGGTTTCACCACGTTCCAGCAAGGGTTCACCAGGTTCCAGCAGAGTTCCAGCAGTGTCCCAATGACTTTCCAGCAAGGTTCCAGGTTTCACCAAGGTGGCAGGAAGGTTCCAGGACTGTTCTAGCAAGACTTCAGCGACTTTCCAGCAAGGTTGCAGCAAGGCTCAGTTTCCCGGTTTTCCAGAGCATGCATTTTGCTGGCACCACTCCCCGCCCAAAAGATTGAAACCCAAGAGGATCGCTGTTGGGAAGTTGCAGCAAGGTTCTCAGGAAGGTTACGGCAGGGTTGCAGCAAGGTTGCAGGAAGGTTCCAGCAAGGTTCCAGCAAGGTTCCAGGAAGGTTCAAGCAAGGTTCCAGCAAGGCTGAAGGAAGGTTCCAGCAAGGTTCCAGCAAGGTTCCAGCAAGGTTCCAGCAAGGTTCCAGCAAGGTTCCAGGAAGGTTCCAGCAAGGTTCCAGGAAGGTTCCAGCAAGGTTGCCTTGAACTCGTGTAAACACGTTTGTCGCAGTCCATTGTTATTCAACGTGTTGGATGTATCAATATATGTCTTAATACAATACAAAAACAGCCTTATCAAAAGGGTTAGATGTATCAATATATTTCATAATACAATACAATAACAGCAGTTCATGAGTGACTATATTTGAAATGAAACCTAAATTGACCGGTGTTACGAAAGGGCACCCATATTTACAATGTTTTTTCATGAAACAAACGACAAAATTAGCGCATACATGGTCGATGTCCATTATATCGTACTCGTCAAATAAAATTAGATTTGAATCGAACATTTTTCATACGTGTTTGATAAGGACAACAATATAAATCAAAACTCAAATAATAGTAACACTCGCAGTACAAGAAATGCAAATGGTACGTTTAAAAAAATATGTGCGAAAAAACATTCGAGTCAGTGTTTGGTGCCAAAGACGGTACATAGGACGGTACATAACTTGGTGCCATCAAATTGGATGGTGTGTTCGAAGGATTTCGAAGGTGTTTGTGTTGGATCAATAGAACCCGTGCACCTAATATGAAAAGACACATATGTTAAATACTGTTTCAATGAAGAAACATCTCTCGATCGCACGCACGTGCATACTATTCAAGTGTTGTCAGGATGGATGCTATTCATCAGGTTTAGCAGATTAGCATAGCTCCAACATTCCATTTCTCAAATACGCTTGTCACTATGTCTGATTAGCAATCCAACAGTGTTATCCAACATGTATGAGCTCAATCTGTTCAGGAAGGTTCCAGCAAGGTTGCAGGCAAGGTTCCAGCAAGGTTCCAGGAAGGTTCAAGGAAGGTTGCAAGCAAGGTTCCAGCAAGGTTCCACGAATGTTCCAGCAAGGTTCCAGCAAGGTTCCAGCAAGGCTGCAAGCAAGGTTCCAGCAAGGTTCCAGGAAGGTTCCAGCAAGGTTCCAGCAAGGCTGCAAGCAAGGTTCCAGCAAGGTTCCAGGAAGGTTCCAGCAAGGGTCCAGCAAGGTTCCAGCAAGGTGCCAGGACTGTTCCGGTTTTTCGAGGCGTGCATTTTCGTGGCACCACCCCCTGACCCCAGAGATTGAAACCCAACACTATCGCTATCGCTGTTGGGAATATCATGTTATATCCCCTTTTTCGGATTGTCTAATTTCGCCCTGAATCAAGATTATGATTGCCATGGCCATAACAAGCAACCATATCAAAAAACGCATCAAACCTTTCCATGTTGCTTAAGCCATTGTGTTTTCGCTAGTTTAACCATGATTTATCCTCATTGAACACAATTAAAAATATTATTTTTGGTGAACTCGTTTTTTGGTTGATCAACCACTGATTGCAGCGCCCCCGATGATCTACCGCTCCCGATTTCGCAGCAGCTGTTCGCTACGTGCGCGGAGCCGGAGAATCTGCTGCGCAGTCAGTGGGGCGGCGGTCACCTCACTGGCTCCGATTTCTTACCAACCAGGGTAGAAATGCTCCGGGGTTTTATGTTTCAAACAGGGGAAACAATTGAACAAACAGGGGAAACAATTGAACATGGTGCAAACTGAATCAACATGAATCAATTCTACAATGGATGGTGAGAGATGAGAAGGAAAAGGGGTGATTTGGAAGAATGTGAAATTTTGTTAACCACAGAAGTTACACACTGAGAAATCAAAGACAGTGCCTGTGCAGCACTGGCTTCGTTCTTCCGAAGCATCTCTTTCTGCTTGCGCCAACACTCCATCTCCTGTTTTTCATTCCGGTGTCGTCACTTGGGCTGGGTCATCCATCTGTATCTTGGGTCAGTGAAGTACGTGTGCGTTGAGAAACCAAAAGAGTTCCAGGCACTGGCGTTGCCAGCTTGTGTCGACTGTTCGGACTGTTCTCCCAAAAAGTCCACATTGGCATGTTCTCCCCAGGTCAACCTGCATGAACATGGATAGCTATGAGCTAGCGGAAACGCTTGTAGGTCAAACAATCCTAAATAATCAAGACAATCTGGGTCATCTTATGAAACATATGAAACGTGTTCTGAACCCCCTACCCGCCCTACCCTTTTCCAAAGAATCTCATGTCGCCTCCTTCTTGGCTTGCAAAGCTTCTTGCCGCCTTTTGGCCTGGCTTAACCCCGCCCTCAAAATGAAGAGATCCAATACTTAAAATGAAGAGTTTCTTGTATTACTTGTATTACTTAAACCAGAGTTTCATCCGTATTTTGATGTATTTTGTATTATATGGAAAGGATTGATACGGTATATTGCATATACACCGAAATTGCCATTTTAATGAGATGATGACCATTGGAATCGGAGGTATGTTCTTTTCAGGAGGACACATCTGGTACAACCAGGGGCGTAATGAAATGGTTTCTCCATAGTTACCACCATTTTGACCCAAACAGTCTGGCATCAAGACGAAATAGCACCAGGATTTGAACCAACTGCCCAAATCTGTGTAAACAAATTTAACCGCCTCCATTACAAGACCTGCACACTAGCACCAAGCATCACGGCATACCCCAATGAACTACCACAGCAACACAATCTGATCTCAATGTTTGAAACAGTGGCCTGCACATCCAGCCTCATTCAAAGTTTGAGCTGCATCTGACTGTTGCTCTCTGGAGAATGATTCTACAACGAAATCAGTATGTTCTCAACTGCATCCCTACCACCCAACAAGGCTAAATCCAAAGACCCACCAAAGCAGGATTGGGAGTTGCTAGGGCCCGAGGTTGGCCAGAAATGGCCGGCCAAGATTCAAGATCTCCCTTATGCTACAAACATCTACAAACCAGCAATTTTGGAGGTACCTACTTTACCAATCTTTACCAATCTTTACCATATTTATCCATATTTTATAAATGTTTATCATACCTGAACCCAAATGTCCCTGCTGCCAGTGCCTTCCTCTTCTCTTCCTCTTCTGCTTCGCGCTGCTTTTCCTGCTCAGCACGTGCTGCTTCGGCACGTTCTTTCTGCCAAGCCTCACAATATGTTTGAGCTATTGTAATTGCCAAAAGTGGCAGCAGACTGAATGACATCCACGTACGGTATGTTCCAGCGTTCCTGATTGGGAGACTTCAAAGAGTCGCTGCTTTCAAGTAGAGTCGGCTTCGCAAAGGCTGCTGCAAATGTATATAGGAAAAAGAACCTTTGAATCTGATACGAGCAGAATGCGCCTCCACTTGCTTTTTCTTCTCCTCAGGCTAAGCACCAGCAGGCTACTTGGACTGATCAGAAGAACAAGGAAAAGCCTTGGCGCTGTAGCTTTGAAGAACAAGTGAGACGGTGTACTGATGTCGAATTGCCTTGGCCACACCCTTGGCCAATGTGGGTATAAGCATCTCTTACTGATCGTTTTACAACTTGTCCGAAAAGACTGGGCAACTTTTGAATGTCCTCTTCGTTTTAGTGACAGTGGCTTCTTTGATCCGACGAGAGTCTGCGATGCTGTGACGTTTTTTCATCTCAGCTTCTCTTTTCTGAGCACTCTCCTGAAGATGACTGGTGATGGTCAGTGGTTGGTCAGCAATTGGTCAGTAGTTGGTCAGTAGTTGGTCGGTGAATGGATGTGCCTTGATGGTATGAGAATGGACTCGGGTTGGTTGGTGGCTGATTCGGCGGTCGATGTTTGTCTTCAGCTCTCCTTAGCAACTTCAGATGCCAAGGTGGCGCTTTCTGGACCTTTTGAGCTCTTTTCCGTGCGCCATTGCTGCAGCAATGACTGTCGTTCAGCCTGCAAAGCATCCTGGCAGGAGCATATCAAAGTGATGTAGTGAGTTTGTCTGAACATAGGGTACCCCGGTTAATCATCATGTTCCCACATGGCTTCAAGACCTTCCCAAGACTGCATTTGCAAAGTTGCGGAAAGGAATAAAATGGAATAACATGGAATAAGGCATGCGGGTCAAAAATGCCAGTAAATGATCAAGCACGCAAACTTATGAGACTGGATCAGAATTCTCAGCACATTTCAACAATTCCACATCCATGAATCCGTGCCATACAAATGGCATTCCTTCTGCTCTGAACCCTGCCAGATTCAGAGCAAGCAGAGCCTGTTCCAGCAGCCATTTAGAATGCTCCACGAGTTGCTCATGCGCCAAGTGTGGCAACAATTCCTGCGCCTGGAATGGACTGCTACAGTTGGCATGTATTGGCACGTTGGGATTGGGGTTCTAATCTGGAGACTTACCGTAACATATCCAAGAAAAGTACATAAAAAAATATGAAATGATGATAAATGATGAACCATCAAATCTAGGGTTTCTCCCGCAAATTCCAGGTCCCAAAGCCATTTGAAAAAGGTGTGCCTCCGCCAAGAATCCGCCGCTAGGTCGGCCGCGAAAGCGGCCCAAGAGCAGGCGTAGGAAGGCCTCGTGGTCGGCTTGGCGCCAACCTCCTGAGGGCCCAAATGGCGAGTGATTGTTGGTATCAAAAATTGATGGTTATGGACGGTTAATCATGTTTAATCAGTGGTTGATCACTTTGTTCCACTCACTAGAATGAACTTGATACTATTGGGGAACACCAGCCTGATTCTCAGAGCACTATCCACTAACCGCGCTTTCTAAGCCTCCAAATCCTCCAAGTTGCAGCTAACTGAATATTGGCATCTCCAAGTCGCTGAAGCAGCAGAAACTCAAATCACGCGATGCAAACAGTCAAAAAATGGTTGGTAAAGTCGCCCTGGATCTTTTCAAATTTTCTGCACATGGGGAAGTTCCATCCAGTCTCACCAACCCACCGGCACTCCATCCCGTGGCGTCGCCAGCTGCTGTGAGATCTCTTCCACTCGACCCCGCAACTCTTGGCTCCTGGTTGCCACATCACAAAATGGAACAAGATGGTCCATTGAAATCAGGACTGAAGTCATTCTGGTCCATTCTGGTCATTGTGGTCACTAAAGAAATCAGTGCAGTCCTGGCCATGGTCCCCTTGGTCTTCAGCCGCCGCTGTGGCGCGCTGCTCGGGCGCCGATGCGCCCGGACGCTGGCAGCGCTTCCGTTCGCCTCCCAGACGTCGAAACGAGCCACCGAGGCCTCCGGGGTGTGAATTCATGGGCCGTTCACGGGTTATAACATGTTATAACCAGCCAAGAATAGGAGAATGGGTGGAATCCCAAATTGGGTACAAACAGCCAAAATGGGAGAAAGATTGCAGACTGAAGCAACAAGCGGCGTGTAAGTGTATATTGTATCATCATTCAAGAAGTGATGATGAAAATTGGGTCTCTGATCAATGAACCCTCAACTATAATCAACGACCACAAACAAGCCCTCAACCCATTGTCATCAGGTAAAGACACGGGGATAGGGATATGCGTTTGTCTGAAAATGTTGTACCCCAAAATCCCATAGTTTGTCGCCCTGATACCGCATTCGCTTTCAAATCGCAAATTGTGGGCACCCCGGTTGATGATGGGGTTGGTGGCTTGATTATTCCTATGGGTCAAGTCACTCCGGCCCCTTCAATGGGACGATAATACCAATCCAAGCCACCAGGAAGGAGCTGGCTACTAGGCAGAACGCACCAAATACTGCTAAACATGTTCCAATGAAGTTCGCACTTAAATTGACTTCAACATGTCATATATCCAGCGATACCATTGTGTACATGGCGCGCATGTTCTCCAGGCACGTACAGATACATCTTATATCCTGTACTGGATCAACATATGAGTGGCGGACAAAATTACTTACTACCCGCAATGGACATGGCCAAAGTGGGTGGTCCCCTATCGGTTGTGAAGGTTTGTACTTCCATGCTATGTGCAAAAATAAGGTATCGGTAAGTGGGTGGTCCCCTATCTGTTGTGAATGTTTTTGCACAAATTTGAACATCCCATGTCCACTCCCCACTACTGTAGTCCGCTAATTTTGTTGGTTACTCAGACTCATATGGCATTATGTGTGTGTGTATATGTAGTACATATATACATAATACATATAAATATATATATATATATAGAGATAGAGAGAGAGAGAGAGAGATGTCTCCTACTGGGTTCACCAGGTGGTGGACACTCAGCACTTGAAGGTTTTGGCTTCATGGAATTCTCACAGGGCCATCTTCTGCCGGGTGATGAACCCGCCCTCACCTGCCCTCTGTCTGTTCCATGCTTCAGCTGATACTCGAGCCAGGAGATGTGACTCTGAAATCTTTTTGCCAAAGTGCACCTATGAGGTCTGTGGAAATGTCGGCTCTCAAACACCATGGAAAGAGCTCCGAGAGCAAACTCTTCAATCTTGAATAGGGAAGGTTTGTGTAAGATTCCAAACGCTGCCAGACAGAGTGGCTCCAACCCCGTTTCGATAGACGCAAACCATGATCAGTGGGATTAAATACTGTGAGAATATGCGCTTATATCGTTTATTTGAATAAAGTTGAGGTGGATACATTGTTGAATCCACGATCGGTTTCATCTTCTAACACTTCATATTCATATTCAAATCTACTATGAGGAGCGCCCCCAGACTCACCTGGAGAGACTCTTCTAAGCGACACTCTTCTGCACAAAGGTCCTGGAAAGAACTGGTACCCTGTGGGATGAGACCTTCTCAGGCTAAGTCCTCGTTCAAGTTGGGGGGTCATCACTGCAAATCTATATTAGTTCTACTTAAGGTAATCCAGCTATACAATGTTATACATAATAATCACTATGCGTGGTAACTACTTAACTTTTAGACATGGAGGAAGAAGTCGTGAGTCTTGAAGCTTGAGCCAATGATAATTGATGAGACCTGTGCTTTCTTGTTAATAATGAGCACCCCCAGAAACCGCCAAGAGCTTCCGCCAGGTCAACGCAGTGAGGGGCCTGAAGCTCAAGCCGCCGCTGCTCTGAATACACCTGCTGGCAACCAGGTTGCTACACCATGTCGCTGAATTCTGTGTCTGTGTCCGTTGTGTTTCTGCTCAACAAAAGTTTACCAACTTGAACTTGGAAGCACAAAACACCCAGAAAACAGTATGTCATAGTCTGTCTATTTGGCAAATATAAGACTCTGCATTCAATCGGATCTTTCAGTCTTCGGGACATTTCGGAACGCCTTCAACTTATGCTCCACGGCGCCCACCATTTTGCGCAGCTCCTGAGACCATCAAATGGTATTTTCATAGGATAAATGATGATTAACCATGATTAATGGGCTTACCTGGGTATACCAAATTTGGCACCAATCCATTTTTAGTAAGAACGCAGCTGAAGCTGGCTGATCCCATGTCCTCAGGACCAGCGATTCTGACGTTGCTGCCAAGCACAGAGAGTTGCTTTCCTGGGATGGGCATCGAGATGTTCAGAAAAAGGGGCACTATTGGGTGTGTCTGAAAATGGGATGATATGCGTGCAGTATACCCACCAAATGGCCATTTTCATGGGAGTGATTGGGGATAATAATGACCATTGGATGGAATGGGGTACCCAATTTTCAAAGAACTTCATTTATGTTGACACTCCACGGATGTTGCATCTGGGATTGACCTGAGATTGTCGGCATGTGGTTTTGTTAAGACGAGTCTTTATCTACTGACTGTAATTTTTACCTCTGTCACCAAACAATACAATTTTGTTTTGCTTCGTTAAACCTACCGCTTGTGGAGGAACAGCATAAACTATTGAAACCACTGAAAATGCGTGTTTGCACCTGGCATGAGAGCTGCTGAAGATTGCAGTGAATACCTGGGTTACAGGTAGCTACGACCAACCGATTCGGCTCACTTATACCACCAGCTCGGTTACAACCACAAACACTCACTTGCGACCAAGGAATTCGCCTCAACTGCACCACCATTTCATTTCCCTTCTCAAGGCGTTGTTCGACCCTTCAGGTTGGGGGAAGGGAAACAATCATAAAACCATAGGCGGAATATCACATGTAAACAAAATTGTGGGGGGATACGACCCTTTAGGGTGGGGAGGGGGAACAATCAAGGAACCACAGAAGGAATATCATCAAAAGGCGTTTAGTTCGAGATCTTCCGAGTTACGGACCATGTTCATGGTTAGCATTCACACCATCATGTCAACCACATCACCATGTCAACCACCCATCATCAAGTAGCTGGGAAGTGTAACAGTTCGGAAGCGGGTCAACTCACAGGTTTCTGCGGTTTCGGGTCTTGATCTGGGGAAGTTATCGTTAAAAAGTGCACAGGACTGTGGCGAGAACTCGATATGGACTTCAAAACTGTTCTAAAAAAACTCTGACGTTCGGAGCACTTTTGGAAGATGAGGTCGGCAAAATGTGCACCGCATTGTAGCAAGAGCTCGATTTCCCCTTCAAAACTGTTGAAGAAAATGTGACGTTCGGAGCACTTTTGGAAGATGAGGTCGGCAAAGTGCACCAGATTGTACCGAGAGGTCGATTTAAAAAAAAAAATCATTAAAAGCCACCATGTTCGGAGTAGCGCGGAACCGTTCCCATTGTCGCGCTGCGCGAATGTTGGTCGATTTGGTCGATGTGACGCTCCTGCTATGCGTGTTTGCAACCGGCTGTGACAAAACGCATTGGCGCGGCTGCGTGCAGCAAAGCGAACTCACAAGTTCATTTTCATTGATTCATTGATTCATTGATTCATTGGTTCACCAATTCACTCAGTCATTGGTTCACTGAATCATTGATTCTTTGAATTATTGATTGATCGACTCACTAATTCATTTCATACCTTGCTTCGTTGATTCATTGATTCGTTGGTTCATTCAGTCAGTTGTGCATGGATTCTCTCATGTCATTTCATGCAGTATCTCAGTGAACATACTTTTACATTTTCTCACATATCTCAGTATCTTATTACTTTATAGGATGAAATCTTCCCCTTCGCCGAGAGACGGAGCTTGCCCAGGTCGGACCACAAATCCTCGGGAACGACCATGGCTGGGAAATCGCCATCTTGTGGAAGAAAATCATCCAAAAAGGACTTAAAACAAGATGCAGCCCACGAACCCATATGCAGTCATGTAGAACACTTCTGTGAAACAAGTTAATTGAACAGTCTACATTTTCCCCTGTTACCGTACCAGTGCGCTGTGGACTGTGGAATGCTGAAGAGGGTGGAGTGCAAAGTGTGGAGCTTGAAGTGTAAAGTGTAGAGTGTGGAGTGTAAAGTGTGTAGAGCGGAGTGTAAAGTGTAAAGTGTGGAATGTAGAGTGCAGAGTGTAAAGTGTAGAATGTAAACTGAAAAGTATGGACTGCAGAGTGTAGAGTGTAAAGTGAAGAGTGTGAAGTGTAGAGTGTAAAGTGTAGAGTGCGGAGTGTGGAGTGTAAAGTGTAGAGTGTGGAGTGCGGAGTGTAAAGTGTAGAGTGTGGAGTGTGAAGTGTGGAGTGTGGAGTTTGGAGTGTGAAGTAAGCAGTGTGGAGTGTAAAGCGTGGATCGTGGATTGCAAAGTGTGGAGTGCGGAGTGTAAAGTGCAGAGTGTGGAGTGTGAAGTGTGGAGTGTACAGTTTAGAGTGTGGAGTGTGGAGAGTAAAGTGTAGAGTGTGTAAAGTGTAAAGTGCGGGGTGTAAAGTGTGGAGTGTGGAGTGCGGAGTGTAAAGTGTAAAGTGCGGAGTGTGGAGTGTAAAGTGTAGAGTGTGGAGTGTGAAGTGTGGAGTGTGGAGTGCAAATTGTGGAGTGTAAAGTGTAGTGTAAAGTGTAAAGTGTGGAATGTAAAGTGTGGAGTGTAAAGTGTAGAGTGTAAAGTTTGGAGTGTAAAGTGTAGAGTGTGCAAGGTGTGGAGTGTAAAGTGTAAAGTGTAAAAGTGTGGAGTGTAAAGTGTGGAGTGTGGAGTGTAGAGTGTGGAGTGCAAAGTGTGGAGTGTAAAGTGTGGAGTGTGGAGTGTGGAGTGGAAAGTGTGGAGTGTGTACAGTTTAGAGTGTGGAGTGTGGAGTGTAGAGTGTGGAGTGTAAAGTGTGGAGTGTAAAGTGTGGAGTGTGGAGTGTAAAGTGTGGAGTGTGGAGTGTAA
>Ga0126342_10000481_pt1 | contig 43744 bp, 48 predicted proteins | sample Cyp1metagenome_FD_92528 | JGI IMG/M metagenome (GOLD analysis project Ga0126342, IMG submission 92528) | Coral microbial communities from Lord Howe Island, Old Settlement Bay, Australia - Cyphastrea 1 metagenome | ecosystem: Host-associated > Invertebrates > Cnidaria > Coral ...
GGGGCACCGTCGCAAAAAACACCGGCTACCGTCGCAAAAAACACCGGCTACCGGTCAAAAAAACACCGATCAACATAACCGTCTGGAAATACACCGGTTACCGTCGCAAAAAACACCAGTCCCTCTTCACAAGGCTGTCCTTTCACATTTGGTTTGACTAATGCCTCCTGGATCTTTGCAATGACATTCTCTTTGGTGCATTGTTGGTTCCACAATTTCTCCAACGATGCCACTTCACCTGCTCCAAGCTGGAGCTGAAGCTTTCGCAAGATGCTCCGGAAAAGATCTAATTAGGCATCTTTCTGGCAATCCGAGCGTCCAAAATTGACGCAAACTGACTTGAAGCCAAGTGATCATAGAGACGAAGGCTTACGGAGGATGTTTCTTTGATTCCCCGTGCAAACAAGGAGCTGCATCGTGCCAAATCTTCCTTGGATGGCATCTGACAACATGCAGTTCAAAGCTCTGGGTCAAATAAGAGTTCAAGCAGTAGCTCCGATGGCCAGCCTTTTCATCTCTCCAACGTTCTGCAACCAACTGCTGCCCACTTGTCTTACTGCATCCAACCCTAGGCATTCAACCAGAGAATGCTTGGATTGATCCAAGCGAGTAAAAGGCCGAAGGCTCTTCTACCGCAGCTTACTTGTAGAGAAAAGTGCAAGGCCAGGCCAACATCAAAGAATCATGGCGAGCTGCCATCATGTCAACGGCATATTTCGTATCCAAGACATTCTTCCCAGCCCAGGAGACTCGATCGCAGCTGTAGTCCAGCCCCACTATAAGCATGTGAACCTCACAAGTCTTCCAACAAGCAACCTCTGAACTTCACGTGAAGACATCTTGTGAGCAAATGCTGTCCGCGTGACCTTTTGAAAAACAAGCATCAGAAGGATCTATGGGATTGGCATGCATTGTACCATTCAGGCAGCACAACGAATAAATGTGCGGCCAGACCTCGCCTCTCCTGGAACATCTTCAGGCCTGCCATAGAAGCAACTCTCCTGTCAGCAGCGGCAAAGTTGGAAGATGCGGAGAAACCTTTTCAAAAATACGATGCTAACTCTAACCAAGTTTGCTAACCAAATGCGAAGGCTTTGGCGGCTCAATTCCAGCGGCAACTCACAATGAAGCAAGGGATGATGGTAGAAGAGGATCGAAAGTGCACACAGTATCCATCGACAACATGCCACTAGTAGAATTTTCTAGGCGTACTTTAATGCTCCGAACGGTCATTGTACCATTGCCACTTCTGGTTGGCCGCGGAATTCTAGCAACAGCAGTGACTTCAAGTGCGGCTGTCATGACCTCGAAGCCTCAAGGCAACGCCTGTTTGGAACTTCAAGTCCACAAGCTTGGATTTATAAAATCTGGCATGAAAGCTGTGCACGTCCTTGCCTGATCGTCCACCTTCTGATTTGCTGTCGCAAAGCGTCTCTGCCCACAGCAGAACATGTCGGTTGAAAGACGTCCTAGAGTGGTGGGCCAAACAGAGACATACAACTATTCATTGTGACCCGCAAGTCTCGAAGACTCAGGGCAAGAAAAGTATACAAATTCAAGCAAACCGACTGCTTACCGAGGACTGGCGGACAACGTTGGAAAGCATAGCCTTGAGATGCCTTGCGGATAGTTTAGCATAGATTAAATGGATCAGTGTGTCCGTGCCTTGGAACAAATGTTATGCATTTTCCAGGTTGCACTCTGAGTCTTCGAACATCCACCTCTATGGTGCTTTAAAACTTTGGAAAATATTGTTTCCTTCTTTAACCAAGGCTCTGTAGCTCTCGCGCCAGTTATTGAGCCGGCCCAGCCAAGCCAAAATTCCAAGCTGAAGATGTCAAGTTTCGATCTCATGTCATGTCCCCATGAGTGGCATGTTTTGAAAAAACAATGAACCGACAAGCCGAAAACCAGCCAGCCTGAATATGTACAAGCAACTGGTAACCTGGATGTCGTTTCCGCATCACTGACTGGACCTTCAAATAATGATTGGATATGTTTGGGATGCACGTCATAGTATCTTAAGTTCTTGAGACTTTGATCTTGAGCTTTGCATGGTCATCATGTCATCATGCAAGAACCCATAGAAAACATAACAGGATCTAGGATGCTCACAAAACCGCTGGAGGCGGTCCATCTTCCTTGACCAGCAGAGTGCTATTGGAAAGGAGAAACTTAGCAAACAAAATAAACAAACCAAGATCAAACAACAAACACTCATCAAGATGCAGTTGCGCTGAATGTACTGCACGGGCGGGCCGTTGGCTAGATCAACGGCAACCAAAAGGTTCAATCATCTTCAATCACTTCTAGTTAGTACTAAGTTATTTGATATATTGTTATACCCGTGGTGCCTGCACGAGGCGGGGGCCGAAGTTCATAAGAAGAAGGTGACTCTAGCGAAAAAAGGAGCCTATAGGAAGAGAAGGTTTAGTGTCGTCAGGTCCAGCTTGACTGACGCAACATGATGTGTTGTGAAGGAACAAACTGAACCGGACTGAATGAATGAGTGAACTGAATGGAGTTGAGTTGAACAGGGCTGAATCACATGAAAGGAACTGAATTGAACTGTGCTGACATGAATGGAGGAATGGAATGAAATGACTTGGATTGAACGAATGAATGCACTGAGCTGAACTGAACAGAACTGACTTGATTTGAATTTAACTAAGTTGACAGAAGGACTGAAAGACTGGCAGACTGGCTGGCCGGCTGACTGCATGACTGACTAACTGACTGACCGGCTGACTGACATTGACTATGAATTGATTGAACTAAAACCTATTTTACTGAATTAGACTCAAGTTGGTTGGCCTAGATTGTTTTGAAACCAACTGAACTCAATTGAGTCGAATTGAACAGAACTGCATTGAACTACATTGTGCTACAAGGCTTGCACAAAGTACCTCTCAGTACTACTTTGTCCTTAAGTTTGCGCAAAATACTTCCCAGTACTACTCACTACTTTTTACTACAAAGCTTGCACCGGATACTTCCCAGTACTACTTTGTACTACAAAGCTTGCACAAAGCACCCTCCCAGTTCTACTTTGTACTACAAAGCTTGCACAGGGTACTTCCCAGTACTGCTTTGTAAAGCTCGCACAAAGTACTTCCCAGTACTTTGCACAACAAAGTTCGCAAGGTACTTCCCAGTACCACTGTGCACTGCAAAGTTTGCATACAGTACTTCCCAGTACTACTTTCACGTGTCAAACCTTGAAGGGCCGGCAACAGTGCGGACTGCTCGCGACCACATCCGCAACCGCCGAACAAACAGCCACCCCAATCACGGCGCCGGACGCGCCATATGCTGTAATTAATCTATTCTATGCATTATTTTGTAGCTTCGCTACCACTTCACCGGCCTAGCTCCAACAACTGCTGCACCACCGGTCCACGGCCATCTGCAACCCTACCTCACAAAACACAAGGGCAAGGAGACATCCACCTCATGTCTCAAACCTTGAAACACCGTCAACAGTGCGGACTGCTCGCGGTCACAAACGAAAAACTTGCAGCCGCCGCACGAGGAGCTGCTCGCAACCATGAAACGAGCATACGGAACAAACAGCCGCACAAAACGCGACGCCAGACGCACCATATGCTGTACTGCTGCCATGTAAATTTACAGTTTTTCGTGGCCTCGCTACCGCTTCGCCGAACTAGCTCCAACAACTGTTGCACCACCATTCCACAGCGATCTGCGACACTACCTCACAAAACACATTTATCCCGTCAACAGTGCGGACTGCTCACGACCATGAAAGGAGCACATCCGCACCCGCGGAACAAACAGCCGCCCCAATCGCGATGGCAGATGCACCATATTGTGTCCTTAACTGCTGCACAACCATTCCACGGCCATCTGCAACCCTCCTTACGAAACACAATGGCATGGAGACACCCAACTCACATTTTTAACCTTGAAACACCGTCAACAGTGGTGGTGATGGTGGTGGTCGTAATTGGTAGTATTGTAGTGGTGTGGTAGTGGTAGTGGTAGTGGTAGTGGTAGTACTACTACTTAGTAGAGATGGAGATAGTAGGGATGTGGAGAGATTAGAGATGGAGAGAAAAGTAGGGGTGTGACGCAGTAGAGATGTGGGAGAGTCCGGGTGATGTCTGGGTGATTCATGCTTGCATGTTGCAGTTGTAATGTGATTTGGCAGATCGCAGTGGAATTGCTGAGTTCTGGTGATGTTTGGCCGTTAGGTATCGCACGAAAGCCTTTATTTTCTCGCACAACGTCGCTCCCGGCGTCGATGGGGGAAACCTCGGTTGTGCGACGGGTGCGGCTCGCGCTCGGGCGCGTCCTCCAGTGTAAAGTACGATTCGGGTGTTCAGATCGCATTGTAATGGCTGCTTCATGGGATGTGTGCCGCCTTGGTCGACGCAGTTCTTTTGTGATTTGCAAGGCAGTGACTGCAGATCATAGTGGAACTGCTGCGGCAAGGTGATGTTTGGACTTTAGGAATCGCACAAAAACCTATGTTTTCTCGCACAAAGTGGCTCCCGGCGTCAATGGGGCGAACCTAGTTTGTGCGACGGGTGCGGCTCGCGCTCGGGCGCGTCCTCCAATGTAAAGTATGCAGATCACATTGCCATGGCTGCTTCATGAGGATGTTTGCAGCCTTGGTCGACGTAGTTCTTTTGTGATTTGCAAGGCAATGATTGCAGATCGCAGTGGAACTGCTGGGGAAGGTGATGTTTGGATGTTAGGAATTGCACTAAATGCATTATATTTTCTCGCACAAAGTGGCTCCCGGCGTCGATGGGGGAAACCTCGGTTGTGCGACGGGTGCGGCTTGCGCTCGGGCGCGTCCCCCATTGTAAAGTACGATTCAGGTGTTCAGATCGCGTTGTAATGGCTGCTTCATGAAGATGTTTGCAGCCTTGGTCAACGCAGTTCTTTTGTGATTTGCAAGGCAGCGATTGCAGATCGCACTGAAACTGCTTGGGGAAGGTGATGTTTGCGTGGATGTTAGGAATCGCACGAAAGGCTATGTTTTCTCGCACAAAAGTGGCTCCAGGCGTCGATGGGTTGCTCGCTGCCGCAGCTGCGTGTGTAATTCTTTTGTCTTTTACAGCTGGACATCGTAAATCGTATTGGAGTGGCTGCATCGAGGTTGCGATAGTAATTTGTCAGCAAATTTTCGCGCTGGTGATTTTCCTTTTAAAATTCCTCTTAAAAAGTGCTTCAATTTTTTTCTTTTCCTTTGGCGCCGAGATCCGGTTTTGGAGCCGCAATTTCTGTCCAAAAGCATCTCTGTGTAAAAGCTTCTCCGAAAGTGCGACAGCTTGTGTGTGTGTGTACAAGCTTTTGTGTGTAAAAGCTTTCTCTGTGTAAAAGCTCCTGTGTGCAAAATCTTCTATGTGTAAAAGCTTCTGTGTGTAAACGTGTTTGCGCCTAAAAGCTTCTGCGTGCAAAAGCTTTTGTGCCTAAAAGCTTCTCTGTGTGAAAGCTTCTGTGTGAAAAAGCTTCTCTGTCTAAAAGCTTCTGTGTGTCAAAAGCTTCTCTGTGTAAAAGCTTTTCTGTGTGTAAAGTTTCCGTGTGCAAAAGGTTCTGTGTGTAAAAGCTTCTGCGCGTAACGTTTTTGTGCCTAAAAGATTCTGTGCGCAAAAGCTTTTGTGCCTAAAAGCTTCTCTGTGTGAAAGCTTCTGTGTGACAAAGCTTCTCAGTCTAAAAGCTTCTGTGTGCTAAAAGCTTCTCTGTGTAAAAGCTTTTCTGTGTGTAGAGCTTCCGTATGCAAAAGGTTCTGTGTGTAAAAGCTTCTGTGTGTAAAAGCTTCTGGGTGTCAAAGCTTTGTGTCTAAAAGCTGTTCTATGTGTAAAGCTTCTGTGTGCACAAGCTTCGGTGTGTAAAAGCTTTGCTGTGGAAAAGCTTCTGTGTGGAAAAGCAGCTTCTTGTGTAAAACCTTCTGTGTGTAAACGCTTTTCTGTGTAAAAGCTTCTGTGTGCAAAAGCTTTTGTGTCTAAAGTCTAAAAGCTTCTCTGTGTGAAAGCTTCTGTGCAAAAGCTTTGCTGTGTAAACGTCTGTGTGTCAAAGCTTCGTAGTACGAACAAAGTAGCACTGGGAAATACATTGTTCAAGCTTCGTAGTACGAGGTAGTACTGGGATGTACTTTGTGCAAGCTTTGTAGTACCCAGTAGTACTGGGACGTGCTTTGTGCAAGCTTTGTAGTACCAAGTAGAGCTGGGAAGTACTGTGCGCAAGCTTTGTGGTAGGAAATAGTACTGGGAAGTACTTTGTGCAAGCTTTGTGGTACCAAGTAGTACGGGGAAGTACTTTGTGCAAGCTTTGTAGTACGAAGTAGTACTTGGAAGTACTTTGTGCAAGCTTTGTAGTACGAAGTAGTACTTGGAAGTACTTTGTGCAAGCTATTGTAGTACGAAGTAGTACTGGGAAGTACTTTGTGCAAGCTTTGTAGTACGAAGTAGTACTTGGAAGTCTTTGTGCAAGCTTTGTAGTACGAAGTAGTACTGGAAAGTCCTTTGTGCAAGCTTTATAGTACGAAGTAGTACTTGGAAGTACTTTGTGCAAGCTTTGTAGTACGAAGTAGTACTGGAAAGTACTTTGTGCAAGCTTTGTAGTACAAAGTAGTACTGGGAAGTCTTTGGTGAAGCTTTGTAGTACGAAGGTAGTACTGGGAAATACTTTGGGCAGGTATTTTGTGGTACAGGAGGGGCTTTGTGCAAGTCTTGTAGTACACAGGATGATTTTTGTTCGCAAGGTATGAAGATGCCAAAAGAAAGAGATGTGAGAATGAAAAATTGCCTCAAGACAAAGGAGATGTCAAGACAGAAGGTGTCAAAGGAAACAATTTCAACAGAAAGAGGTCTCAAAATAAAACTGTGAAACAACAGGAAACAAGAAAATGGTGCCAACCGAAAACTGTGTCAAGAGAATGAGATGTGGAGAGAAGAGAATGTCAAGAGAAGCAGGTCTCAAGAAAAAGAGATGCCCGAAGAGAAGGATGGCAAGAGAAAGAGACGTCAACGGAAAGCGGCTGAAACGACCTCGGTTTCAAAAGACAGCCATGACATCAGAAAAAAGCTTGTCAGGAGAGAAGAGTGTGTCAAGTCTCTGGCTCCAGAGCTGTCGACAAGAAGGGCTGTCAAGATTCAGAAATGTCAGGAGCAAGCCAGATCAAGAGAAAGTGGCAGCATCAGACAAAGATGTGGAGAGCAAGAAATATCAAGGACAAAGACTTCCAAGAGATCACGCAGTCAACGGCTGTGCCAGCCAGGGGGTCAGGCGCTGTTCCTATAGGCTCTCTCCTGTCTTTATAGGTTCTCCCTCTCTCGAAACTTCCGTAAGCGGCTTGCCCGGCTCTACTTGTAACTCGGAAGTTTCTTCCCGAACTTCCTTGCTCATAAGCTACATGTGTCTTGTCTTATGTAAGCTAGATGCAAGTATCGGTATGTACGCGATCCATCATCAACAGTCAACGCTGAATTGCTGTTGGGACATCGTTTGTAACACCAAGCTTGTGCAGCACCACTCTTCCTCGCTGATGATGCTGATTGATGAAGGATGCTGCAAGATCCACTCCTTCAAATTTTCAGGCTCAACATTGGTGGCGGGGATTCACGCAAAAGTGCAGCGCAACCCACCGGTGTACTGACCAAACTTCGAAACAGGTCCTTGAATGAGGATGTCAACATGGCCGCCGCCATCCAGGAGTACAGTCATAATGATCTTTATCTTGAAGCTGGGAGCAAGGTTGGATGCAAATACATTGTGGTTCAAGGCATGCCCTACAAAGTTGGGACAATAGCTTGGCCTTTGGTACTCAAGTTGCTCTGCAAAGCCTTTGCTTAGGCATTATCATTATATATTCCAGCAAAGTATTTGCAAGTGTGGCACAATCCAAGCTCAAAACCAAGCTTCGCAATGAAGTTTGCTCTTGTCAAGATCAGAGTGCTCGATAATTGCAGGAGCCACTGTACAACTGCACTGTTTCCACTGGGTGACGCATCACGGACAAAGAATGTCTTCCGGTGTTTGCATCAAATATACAGTGTATAGGCTCTTACAGCTGGGAAAAGTTTCATTGAAGGATTGGAACTTGAGCTTGTCTTTCGAATCAGTTTCTCGTCGGTAAAAGCAGCTTTTTTCTCCGGTTGCAATTTTCAGTTAGAGCTCCTGCGCCTGCAAGGTTTACATGCAGTCTTTCCACATAACAAAAAAAGCAATGCAAATTGTTCGGAAAACCTTCCAATGCCAAAAGCACATGCGATCTGCGTTTGATTCTAGCTGTGCCTTCCAAGCTGTTTAAAGCGTCAGCGAGAGGAAAGAACCTCAGGTACAAGCAGAAAAGATCAGCAATAAAACTGCGACGCCCAAGATCACCCAAGCAACCAAAGTCTGCTTCTACAGAGTTCAAAAAGTTCCAAATTGCCAAGCCTCGAACCTTGTTCGGCTCTGTTCCTCGCCACGGTTTCTTGACTGTTCTAGACATGCCAAACCATCGAGAAACCATTTAACAACATAACTAACATAACATAACCATAAAATGGGAAACCAGTAGCAAGCAAACACTGCAAACACTGCAATCTGTGCATTTTTCATGTGTTTTTCTGATCTGTTGATGTCGTTTCTGGGTTTCACACATTTCTTCTCTTCTTTTGGCTTCTCCTCTTTGGCCTCAGTAGCCTCAGCCTCCTTCGCTTCTTTCTTTGGCTCCTCGCAAGCTGCGCTGCATGAAAAAACTTCCTTGTAATATTTTGTGATCACATAGCAGGATCTGCTTTAAGAAAACCACCAAGATCAAAGGTGTGGCAGGGCAGTTGCAGCGATCTGTGAGAATTGTTTGTGAAGCTCCAGGATTAGAAGATTAGCCAGAGCTGCTTTGACTCTGGGAGGCATGCCCGACAATCGGCAATACAAAAACAGGCGATAGTATCACAAAAGGACACGAAAGAAGAAGCCTTGAAGGTTGTGACAGGGGACTGTTGACAGGCGTGCAAACAAAATATGTTTCACTGCATCAGGTCTTAGGTCTCAGGTTTTGAGATTTTTGAAACGGATTATATAGAATGCGACATCCAAGGATTAAACGAGACGCTGAAGACGAGCGACCAGAGAAAAGTGACAGTCTACATGAAAGGCTCTAGGTGCTGCCTTTCGCCTTGGCAGGAAGAAACAACATGAAACAACCACGATCACTCCTCCACGGTCTTCGTCTGAGCAGAGCAAGGTTTGCATGAAGCAGGCCAATGCTACTGAATGCAAATACGGTACCATGCAATCAAGGACCTTTTCAACTAGAATCCGCGTCTTGGTACCAAGATTGGATTCCAGAAGCTGCCTTGTCAGTTTCGCTCATGCCCTCTTCAAAGGCCTTGCAGAAACTTTACAGTCAGCATCATTCAGAATGTATTCAGAATGTATTCATTTTACCATTTGTTTGCAAAGAAAAATGAAAAAGTCAACTCTGTCAACAGCTCTGTCAACAGCTTTCAGCGCTTTTTCACATGCGCTGCTTGCCTTAGGCACTTCCTTCAGATCTCCAGCAGCCTGGCTGAAAGGTTGGAGCAACTGTTGAAACACCTTTCAGGATGCGAATCGGATACAAATGGTTTTCTTGAGGACTTGGACCGACCTTGCCAGCTTCCTTGGCCACGCTTTTCAAAGCATCTGGCCCGAAGAAGAGGATTGCTGCGCCCAGGATCTTAGCAAATTGGCACAGGTCTTCACTAAGTTCTACCAGAGAAAGAAATAGAATGAGAGTATCCCTGACTCCGTGGGGAGTGTACTGTACCCAAAAATTACATCAGCCATGCAGCCATGCATTTCAAAGCAAGGCTTCAGTGCCAGAGTGGGCAGTTGGCACTCGGCACCCGCACAACAAGTAATTCGGAGGTGCCAAGGCCAAAGAGCCGCCTAGCCGTCAGTGCCCTGGCGGGAGTTTTTCTGCGCAGATTGGATTTGTCTATCCTTCCATATCCTTCCTCCATCTGCAGTTGAAAGGTCCCGGTCCCGGTGATTGTAGTTGTCTGTTCAGCTCGCAGGTTGCTCCAGACTGCTTGATACTCCGTCATCATTTTTGCACTGTATTATCATCAGAGGTACAGCCGAATCCACTTCATTCAGTCAGAATCCTCCTCAGGATCTTCATGTACAATGCAACTAGGAAGCTCTAGTAGACATCATTGAGTTTGCACGCTTCCCCCCGTCGTTCATATTTGAAGACCAAGTATGTCCAGGCAGACACGCCTGTCACTTCTGGCAGTGCCAATATTGCCACTCCGAGGCTGCACCTGATCAGCTGCCCTTTCAAAACTATCAGACCGTCTTTCGACCTGCTTTACAGCTTCTGTACACATGCGATGCTCAATGCTTGACAATGCTTGTACACGTTTCTCCTGGAGGAACGATACGCCTCCACCTTTGGCCGGGCAGACAGGCTAGAAGATAGCGCGGGTCGACCTGCCATGTCGAGCCATGTCGAATCTGATAGGACATAAGTTGACATAAATGACATAAATTACATTATATAATCACAATGCTGCACGGTTGATTCCTTCTCTAGGGCACATGTGCTTTACTTTTCTAGTGTTTGGCTAGTCGGGTACTTTAGCTGCCTGCAACAAAGGCAGGCGCAAGGGCCAGCTGAAGTGCTATTCCCAGGAAGACCTTGGCAATTTAACAAGACAAAAGAAAAAAGAACAGCGGAAGCAGGATTCATCTCAGAAGAAACATGAAAAGGCTGTTACCTACATAGTCTCCCATGGTCCATGCCTGCGATTTCCTACAAGGCCCGTTTGAGGCCAACACCACTAGCGCAAGAAGCGCACGCCCTTGCCGTCGAGGAGGCATGGCGTTCAAAATCGGGAGGCTTTCTTTGCCACTCTGAGCCAATGCCAACAGGAGACCAAACCGGCACAACGCCATGGGACGTCAGGTGATGCCATGTGATGCCCACAAAGCAAACCTTTGCGGCCCTTCCGAAGTCTGGCGTAAAATCATAGATTGGGGGCAAGCCTCGCCAAACATTGAAAAACGTATGGCACAAGCCAAGCTAGAGCTGACTGCTACGTCCTGATCACTTTGTCCTCCCGCGCATCTGCAGACTCTGAGCCCACACTTGCAGTTGTCGTTTCTTGATCCTACTTCGTTTCTCGGGATTTTTACTCCAAATATTTGCAATGTGTTGAAACAGAGACTAAAACAAAGACTAATAAAGTCCAGCACTTCATCCTATCTTTGCTACTTTGTTGATGTTGTATTGCATTGGAACTCATCTGAATAGATCTGAATCGAACTGAATAGTATGGATATCAAATGGGGTCAACCCTAACCCTATACATTATCTATCAGAAGTTCTCTAATAGCTGCCCGTGTCACCTTGTCACCAAGTCCCTTTGGGTATGGTGACCGCTTGGAGCATTTCACTCAAGCCGGGTGTGAAACTGAAGGCTACACAAAATGAACGGTCTCCATGCTCTGGGAATTTGGACAGGGCATTCTGAGCCTTCGAGTCAGCATTTGTCGTCCTACCTATTTGACTACTAGAGAGGGCATGTACGAGCAAAACGAGAGAGAGAGAGAGAGAGGAAAAAAAAGAGCAAATTTTAAAAAGAGCTCCTAGGGGTTATGATCTCAAGAGATCAATCATCCTGCGCTGCCTTGCTCCAATACAACTGGCTGCTGCGTCCATGCCCACCTTCCCTCAGAGTATGTGAAACACAGCGAGATGCTGCTGCATTTGCAGCCAACTACTTCTTAAGAACCGGAGTATTGGCATAAAGCTGACTCTGCAACTGTTATCAACTATTAATGTGCTTAGGACCAGAAGGAAACCCAACGTATTTTTTGTGGCCGTAGCTGCTGTAGCTCTCATGCACATGCCATGTGGCACCGCCGTTCGTAGTTCAAGAGGTTCATGGCCTGAGGCTGCCCCGGCAATCGTTTGACACTGTGCGACTATTGGATCTGATTCAAGCTAGCTACATCAAAGTTATATCTAGTTACTATAGTTGAAACCAGCCATGCCCAGCCCCGCAGCCCAGCCTTTCGTGCCACCTTCATCTCATCGTATTGCTGTGCAGCTTCGTTTGCAGCCCAACCTTGCCCAGGCTTGATCGGAAAGCGAATCCAACAGCCAAAGATTGCCAGAAATGCATTCTGACACACCGTGACACACCGTGACACACAGTGACACACTTGGAAACCGCTGGGGTGAAACAGCTGAAACCTGCCAAGGCCCAAACTACGCTCCCAGAAGTCACGCTGCCGAGCTCGGATACGCTCCACCTGCGTGACACGCACAACAGACGCAACTTGCGTTTCTGACCAACTCAAGAAAGGAGCCCAAGAAATCTGTACAGTCGAGGGCTGAAGTCACAGCCATTTTCTTGAATGTGGATAAATCGCTTTCGGAAAAGTTGCCACGACCGGGTCACAGCAGGGTCACAGCAATCCATCAAATACATGGAAGCAAACGCATGGAAGCAAACGCAAAGAATCCCCACGACTTTGATCCTTGACTGTAAGAATGGATCAATGCCCAGTCTGCAGCCTTGTACTCACGCGTGGCGTGCTTTTGCATTGTATCCGCAACCTCACACAGCATATCGGGAACGAAGCCAAACCCAACTGCGGTCATGGTCATGCTGAAAGAATCACATCTTGCGCTGGCAATACCCGGCTCTTTAACTTCCTTGACTAATCTTGGTGAGGGTTAAATGGACGTTGGATGGCATTGGGCTGGATCACAAGAGAAATCCGCATGTGTCTGGCAGTCGACCCCATGCTAGCAGCCGCCTGAGGGCACTGGTGGTCTGGCACAGAAAATATCGAGTGCATGTTGTTGGTCGTCTTGAAGCGCTCGGCATCTCCCATGCTGTGACTGCACAGCGGCACCTCAGTGGGATGACATCATGACACCATAGCATGGTGGCATTCCTAAAAAGGCAGGAAGACAAGAAGGTAAACAAGACGGGAAATCCCGGCAAGTGTGCCGCATTCAAGGAACGGTCAAACAAGGAACAACCAGGACCTGAATCAATGGATAAAGGCAGCTTTGGACACTCACGTGACAAAGATGACGAACGCCTGGGCAACCCTGCACTAGGCTCAGCCACATGTCTTGTGTCTGGGAAGATCTCAGCATTACGCAACATGCATCGTTCAGAATCGACAGTTTTTCGTTTTCCTGGTCTTGCCTTGAGGGTTTTGCTAGCCGGTTTGCGGCCCGTGAGTCAAAATGACATTAGCCGGTGTATGCCCTTAGCTGACTGCCCGTTTCACACGACACCTATTCTGAGAGTGCGCCACTCGTACCATCCCAGAAAAGCAAAAACTTTCAAGTCTTCAAAGAGTACATGGAAGAAGACCTAGCACAGTTGTGAACAACATGGCTTGGCTCATCTTGGCTCTCGCGCAGTCATGCCAAACCGGGTCTTTGGTAAAGACGTGTAGAGTTCAGACCTCAGCGGTACATAGCGGTACCACGGTACCATGTGCAATGAGAAACCCATCTGCTGGGTCCAATGGAGACTGCTTTCCAGCGCCGCTTTTGCAAAGCTACAGTCTGTGAGTTGCAGAAAGAAGGACGGACTCCAAGAAGTCTCCAAGAATTCGTCTTGAGGTCCTCACATGAGGTCTTCCTATCGTCCTTCTTATAATTCCTATGACTCAATGCTACTGCAAACAGGGAAAGGCCCTCATTAGAGCTCTCGATGCCGGTTCATCGGGTTTCCATCGATCTGCAGTCCGCCTGCAAGCAGGTCATGAATGTTGAGCTCAGTACGTATGAGCTGAGTCTGCTGAAAACCTGGCGAATGCAGTGCAGAATCGATCCTTTGTTTGCGCGCTTACAAATCTCAGTCCTTCCAGCCAAATTGGCTTCAAGCTGCTTGGTATGGACTCCAAGCGGTTGTCATCCACAAGAAGGACCTCCCGCATCACGTTTTGGTCTCATTTCGATCATTCCGTTCCCTGTGATATCTGGGATTGTTGTGTGCCCATGTGTGCCCCACATTTGCATATCAAGGCCTTCAGAGACTTCAATTTGCCCAGTTCTTCAGGCAAGGATTCTAACCTCGTGCCAGAGAAGAAAAGGAAATCATTGAAATCATCTTAACAGTGTTTAACAGTGCAACGACCACCATGTTGTCATCTCAAAATAATTGCTTGAAAGATTCTGTTCATGTTTCTCGGTTGTCAAGTCCTGAAAATCATGCATCCCAGGGACCTGTTGGCCACGAGATTGAGCTTTCTCAACTTTTTCAAACGTTGGATGCCTTCCACACAATTTTCGGCACTTTCTGGCGACGTCTCAAGCATGTTTCAAACACAGAAGTGATGCGACGAGCGGTGCCAAGGTTGCTATTTTGGTGCCAAGGCAAGCATGTTCAACACAGGGTGGCACCAGCGGGAATCTCTGACAACTCGTTGTGCTGCATCATCAGCTCCTGTGATGCTGTCCATCTTCATGGTTCTCGGCTGATATAGATACAGTTGTACACCGAATAGACATGGGTTTGTCATGACAAAGAAGACCAAGCTATGCTACGACTGCTACGACTTTGCGAATTCTATGACTCCCTTGGTTTAGATCGGTTTAGATTGCTTCATCGACCGTCTTGCAGATCTTTGGATCTGCCTCAGCGTTCTTGTGATTTTTGATGGTGAAGCTACACAACCAACATAGCAAGACATAGCAAGTAGCCACAGTTTGTCTGACCTGACAGGTATCTGATGTAGAGCATGTACGAACTAAAATTTTGTCTATGAATATGTATATGTTACATATACAATCGTATACATACATATGTCACATGTGTATATACATACATTATTAAATCATATATAATATATCATCTATATAAATGTATGCACAAGAAAGTGTGGCCGGGAACTCCTCTAGACGGGCGAGATCCAGCACGGGCATCCTTGGCTGAGCTACAACCCATAGCCACAATTTGAAGCTCCAGAATCATACTCCAACCTACCAACCGACCATGCGGCTTAGTGTCGGGAAGCCTTCAAAGTGATTGGAACCCAAGGCCAATTTCCTCAAATGCATCCTTCCGAGTTCTGGTGGAAGTGTACGAAGCCTCTCTGCGGCTCAAGTAGCCATTGGGGTCAGCAGTGTCAGCAGTCTGCACATTTTGTCACAAAGACATATGCAACAAACACATAAAACACCTGCCAACACCTGCCCTGCCTGTTGTTGCCCAAGAATAATTCTTTGATCTTCAGCTGTGCAAGGCAGGGTGGAACCGATCTGAATCCGTTCCCGTTCAACTGCAAAGACCTCAGCAGCAATGTTTTCTTCCACATCGACATATTTGCCCCTCTTCAGTCATCTAGCCGAATGAAACACACAGTTCATCAAGTAACCTACAAAACCTCATGTTCTTCCTGACTTATCGTTTATGGTGCAGATTGTCCAGCAAGTGAGTTGGGTAAAACATGGTAAAACCAACACTAGCAACCTGACGTGCACAGGTTATGGATTCAGACAAAGAATCAAAAGGGACCATGCTGGGTAACAGTTCGAAACAACTTTGAGGAATGGCAAGAAGAGTAGCTTCTCCTTAAATCTGTATCGATTTATATATATATAATCTATTTGTAGTCTATAAGCTGAACACCTGGAAAAGGAGACCAAGTTTAGCTCCTACCTCCAGTACCTCCAGTCCAGGTGAGGCCAAAGTCCAATTGAAATGCCGAGACTCTTCAGTTGAGTCAGTTTGCAAATCTCAGAGGGCACTGCACCATCTCCAGCACCTGAAGAGCGGTGGAAGAAACTGTCGTAGGTTGTTGCCGTTGTTGCCCATCAAATGTTTTCTCACGTTTCGCAGATGAGAAAACATAGAAAACGTTGACTCAGAATCTTGACTTGAGTTCGGTTGATAGCTGCACTAATGAAATTATCAAATATTCTTTGCGTAACAGGCTCCTAACAGGCAATGCCATTGCCATCTTCGAGTCTTCGACTCTCACCAGTGGTCCCAGCGCTCACCTGTGAGGCCATTGATCTTCAACAGCTTCAGAGTTGGCACGTTTCGCCAGGCTGCCAGGGTGGAGATTACCGCATCGTCTCGAAGCTTGGGATCCTCACTCACAAATGACAAGGTGGAGGATTCCACAGAAAAACCGCTTCAAACCCGAAAGAAGCCGAAAATATGCTTGAAAATGGGCAGCATTCATCAACAATCATCAACGTATCTGATGTCTGGTCACAAAACTGCAGCAAGGAACCCTCTGGCGAAGCTTCTTAACATCCAATCGAAGCTCAGTGGGCGATTCACCCTCACAGTGCACCTCTTGCGTTGAACAGCCTGGAGCTATGTCTATGCAAAACGAACACTGGAAGAGTCAAAGCAGTCCCATGATCCGCAAATCAGCGCGCGAATTCGAACAGAACCGGGCAGGAAAATATTAAACTCTTCACATTTGACTGGCAGTTTGAAGGAATCTCTCCATAAAGCCGGTCTGGTAGGACTACTAGCAACTGAAAAAACTGAAAAGTGGCACAAAAGACCGGCGAGCCTCTGGCATGCAGGGATTGAAGGTACTCTGCAACATCCGCCTTTTGCAAAATGTGCGACAGGACATGCACCCAGAGCTGGTGTGACTACCGTCCTGCCTTCGCAAGGAACAACGTCAGGAGGGCAAGCAAAGGGTGCAGCACAGCTATCATTCGAATCTCGCATCAAATTCACCGGAGCTGCACGGCATGCCGTCAATCGAGTAGAGCTCAGCAAATAGCAATTTAACTCGGAAGGTCTGGTGACATAGATACCGTAGGTTAGATTGTAGGTAGTATAGTGACCGTCGGACTTTCCCAGAACTGTTTTCTCGTGCTAAAATTCTGAAGGCTGGATGGTGTACTCTGACCAGGTGCCAGAACTTCATCGAAATTGTCTTGGTTCAAGAGCTTTGAACAGCTGGTAAGACCGAAAATCGGCAACATGCGCACAAAACGGACAGCTAGGCAGCTAGTATTTCATGGCAAAGACTTCTCAGCCTCTTTTATTTCTTGGAATCCTTGGGCCGTTTCTGCGCCTCCTAAGTCCCTCCTCTGTTCCAACTGGAGGCCCGTGATTTCTTGAAGTTTCTTGAACATCTCTAATTTCGCTGGGATGCGCTGGGATGCGCTGGGCTTGGGACTTGTCAGGCTTCCATGCATTGAAGCGTGATCGGATCACATCACTGATCCGAGCCTTGCCTGTGAGCTGATTCACCTCGCAGGAATGTGCAGAGGCTGTAGAGGCCACACAGAAATCACATGTTTGAAGCACTTCCTTCATCTTCCCCCGGGGCGTTGTTCACCTTGGGTGGCTTAGAAGCCACATGAAGCCACACTGCCACACCTGAATGTCATAGATGGGGGCTGAACCGGCAATGGAGGCACCTGTACCTTGGGCAGAAATCTTTTCTGCACAGTGAAAGTATTCCACTGTTCCATCCTTTTTGGGTGCTAAATGACTTTGAAACTGAATGAAACTTGTGAAAATTTATCGAATCTCTACTTGGTTTCCAACGACTAATCTGAGAACGATTGCTCCCAACATCACTACCTTGGTGAATGGATGGGCAGCAAGCACCGACCAGGATTGAAGGCAGGATCTTGTTATTCACACACTGATAGGCCAGGATGGTTCTGCCCAACACACTGGATGAGTCGCAAACCAGCACGGGTAATGGGATTTTGCCTGGCTGAAATGGTCCAGAGTCAATATTGACCAGCAGCATTTTTAGATTTAAAACGATTAGAGTAGCCAATGAATGAAGTGAAGCTTCCTCATGACGTTCACGTTTCACCGTTTCACCTCATTCTTCATCTAGAATCAGTGCTAAGAGCCTAAGAAGAGCCTAATTGTTACTGTTCAAAATATCAATACAGAGCGCCTGGAGCCATGTTCAGAAGCGCCATCATCTCCTCAGGTGACATCAAGTCGCTCAAAACATCTCAAAAACCATTCCAAAACCCTTGAATGGGTTGGGCTTGACAACAGCACATCATCCAAAATCCTGGATACAGCGCATACATATGTACGTATGTATGTATATGGATGCATATATCAATCATATATCTGTTCATGAAACCCTCATTCAAGCCTCATTCCAAATATGTCCGAATATCACATCAATCACAACCCACTGGGCTCCAGGCCGCTGTTCGGAGGCGCAGAGCTGGACCGCAAGGCCTACCAGATCTCCGTGGCTTGGTGCGGGTCCCGGGTCAACAATATGACAAGGCAATACCAAAACCATTTGGGGTATGTTCAAACATGTTCAAACATTCTTCAAACCATACCCGTCCAATATTGTGGTAATTTGTAAGTTCAAGCTAACTTTTGTTTGGTGTGAATCTGAGTAGAAGATAGTCAAGAATCCTATCCATAGGCAGCCTCAAGAGCTCGCTAACAAACTTTTGAGAGACTGATCGCAGCTGGGTTCACACTGCAGTGTCAATGCCACTACCAGGCTTTACAACTTTGCTCCCCACAAGCAAAATGGAACCTGTTTTGTGAAGTCAAAAATGCGAGTGCCCGAACCCAACTGCACTGAACCCCCGGGCAACTGCTTCTACCTGGCTCTGATGTCGCTCCTCTAGCTCACGCATCTGCGCATCCATTTTCTCCTCGCACAAAGCTTTGGACTTTAGAATGAGCTGAAAGGAGTTATGAAAAACACTTCTCGAAGTGTCTCACAGTTTCTGATTCATTTGGTTCCCACCTGTATTGGACCTCCAAATTCTACGCCACCTTCATGCTTCACCTGGCGGACTTGGGAGTATTCCTCTCACAGCTGGCTAGTTGCCTTTGGTTGACTTGTCTCCTCACGTCTTTTGTATCTTCGCTATACTTCGTTCACCCTCGCTTCAGCTCAATACCCCAGCTTCCAATGTGGACGGGTGCACGGACTTGATTGGGCGCATCATGGAATCCAGCAGGGAGCCCTGGTGAACCTGTCTCACAAAGTCTCACACCGGTTGAAACGAGAATGACAAAAAAAGGAATCGCATGGCTGGCTAAAGTAGTTCGTCACACATTCACCAAACCTCTGCTGTTGCACAAAAATAAGTCTTCAATGTCCTCAAATGTTTCATAATGTCATGTAATGTCACATCATGCTGTTAAAGCTCTCCATCCACTCTCAAGATGGCCTGGTAGTTCCGGGTGAACTCACCAATGTCCACTGCTCCACGGTCATCTTTATCCAACAGACTAAACAGGGCATGAAGATCTGCACCTTACGCACTCACAAATAACATCAGGCAACGCGGTGGCGTGTCCAATGGATTTTTTGAAACCTGCTTGGTTCCCAAAAAGTAGGTGATGACGGTGATGTTTTTAAAGCAAACTTCAGCCGACACCCATGTAGACTTCGAGAAGCAACCTAGCCCTGAGCCAAGGCAAATCTGGCAAAATCCACCGCTTTGTAGAACCATGGCACTGCTGTTTGGAATTTTGAACTTCTCACATGCACTTCGTAGGTCAGAAAGACTCAAATAGCCATCATTGTCAAAGTCCTCAGTGAGCAATATGAATTCCGAGAAGCACACCTAGTGGTAAATGCTGCAAACATGAGTGAAGAGCTTGAGTCGCAGCCAAGACTCCAATCGCTTGAACATCTTTGATGGTTTTAACTTCTCGCCATTCGAGTTCTCCACCAGCGCAATGGCATCAGCCAGTGCTTCCATGACATACCTGTTCAGTTTCCACATGTTGAAAAGGCAAGCTTGAGAGAGTATGGCATGTTGATGCATGTTTGAGAGGCCAAGAAAATAACTTTTATGTTCTGAGAGGTCATGCTGGAGAGATTGCTTCTATGCCGTCAAGGTACCTCGCTTGCCAGTAGTTCTCATAGCGAGGTTTCTCAGAATCAGGTGGTCGTTCCCGTGGCGGTGGGTTTCCGCGGAGGACTCGGTTCAATCCATCATTTACGTAGTGGATGACCTTCTTCTCATCCTGTCAAGTAAGGACTGGGCAGGTTCGTACAAACATGACTCTTGCCCTCTTCCAAACACTTTGCGGAGTAGATACTGTACTCGAATTGGCGGGATAAGACTGTTCAATGAAGTTTGATATGGGTCTCCAAATTGAAAAAGAACGAGGAACAAACGATACACTGGACAACCGTCAAATTTAGCACTTGCCAACGCATAACCAGTAGATTTCTCATGATTTCTCGGGTCCGGAGGCTTGTAGACGTTCTCGATGAACTGCTGGACATCGACTTCGTGATCTCTGTTGTGCCTCTGAGTGACCACAAAGGCCTGGCCAAAAAGAATTCAAGAATGCCCGTTTTCATCCGTTTTCCATATGCAATCCCGAGCAACTGCGCTCAGAACAACTTAAGAGCACCAGAGAAGCACCAGTTCTGACCCGCTCCCAGCGTAATTTAACCGCCCTGTTCTGCTATCCCTCCACGTGATTCAAAACGCCACAAATTCACGCCGTGTCTCATACACAATCCGCAATCCTTGATGTTTTTCTTGCACATAGCCTTTCGTGCCATCCACTCAAAAAATTGCATGTATGGTTAAGTTCGAAACAGAGCATGTGTTGGGGTTCGTGCAATTCAGCAGGTTCAGATTGCTGTTATGTCCGGGTTGTCATGTGTAGTAAGAAACACCCATCAACAATCAGTTAAAATGTTGAATAGAATGCCAGAATACATGTCGGATAGAATGTCAGATAGAATGGCAGGTAAAACGTCAGATAGAATGTCAGAGACAATGTCAGATTGTATGTCAAAATATGTGTCAGGTAAGATGTCAGATAGAATGTAGTCATATAAATCAGCATATATGCCACGGTGGGGATCACAATTTCTCCAATCGGTTTCCCTGCTGCTTCGGGCCTCAATGTCGCCCCTCAACAGCTTCAGGGAGGCAGGTGGCCCTGCCAAGCCCTGTGCCACTGCAGACGGTGCAGCTGGTGGAGCTGGTGCTGCATCAACTTCAGCTTCTGCAGCACCTGGGAAGTTACCATGGAAATCCCATCTCTATGGCCACTCTGTGGAACTCATTCTGGGTGAAAAGCACGGAAAGCGCACTGGATCCAAATCAAGAACAATAGTCCAGGACAACTCCTCATGATTTACAATCCGCTGGGTGTGAAAGCAATAGCCCCGCATACCGCTTACCTTTAAATTTCCACCATCAAAAAACAACCTCTCAACCAAACTAGGACGTGCCTTCGATGGGTTGGTCCAACGTCATGACATCAGCACCTTTGGCGCTGTGAGCATAGATCGGTTCCTCGTTGCTGGTGCACGTTGCAGTTTGTTTGCTGAAGGAGTTGGCAAATATCTGTGCATGCTGCATGTATGTGTGTATATATATATTATATATATACATGTAAAGATATATATATATATAGTATGACTGCATGGGAACAATGACTTGGAGATTGCAGGAGGGGTTGACTCTATCTGCTGCACTCAAGGATTGGTTTGTTTTGACGGAACTGCATATGGAAACGGAACCCTTCACACTGCATTCACAGTCAGTGGCTGTCCTTCCGTTGGAGAGACGCCTGTGTGTTGGGTTCTTCAAGCTCGTTGACCAGCATATCGATGAGATCATCCTTTCGCTTAAGGCTTGTCACATCATCACAGACTTCAATTGCTGATAGACTTGAATTCTATTCTGGATCCACAATTTATATACCATTTATACAATCACCTTCCGTGAGGTTTGGAAATCGCATTGTCAAATATGTTCATGTTCATCCTCAAAATGTTCCAGCCGCAACGACACACGAGGGAGCCTGGTGTACGGTATCTCTGTCTTTCAAGAGCTCTTGCAATCGCGACTTGCGGATCAGCTCAGGCCTTAAAGTCAACACACACCAAGATGGAAGTGGAAGCGCGCTGTCCCATTTGGGTCTAGCATGTCTAGAAGGTGGGCAGCAAATTCGAGCTCAAGGAATTTCAATTGCAAGGCCTCATGTAGCTTTCCCGAATAGATTGAATAGAATTGAAAATGGCTTTCACCAAGCAGGCAACTGCAGCAGCACTAACTTTTTGCTATGCAGTTGGTCTGTGCAGCTGGTTTTCTGTTTGATGCCACATGCATCATCAGCTGGTTCAGTCCAGGAACCACATCCAAAACCGTGGGCACCAAAAAGACTTGCACCACCACGTTAAGACAAAAACAGCCGCGACCACCAGGCTCTAGAGGACCTTAGGTGGCCTTTGGTTCGGTCTTACGTCTTTTGGAAATCGGTCTTGATGGTTGGTTTTCCTACAAGGACCATCAAAGGTTTTATAAATTGGGAACCCAGTGAAGCCTGGGCGTGTAAGCTCATCAGCCCACTGGCTGTAGTCTCTCTTCATGTGTGAAGGAGCCAGCTGTACCCCTGCCGCGTGGAGCATCACATGAGCTGCATCCAAGAGTTAGAGGCAGGCATCTGTTTGGTCTTCTGGTTCAGTAATGCAAAAAAAGTTTATTTTGTTGTCAGAGATGGGACTCAAGCGAGTGCGAAGGAGTGCCTTGCCTCTTTGGCCAAGAGGAAATGAGTGAGGATCAGAGTGCCGAACATCTCCAGGGCAGAAATTCGACGAGTGGGATCCCCATCTTTGTGTGCCCAATGGTGGTCATTGAGGGGAACCTGGTAGGAACCACCAGGTGTGCTCTTTTGTTGGATTCTCCTCCGTCCGGATGTGCACTAGCATCTCGATGCGGGGTCGTAAGGGCAAGGGTGAGTCTGAGGATGGTGAAGCAGAGTGAGCAGCAGCTTTGCAAAGGATCAGATAAGTTTGCTAGGCCTCCCTGAGGTATAGAGAAACGGGCGGCTAAGTGGCCGTGCCGATGTAGCCCAGCTGAGTCTTTTCAGAGCTTTCTCAATGTCCTTAGATGAGAAGGGTTGGCCATCCATGATGCATTGGAGCAGAGCTCCAAGGATTCTCTTCTTGCCAATGGGAAAGTCAACAATCGGTACACAGGGGTAGACCTGAAACCCTAACCATGTGTTGATCTCAGATGAAAAAGGGCCTTCTACCATTCCCAGGGCCACCGACGTAGGAGAAATTCAGCATGGGCAGCCAAGGCAGATATCAGCAGTAAGTGGAATGGCTGATCCGCTTCCACAGTTTCCGCCTCCTGCTTGGTGACGTTGATTGCCTCTGCGCATGCCCCCCCATGTCTGCATCAGGAGGTCTTCTTTGAAGGGATGGTGCCGGTCCCTTCTCTTGATGGATTGTTGGACATCCTGAGCACATGACGCTGCAAGGGCCGCCAGCTTTGAAGGTGGAACGCACCGGCGGTGGGCGTCGTCCAGGAGATGGTTTGCCCCCACCATCTCGCAGCGGTCTAGTCTTGAACCCTGGTTGGACGATGATTGGGTGATCTGCCATAGTCATCGACTGTGAAAGGGGTATCGAGGAGGAGGATCTGTCAGTCCTCTCATGTGGTTGTACCTCGATTGGGGGCAGTCCCCCCTTGCCGGGACTCGCACTGATGGCCTGCACCAGGCCCATCATCATTGCCTCGGGGTATCAACTGAGGTCATCGGACCGTATTGTCGGTCATTGGAAGACCTTGCCAATGGTGGAGTGGCAGAGTGGTAGACAGCGTGGTGCTCTTTTGGACCACTTGCTTAGCCTACATTGATCAAAATGGGTCCAGTGGTGGTTCAAGGCCAGTGCCATTTCTTGTAGGCTTCAGCGGTCCAGATGGAGGAGCACTGTGTAGCCACCTGTGCCTGGCTGCAGTCCTTGGGGTCCTTTGGATGTTCAAGAAATGAATGGACCGCCCGTTGCGCCAGGGCTGTGATGACCATCTGTCGGAGCAGCAAAAAGGCTGTCCCTATCGGTATCGATCTGTTCTTCCAATGAGTTAGTCTCAAGCCCCCAAGTCTGGGAGGGAGCTCCTCCTCGGACCATCTGCATATGCTCCAAGTGTAACAGTTTGGGCCGCCCCCAATAAAGTCCCATCGGCTTGCCATGGCTCTATTCATAGTTGGGGGTACAGGTCATCATCAAGCATGTCCTGGTCTCTACTCCCCACCTGTGCGCTTGATGCCAATGGCCAAATAGTCTTGTCCTTCAGATCTGGGCGGACTTGTCCCAGGACCTGGTCCAACGCCCCTGAGTCTTGGGGTCCCACATAAAGGAGCAGCAAGCTGGAGCCTGGAGGGAACCGAGATGAGCCATCGGCAAAGTTGGAGAAGCTGTTTGACACTGTCCTGATGGGCCGGTGTCTTCATGGGAAGATCCCCCATGATGTCTGTCTGAATGTCACTGTGTTCCAGATGATGGTCATGTGGGGTGCGCACCCCCCACCACATGTCCGCCTCGGGACTGTCCTCCCCGACACTGTTCTGGAGTGTGCTCACTCGGCCGCATTGCATACCCATCTGTTCTTGAGCACAGGGCAGTTGCGGGAACATCCACAGTTTCCTGGGCATTTCTTCTTGAGAAAATGATAACGACAGAATTGGACACCCTTTGGGGATACCTTGGCCCAGTTGTGTGGCCATTCCTTTCCTCCTTTCGGTGGTCCCTTTGACTTGTGCCACTTCGGCTGTGATGGGACCAGCTTGGTGTCTTCCGCTTGGACTTTGCAGGTCTCGAGGGTGAACCCCCCTATGTTGGAGCCCTTGTTGCCTTTTTGACGGGCCACCGAGTGACAGACTTCCCGCATCCAGAACGACGTGTCCTGCTTTATCTGCAGCATGGCCTCCTTGAGCCCCATGCCCCCATAGACCAGCTTGTGAATCTCCCCCCATGGTTCCGCTCTGCATAGAGGAGGACTTGTTCGCTGGGCGGTGGTCTCCTGTCCGCAATGTTACGGCCCCAAAACCATCGATACCAGTCTTCTACGTCACGGTGGGTGGCATTGAGCTTGGGCAAGCTGGGGTGCATATGCTCAAGCTGTCGCCTGGTAGTAGGCAATCTGCGCATCTCTTCTTCCTCCTCCTTCTCCCATCCATCAACCGTGACCTTCGTGGTTGTCTTGATTGGGCGTTCATCTTGCTCTGGCAAAGCCAAGATGATGTATTTGCGTCCAATCCCCCCTTGTGCACACAGTTTGAACTGCTTCTTGAGGAGGGCGTCTAACCCTTGATCCTCCAGCCCTGGGGTTGGGAGTTGTACCACCAAGGTCCATGAATGCAAGATCCGCTGGCGGTCACACATCCTCATTGCCAGGCGGTTGGACCGATCTTGGGTCAAGAGGGCTCCTCCCCGGTCAGTGTGCCGAATGGAGGTCTCTGGCCGAATTGGTGCGGGCCTCTGTGATGGTCGGCCATCGGTCTGCTAAGTCCTCGACTGAGCGATAGCCATCCTCTGCCCTTGGCCATGATGAAGTAGGAATCTCCTTGGCTTGGAAAATCGTCAGCACTTGCTGATGAAGGAGTCCTACAAAGGTTTTGTATTGTTCCGGGATTGCTTCCGGCGGTGCGTCCACTACATCAGGAACCGCTGCCATGGTCAAAAAGGGTGTGGAGGGTGGGTTTTTGACACACAATCACTTCGGTCGGGGGACTTGAGCCATTTTGGCAACTATATTGACAACACATTACTTGCTCTCCACAATTTCCAAGCAAAGAAACACGTATGGAACTTCCAAATAAGAATCTCACTCACATATACACTTTCGCATAGTTTTGCATCGTTTCCAGCTGCATTGCATGTGTCAACAAGAAGCAGCCAGGGCCACTGCAGAGCACGCTCCGTGCGCTGCGCCTTGGCACGGAGCACCTGCAAGCGCAAGATACTCGGATGACAAACAAAGATGTCCCGATGGTGTGTCCCGCTATGTCGCATCAGTACCAGGGAAATGGTCACACATTGCATACAAATGCATGATTTGATTCGGAGCAGTACAACTTCCAACGAATGTTGTGGTCAAGAGGTGCGTATCAGGCGTAAGATGGCTCCACTTTACTTTTTGACTTGCACAAGTGCAAAAAATGGACCTCTGAAGTGTCCTGGGCCTTGTGGCCACAACCTTCGGGTCTCATCTGCAGTAAGTTCGAAGCCAGGAAACCTCTGTCCTCTGGCTTCCCCAAAAACGTCAGTGGTTGGGACGTAGACGTTGGCGCATGTTGATGCTGCCAAAGCAAAAACGCGTCAGCAACCATCTGACACCAGCTGGAGATATACTGCTGATGCGATAAGTTCCATCTAATCAAGGGTCCTGCTAGCAACTGGTTCTAAGTCAAGACAGGTGCGAAACCATGAAAAGAAACCAAATTTCTTGCAGGTCATTGGCTTACATCCTGCATCAATCGGCATGAAGTGGCGTTGAAACCAAATAGGATCCAAGTGCTGGATCTCTTTCGTAGGGAGAATCCTTGCTATCTGGGCTGCGAAAGTGCAGTTGGAGAAAATGTGTTATATCGTCATTGATTGTCTGACATGTGCTGCTTCATAAACTGAGTAGACATGCTGACTGGTACGGGTTCTGAATGGAACTATTCTTCTCCCACATCAGCAACGCTATCAGAATGCTTCCAGCGAATATGGCCAATATAGTTTCTGTCGCCCATCTGATATTCAATGTGAAAGGGCCCCTCACTTCACTAAGCGATTTCATGGCAAGATTTTCATCGCCAACCAGCTGGAAACTTCTGGACGAATACTTTCCTTCGGAAAGGACAGTCACGGAATCACACGGATATAATGTTCACATCGTGAACCAATTTGCTTTAAAAAGATCGGACACACGGCTGCAAAACTTTGGATATTCAACCTCAGTGAAAGAGAGTTTTCTTCCAAGGCGGCACAGAAGTCGGACATATCACATAGTGAAAATGTGTTTGGTCAACCTCTTCAACTCTTCAACCCAGAGGCTTTCCATCCTGAGCTCTGGGGCACCAGGCGAGGCTCTAGGCTTTGGGCATGTCTGCAGGATGCCTAAGCTGCAAAGGTTGAAGATTCCAACTTCGAAAGTCTCTCACCTGGCAATTGCTGAGAATCACACGCTGTCTTGTAAGTCATAAACTGCAAGAACTCCTTTCACAAAAGCCACTTCCAAGAGCAAGGAGTGATAGTAATTAATAGTAATTTCGGTTTTTCACACACTTGTATTATAGCATGGTCTCGTCCTGTCGTTAAAATCATGTGCTCTGGTGGTGCCCGTTTCTAACCCTTCTCACCACGAATAACAGGTTCCCTGTTTGCAGTTGAATGTCTCCTCCCGAGAGACTTTGCCATCACAGTTGGTGTCCACGCGTCTCCAAATTCCACCAACCTCAACAGCCACAGCTGCAGGTTCATAGTTCCTGCTGTTGAGCGGTTGGTTTTTGCATTTGCCTATTGTGCAAGTCCTGCCTGGGTTGGGTTGATACTTGGGCAAGCCTGACAGGTTGACAATGTGTGGCTAAGTGCAAGATTGCCAGGCTTGTATCGTTGACCAGTAGGTTAGGTCTCTTTTTCCGGCGTCCAATTCTATCGCCCACTGCCAAACAACCGCATCTTCATTCAGAAATGGTTTTAAAGCACGTTTGTTCCAGCAGAATCTATGCAGCTCCACAAGAGAGCAAGCTTGCCTTGCGCACCCAAATCTGGAACTGCACTGGTGTAAGGAACTTCAATCCCTGGCAGGAAGGATGTTGTAAGATTTGATCAAAAAAGCAAAGCACATCCCAAAGCACACGAAGCACAGCCGAAGCACAGCAAGTACAGGAAGAACACGGAAGAACACCTGCTGGTCCAGGCTCTCAAAAAGCTGCTCAGGCTTTTGGGTCTCGCTGTGGATCAAGAGGGCATGGATCTGCGACCGCATCGCAGGTTGATGGTGGAGCAGTCAAAAGTGGCAACCATCTGCTAAAAGCCAGCATTTCCCATGCCAATCACGGTCTTTTCACCAGACCTGCTTGTTTTGCAGCTTCATGCAAGTGATCCTAGAAGAAAAGCCCATCAAAGCCTGTTCGATGGAAGCCTCGATCTGGTCCGGTGTCAGCCTGTCATTTTTCTTGGACAATCAGTGTCGTATTCCCTTGAAAAAGCTTGGCACATTGCAAAGCCATGCACACCCGATTGCAAAAACCATCCAATGTCAGCTGGATGCGGAGACCTCGGGGGACAACACGCGTGGGTAATTGTGTGGTTCAGCCTTCCTTTTTTGCCAAAGTTTGATCCCATACCCGTCTCTAGAATACTTTGAGACAGAATTCGGATTCAGCTCTTGTTTGTACCAAACTCTTTCTTTGCAAACTATGCGAAACAGGCATCACCATTTCACCTAGCAACTTCCAGCCTCAGCATCTCAGCCACAGGTGGGCTCTTTGCAGGCGTTGGGGGTGCCGGTGGAGCTGGGGTGTTGAGAGTCGGGCCTTCAATCAGCAACTCGTCAGTCCGCTTTGATTCTGAAACCCTCAGCTGCCTCAACTTCCTCAACTGCCTCAACTCTGCAACCTGAAGAACTAATCCCCTCATGACCCTAATGTGAGAAGGTGCAGCACTGGTGTGGCACTCGGTTTGTGGAAGATAGAGTGCACTCTCCATCAGCGGTTCGACATGAATCCCCATGCTCCAGTCCTATCTTGGGTTTTACGAAGCGACGGCGCAAGGCTCGGAAGACTCTCTTGCAAGCCTTCAAAACTGGACAGCCATACGTTCTGCACATCCCTGTCAAGTTGCATGCTGGCTACTTTGCAGCAGCTTGTACTCTTGGACGTGCCTCAATTGGATTGGTCTTGCCGTCGTCCTTGAAGCTTGAAGCTCGACCCTGGCAACCGCATGAAATATTCCTTGCTGTCCCTGTGTTCAGCTCAAGATTCAGAGCTCACGCTAGTGTCGGGCACCTCAGGCGAGGTTGCAGCTGTGGAGACTGATTCTATGGCCTCCAGCGTTGCCGTGATGCCAACTGATGAAGCAGTGTGCTGGAATTGTGTCGAAATTCTGCTCACGCCCACCTTGCTGTCAGCGTGTTCATACTTCTTTCCAAAAGCCACGGTAGCCTTCAACCAAGGGATGAGCCGAGAGGTCAATGGTCCTTGTGTTATAGGGGATGTATGTGACCAAAAGCCGAGCTTCTAAACTCTATATAGGACAGGCAGGCTAAGAATCCAATCATGGTGCACAATTGTGACAAGTCATGTCCAGCCCCTAGTAGTCCATAACATCTTAGCAAGGACCACGTCTGCCACGCTGTCACAAAACTTTCCTGGTGTTCCTTTCACATACAATCACTGCTTCAAAAAGACCGAAGAGTCTCTTGAAATTGAAAACCTAGTAGGACTTGTGCCTCATCCAAAGCTGGAGAAGCAACACACGAAGTATCAAACGTGGAGACTTTGAAAACACCTCCCAAATCCATCGGAATCCTGACAACCTTGCCAGATTCTTGCCAGCCTCTTCAACTGCTTGTGCCGCCATGCGACGGAACTCCTCATCCTCCTGGTTGAATTGCTGTACATAATCCATTGGAACGGCAAGGCGCAGATCAAATGGTCCTGAATATTCTTCATCTCTTGTTTGTAAGCTTCTTCTGCCTTCTTTTTGCGCTCCTTCGCCTGGAGAAAGAGGGATGACTAAGGCAAGTGTATGAGCAGGTGCCTCTTATCGCAAACTCGACAGAAATCCAAAAAGTACAGCACTCGGCCACTCTGTAGCGATAGCCGTCCGATAGCCTCCTTCATCTCTTTCTCCATAGCCTCTTTGTTGGAAGCCTCTGCGGCCTTGGCCTGGAGAGGTCAGCCTTTTGGGTCAATTTCTGGACCTTAAAGTCCCAAGACTATCGCTGTCGCGCCAGCAATAAACCTCTGGCATACTTAAGTGTGCATTAAAATTTCTGAAGAACAATGAAAGACAGCTGAAAAACGGTGAAAAACAGTGATCTTCGGTGATCTCTCCAGATCCAACACTTCAGGCACCTCCAGCTGGGTGATGGCCTCCTCGGCATTCTTCACCTCTGCTAAAGTAGCTTCCATTCGCTCCTGTGCCTTGGAGATTTCTGCCATCCACGATCCAGGTTTCCAAGATAACCTGTGCATATATGTATAGAATTGTATAGATGTGTACATACATTGACATACATATATACAGTATATATACAGTATATATACAGTATATATATATATATACATATACGTACATACAGTATGTGTGACTTTGATGGATGAGGAAAGAGGTTACGACATGTTACGACCTCTGGCTGTACACTGCTCTGCCTCCAGCATCCGCCCTCAGGCTCGGGCCTTCTTCATCATCGCATGGGTGAACGGAGGGATAACGTCGCGAGGATGACTTACCAAGGCCTGGTCGACACAGAATGAGTCTGGTGAGTCTGGACCTCAAGAGGTGGACAAAGCGAAGGACAGGAGGCCACAAATCACCTGCAGCGTGCCTTGATGATGTTTTGACGACTGTTGTGGCGTCGAAGCCTCTCAGGATCGGAGTGCAACTGTGAGATCGGCACCTAAATCCAACACAAGAAACCTCAAGCGTTCTTTCACACATTTGGAAAGCAAGGTTGGCCTCGTCAATGGCTCCCCATCAGCTCGGTCTGGATTGTCAACAAAAAGTATCCTGAAAAGCAGAATTTGTAATGTTGGGAGTGCCCAGACAGACGGTAAATACTTTCACATTCAGCATGCGGCATGCGGCCTGTCCTGTTGACATTTTTGCCAACCTTGGTGTAGTACAAAGTCATTTCACAGAACCAGTCTTCAAGGCCATAGCCGTCACTACATCTAAGAACTTCAAGCATATGCTGCCAAGACACAAGCGAGTAGATGTGTTGAAAGCGCCAGTTAATCTCAGTCTGGCGTTCGATCCATGCCAAGGCCTAGGATAGGGCGTTGATTTGAGGACTCGTCGACTCGTCACAAACTGGCTTAAGTTTTTGCACACACGAAGTTCCACCTATCCATGTATGCATCTGCAAGGACATGGTTGTGTCTGTATACTGTGTATTGTATAAGTATAGTGTGTAGGATTGTATATGCACATATTGTGTATGCACTGTACATCTACCACAGCCAGTTTTCCAAAAGCCCAGCAACAACTTGAAACTACTGCGCAGATTTTGAAGGTTCACCAAATTGAGCATCGTTGTCCAAGTGAAAGCTTGCCTTCCATACATCTCTAGTGACCGCTGCCCCGCCTCATCCTTTTGCGTCCTGAACAAAGGACCAAGGCAACCGTGTGAGATGATAGAAATGATGTTTCTATGATGCTTTCCATTCCTGTCAGTTCCCTTTATCAAGCTAACTGAAGCAAATCTCTAAGTTTCTGACACATACCTGCTGGCATAGGTCACAACAATGTAGAGATTCAGCAAACATTCAGTACCCCACAGATACTCTGTGGCATAGATCAACCTGCAGAGTTGCTTCAACATCGACAATGTCAAAACTTGACGTTGTGCAAATCATAGCACAACGCATTTGTGTCTTGCCCTATTTCCACCTAAGTACTCAGGACATCTCAGGACATCTCAGGACAACATTTGCTTGCTCGATTTTTCAATGCTGAACTCCCGATAGCCCATCGCCTTGCAATTACGTCATCTGTGATACGCCCGCTGCGCATCACGAAGAGCATAGCATCAACGCCATTCGGCGCTGATAAGGCCTGGGCAAAAGAGAAACTTTGTTTTGTCGATGGGGTTGTACTAATCGTAGTCGATGGAAGGACATGTTCGGGACATGTTCAGTGGGTGGAAGTGTAAATATTCAATGATCCATAATTGCAGACATAAGAAAGCAAAGCACACTAGCTTTCAATATGTTTTCCAAGTAACGGAATCGCGGATGCTTGCAACCACTTTGTCCTGCACAAGTCTTGCCACTTCACATTCGCAAGTCTTGCAGGTGGCAACAACCGAAAAGGCTGGGGAAAAAAACTCCTGATCAATCTCTGTATCACCAAGGCCAATGGTGTCCAGCCTCAAGGCAACATCCCCTCCATCACTGAACTGGCACACAGTGCCAAAAAGATGAAATTTTAGCATTTAGAACTTCATATATTGTATATGATTGTATCATAATATTGAATCGATGGTTTTCATTGTCAGTAAACAGTGTTTATCATGTACTGTCTTGTTATTGTTATGATCAGTATTATTAGGGCAAGACTTGGGGTTTGTCCGCATCATTACCATGTTATAGTATTCACATGTTTTGTTATCATGATTAATTTCATCCGCGTTATTCGTATCATTAATATTACGGCAAGACCCTGAGGTTTGCCCGGACTCACAACGAGCGTCTGGGCAAGCCAAGATGACGATGATGATGATGATGATGATGATGATGATGATGATGATGTTGATATCTTCTTGAAACCCAAGAAGAAACCCAAAGACTGTATGGAAAATGTTCCATGTGGCCGGGGGGATTTTGATATTGTGTTGGAATCCTAAAAGAAACCCTAATGACTGTATGTTTAATTGTTCCATGTGGCCACAGGATCTTGATATTTGTTTGAAACTTATAAGAAACTGTAAGGTTAATTGTTCTTTTCGGGCCGCGGGATTTTGATATCTTCTTGAAACCCTACAAGAAACCCTAATGATTGTATGGTTAATTGTTCCATGGGGCTGGGGGATTTTGATATCTTCTTGAAACCGTAAAAGAAACCCTAATGATTGTATGATTAATTGTTCCATGGGGGCGGGGAATTTTGATATCTTCTTGAAACCCTATAAGAAACCCTCATGACTGTATGGTTAATTCCATATGATATATAGAAGCAACATGTTCTGGTTATATGATATGTAGAAGCAACATGTTCTGGCAACATAATTGAAATAAAATCCTTCCAGTTGTTTGGCGTCGTACAGAATTCCTTGATATTTACGCTATTCTGGGTTTGGGCAAACCTCGGGGTCTGCATGTAATATTATTAGTATCACTAGTATTTTTAGTACCTATTACGAGTGTTATCACTGTTATTGTCATTATTTTCAAGTGTTTTCATTATTATCACCATTATATAAACATAATATGCAGAAGGATATCCGAAACGTTTCACACGCTCTGTTGGCCAAGCAACACAACCAGCGATCGATCCGGGGCCTCATACTTCATCACGGATTGAGTGTTCGTCACCGAAGCCTGACAACTCACTGAGAAGCAGAGCTAAGCTCGCGAACGCAAGGTGTTCGAAACCTGGGATTTTTTAAAAAGAACCATCCATCATCCACAGCTTGAGAGCCTGCAGCTCCACTGTTTCAGCCGAGGCACTGTGTCATCGCCAGATTGAAAGTGGTCATATCCCGCCAGAAGGTTGCCGAGTGCGCTCTTCCCTGATCCTGTCATGCCAAACATCATCACCTCGGACAAGAGAGCTATTGATTACGATACCACTTTGGGTATTGAAAGAAGGTCATGTATTCAGACATATTCAGACAGTACTCAAGTTTCAAAATGCAGAGCATTTCTGAAGAGAGAAGTCAAAGAATCTCCCAACTGCTTTCCAAGACCAAATTGTTCTGCATGCACTCCGCGGCTCCAACCCTTTCTGGGGCTCCTTACTGTGAAGCGCCCACCTGCCGGCAAACGTGGCTCCTGGCTGCCCACTGACATGGCATTCAGGCCGCCACTCAGGGCTGCTGCAGACTCCGCACCTTAAAGATTAAGACGTGACATGTCGAAGAATGCAATAATGTAAATGATGTAAAATGGTCATCACAAAGTCAAACTCAAGGCTAAGCAAGGCCAAGCAAGGCATGGCAAGGCTACAATCGGGTACAACATGCTACAACTCAATGGTTTCAAAAGTGCCATGCCAAATGCATCAGGAACTCATCAGGAACTCATAAGATTCATAAGGCTGCCATGTTGCACCAAGGAACCCAGCACCTCCAGCTGCTCTTTCATGGTGCAACATGCTACACCCATTGCGCTGGCAGCTTCGAGTCCCGCTGGAGCAGAGGGCTATCGTACTTCACCAGAAAGTTCAAAATAAAATACTGTGGAGTAGGCGGAATAGGTCTACCAAATGGTACAAGATGAGCTGTAGAGCAAGATGTAAAGCAATGTGACATTTTTTGTGTTTTCATTGTTGCATTTGTTATCAAGCTGGAATTCTGATGTAAGAAAACCACCTGCTCGTTTTTCATGGAGAATTGCAAAAGCAACAATGCTTCGGACGCATGATGACCATCTGTGGACCTTCCACATGCAGTACCAGTCAAGCCAGCAACAAGAATAAGTAGATCATGATGATAATCGACCTCTTTATCTTCACTGGTATTCACTGATCATCTTGCAACCCAGGACCAGCATAAGATGCACAAGGTGGAAGATCAACAAAAGCTTGAAGAAAGAAGGATGGCATTACACCACGGAGAAAACGGAGATGGCAATAATGGACCTCCACATAATGCTCTGTGAGCATCGCAGCATCACGTGGCCGATGGGGAAGATCGGTCCTTGTCAAAAGAAAAAGTCAGTCCATAAGTATAAGACGAGAGTCAGGCTGAATTCAACAGTATGACCCGTTGGTTCCCAAGACGATGCTCAAGTTTCACCCCATGCTGTCTTCAGGTTCTCCAAAATTTCTACAATCTTGTCCTGGGTCAAAGTGATGAAAATCTCAGGTTCCAGCGCTCTGTGGCACAAGTTGCCACCCACAATCTGCACCTAGAAGCGGAGCCATGCCATGCCATGCCGACATGACAAAGCAGCTATCCACATGGCAGGTTCTACCAAACATGTCACTCCTTCCTTCAGCTGTGCATAGATTGCTCATAGATTCATGGCCTCATCATCTGCATTCTGGTCGGGCCGGTTGAGCTCCAAGTCCTGTAACCGGTCCAGGCTAGAGACTGTCTGAAGATTTCACTCCACAATGCATCCTGCACAAAAGACAACGGAGACAGAAACATTGAAAAGCTTCCAGCTAGACTCAGCTAGACTAGTTCATTGAAACCTGTAAGATCCATATTGTTGGCCCGACTGCTTCCAGCCTCCAAACGACCCCCAGTTAAAGGGGCAGTTCGTTGCAAGAGGTCGTACTGTCGTTTGCGGCCTTGAACCTCAGAAGAAATTGGTTTTAACAAATCCCCAGCCAGCGTCTAGTCACCATGCTGCATTTGTGCTTCAACGTGGAGGTGAGCAAACGTAAGTTATGGGCTATCACTTCGAGCTTTGACCGCATCTCTGCATCTCTCTCTCTCTCTCTCTCTCTGGGTTGCTGGCTGTGCAGGGCGTTGGCGCACGGTTGTTGTGAGCAAAATGAGCTAGCTGGCCCCTGAGCTAATGAGCTAGTGAACCTAGTGAACTTGAGCGAACTTGGTGAACTTGTGGATGATCGAACTTGTGGATCTCCCTTTTCACCCTCTCAAAGACTCTATGTAAACTCACAATTCTTCAGTTGTTGTCAGGAATTGCACTCTGAGGTGGCAGCATGAAGTCCCGCCAATCAATGACCTTCTTATCCAAACTCTCGTTCTCCTGCGCCGAAACACACCTCTGCCAGACTTTATATTTGCTTGTCCAACCAACACACTTATGTCTACTTGCTGCACGGCTCAAATAACGAAGTGTCGATCCTGACCCGGGAATTGCGAAGCCCAAAGGAACTCTACCGCCTGGCACAGCCAAATGGGAGAATCTCCGGCCTGAACCTGAAACTTTCAAAGCTCGGGCAGCTATGGAAATGTAGACAAAAAGCCTTCAATGCTCTTGATTCAATCACGCTAAAAGCACTTGGCTCTGCCTGGTGGGAGATGTGATTGCCTGAGGAAGCAAGCACGCACAATATAATCAATCATGAAGTTGGCCTAAACCATGATCCAAGCATCAGCCTGCAAGCCTCGCAACCACGTGTTTTCCATCTCAAGTGGATTCAATGATGATAAAATGATAAAATCCAACAATTTTGTTGCTGCAACCACGCTGCAAGCCGTGGCGATTGCGTTGGCAAACTGATCTTTGCTCACCGCATAGTGTCGCTCCGGGTCGATTTCACAGAAGGCCTGCGCCATTGAAGTTCGCGGTGAACAGAGCTGAGCCGGAACAGCAATAGCCAAAGCTCACATGGCACAGCCAATATTAGATTCATTTAGTGATGGATGGACATTGAAATGGCTGGTAGCCGGGTCAGAAGGTGTGACAGCTTTTGAATGGTTTTCACCCATGCAGGCCTTGCCCAAGGCTTGCCCATTTGACAACAGGTTGTCCACCAGCTTCTTGGTGATGAAACGCACATGTCGCTCCTGGCCGGAAGAGGATTGCATCACCAGTTGTGGATTTGACAAATGATGTTTGGTCTCAATGGAATGGATTGACCAAGTATACCACTGAGACAAAGACTGTGGTAAGGCTTAGTTTTCAAAGTTCCCACTTCTTGAGTGATTAAAGTGTTTTTTATTTTTTGTTCACAAGAATGAGGGAAATGAAGCCAGTGTACATTTGCCCCTCCACGGTGTCAGCGGTTCTTTGCGCTAGCGGTCGCAGAGCTCGCAGGACACTGACAAGAAGTACAGCCGAACAACTAACCCGTATTGGGCTCACAGGGGCTCGGCCAAGAAGGCAAGCGTTTCGCTTCTGCCAGCTTGGAAGAAAAGTTCCATCATGTTCCATCTTTCCCAGCATTGACCAATCCAATCTAATTACAGGAGACATCCGCTTTTCGAATGATCTTCCGATATCACTCAGCAATCAATGTTTCTACAGCCTGTTCCAATGTGTCCGTCACAGAGCATGGGCGTTCAGGTTTGTTTCACTGGCAAGAAGAAACAAAACAGTCACCACAGAATCTACTTGACTCGCTAGGGACATCTTGCCTCTTGGTTCTCATCTTCTTCACATGAGCTCCACTGCGCTAACTGATGAGGACTCTGGATCCTGACGCTCTTCGGATTGAACTGCTCTGCTACGACTACAAAGATTGCTTCCAAACACCCCACTACACCCCAGTACAGCTGTGCTCGAGCAGTCCTGTGCTCTCCAATCACGAGGTCGACACTTGTCAAGCTTTGTGGACAGTGCGCAGCCAGCATCGCAATTGCGCCTTATCCCGGTACTTCGTTGACTGCCCGCAGTTCATCTTGGTAATCAAAACAAAGAGCAATGTCCCTTTTAGTACTTCCTCCAGTAAGGGTGCCTGTCATGCAGACAAGGTTCTTTTCGGAACAGAGTCATCGTCCTTGGTCAAGAAAGGATCAAAACAAAAGCTAAATACAATCTGATCAAACAGTTCCGAACGCAGTCGCAAAATCTAAGGTGCAAACATACATCACTGTCTTCTCCCGGCTGCAGCTTCAGTACTGAGCCCTGCGCAAGATGAAGTTGCAGCTCTTGCAGAGTTGCCTAGGTTTGCTTGTGTGTGAATGGACGGGTTGTCCCTTCCGGAAATCTGCAATGGTGACGCCCACCTGCTACCAAGTCACTGGCAAAGCTTGTGCCAGCGTGTGGAGACCTTGACTATGACTAGCTCCACCTCCCAAAGATCAGTGGCCAGTCAGAACCAAACTTCATGTCTCCAGGAACTTGTACCAAGACGAATCGCTTTTTCGGATCCTTTCAACTGCCACTTCCTTCTGTTTGCACAAAATCTGAGGTAGCTGGCCTGCTTCATGGCCTAAGCGGAGCCGCAGCTTCCCGACCGCACGCTGCGGGGCCATTGACAGCGCCACACTCGCACATGGCACAGCAAGGGCCAAGGACCTGGACGGCGCAACTTTGCACCAAAGGTGGATCGGCCCAAATCTGGCATGATACATCTTGAACTCAGAAAGACCTAGAAAGATCCATGAAGATACCATGTGTTTCTGCTAAAGTGCAGGTCACCTTGTGACTTCAGGTCTTTTTGAGTCGAAAGTCTAGTACTGTAACATTCAGCCGAGCATCTCCAGCATCGGCAGTTTATGAAGGAAAGTCTCCAAGGCCGCATCAGAAATCTCTGCATTCTCAAGTTCCAAAACTAAGCTCTGAAGTTGACCTGAAATCTACTGCCAACACAATCATTGCAAAAAGCTTCAAGCTGCTGACATACTACAACACAGTTTGATTCGCCTGGGATTGCTCCCATCTGCAGACTCCCATCTGAAGCACCAACCAAGCAAAGCCTCAATGGCAACGTAATAGATCTGGTCTTACCATGGTCACATCGTTCTCTCTGCTAGATCGCTACATGCTGGACTTTCTATTGAGCAAATCGTGTCAAATCTGTCTCCAGCCTCAGTGAGCGCAAGCTGCCCGGCAAGGACGACAATGCTGGCAACGGGCCAAGTCTGAGGCTCAAATGTCTCAGCTCCTCGCAGTATGGCGTCTGGCACTTTCTTAGATTATTTAAAGGCTGATACCCAGGTACCACTATGGGAAATCCCAACTACACTTGCACACCTGACATAAGGGATTGGAATTCGTGGATACCCCATGAATCCCCGTGTAGGAATGATGTACCTTCCCAAGGGCATACATCCATCATTACATGAGACGCAGATCAATTTTGTTCTAAAAACATGAAATATCCAAAAAGGGCTCAGTTGCATTTGCTGGTGAATGATTTCTGGCACTAAGTTTGTGGGCCTTCTTGGGTAGAGCCATACAACACTCCAAGCTGCCTGTCCGCGAAGTTCAGCAAGCGGGATAGTTGAGGCAGTGTGGCGCCTCATCAACAAGGGCAGCAATAATCATCACTATCAAAAGCACCATTACACTCGTGATGACACATGATGAGCAGCAGTGACGCTGTGTACCGGGTAAAGCTTCACTGAGGGCACGACAAATCCAGCTGCAGACTCTCCAGACCAGTTGGCAGTTGCTGGATGAGTTTCTGCAGACCTTCCTCTGAGATTTCACAGTGGGAAAGGTTCAGCTGCACCTCAGGCCAGCATTGGCTACGCCGCTACGCCAATCTCAAATCTCGGTGGCATAACTATGATTCGATTGATCTGCCAATTTCTTCCCAAATGTAGCACCAAACTACACAGAAACTACATACTGCAATTTAGCGCCACTCTGCCTGTTGCAACTCTTCGGTGCAAAGCTTCAAAAGGTGATGTAAAGTGCGGTCTGAAAGCTCACCCTGCCTTCAAGCGGAGTCAGGACGTGTGGTTATTGAGTTCACAAGCGTCACAAGGACAAAAAAAAACGAACGCTGCCAGCGGCTGCCAGCTTCTCTGCCTCAGGTCCAATCGCAGCACGCAGCTCCTTTGCTTCGCCAACTGCTCCGGCAGCTGCCAGTCCAGCAGCACCGCCTCCAGCTGCGAATGGTTTTTGGCTGACAAAAGTATTGTTTGTCCATGTTTTTCCGAGCGATTCTACACGTGCTATCAATCGCAAGAAGCTCCAGTGTAACACTTCTGTATCAAGTTATCACGTTCGCACAGCCGTCACACTGTTCACAAAATGGTAGCAATGCGATCATGCACGCCTCGCTGGCGCAGCGCCAGCAGAGCTGTAGCAAGCGGGCTTTCAGCTCCGAGTCACACCTGTCGTTCACATCCACATCATTTATCATCATTCCACATCCGTGTTCATCTCAATCTCAATGAGGTTTGATGCGCCCGAGTCGACCCAGCCTTCCAATCTGCTCAAAGCGTTCAAGGATGTACCTGCGAGTCTTTCCCTTTGAGCATAATTACGCAGTATGCTGCACAAGCTGAAATCTCGATGACTGCAAAGGTACATACTTCAAACCTATTTGCAGAACACAAAAAAAAACAAGACAATACACTTCTTGGCCCAGATTTTGCCTCCGGTCTTCCAAAGAAGTTGCCACACTTGAGGCAGCCTGGCACTTTGCCACAGGAAGGACTTGCAATCACTGCAATCAGGAGCAACAGTTACCAAGTGTTCTGCCTCCTGCACATGTAATATCTGATTAGTTGATTTTCAGCTTTCTGAGTCTAAAGGGGGCTCACATCCAGTTGGCTCTCACTCACTGTGAGAACTTGCCTCCAAGTCGAAGCCCAGCTGCAAGACTTCTAGAGGAAAGTCCTTGTTTCGCTCGTCCATCTTCTGAATCCTTGGAGGCATTCAACCCTCAAGAAATATTTCAGTCAGTAAGAGACAATGAAAGGACACCTTGAAAGGACACCTCTCCAAAGGCCTAAAGGTATGTAGTAAAACTACTTCCAAGAGTCGCTTTCTCCTCCGAGATCACCTGTCCGTGTTCTATCAAGTCCTCAGGTGCTTAGAACATACTTTGAAATTGACTGGACCCTGAGCAGCACCAGCACCAGCACCGGAAGTGGCAGCAGCAGCAACAACACCAACACCAATCACAACAACCACAACACCACAACAACCACAACAACCACAACAACCACAACAACCGCAACAGCCACAACAACCACAACAACCACAGCAACCACAACAACCACAACAACCGCAACGGCCACAACAACAACAACAACCACAACACCCACAACACCCACATCGACCACAACAACCACAGCGACCACAACGACCACAACCACAACAACCACAGCAACCACAACAACCACAACAACCGCAACAGCCGCAACAGCCACAACAGCCACAACAACAACAACAACAACCACAACACCCACAACACCCGCAACACTCACAACAACCACAACAACCACAACAACCACAACGACCACAACGACCACAACGACCACAACGACCCCAACGACCCCAACAACCACAACAACCACAACAACCACAACAACCACAACAACCGCAGCAACCACAACAACCACAACAACCACAACAACCGCAGCAACCGCAGCAGCCACAACAACAACAACAACAACAACAACAACAGCCACAACAACCACAACAGCCACAACAACCACAAAAACCACAACAACAACAACAACAACAACAACAACCACAACAACAGCAGAAGCAGCAACAACAGCAACGACAACAACAACCACAGCCACAACCAAAACCACAACCAAAAACCACAACCACAACCACCCAACCACAACCACCCAACCACAACCACCCAACCACAACCACCCAACCACAACCACAGCCACAACCACCTTAACCACCTTAACCACCTTAACCACCACAACAACTGCAAAAACTGCAAAAGCTAACTACAACCACAACCAACACAACGAACACAGCGAACACACCAAACGCAGCAACCACAACAACCGCAACTATCACGGTCACCAGTACCGTCACCTTCTGTCACCATCACCGTGCCCGACCACAATCACAAACGTGACAGCAACGAACCTGTTGAAATGCACATGACCTGCCCTGACAGAATCTAAGCCTCAGGCTGCTTCTGCCAAGCCATCAGTCAGGACAGAAACCTTCGCGCCGTTCTAATGTTCTTCACAGTTTTCGATTGCATAAATATAAATCACCTCAGTTGGACCTCGATCCTGTCCATGCGATTTCGTCTCATATCAAATTCGTGAATGAGCTCAATCCACAGCACCTCACCCTACCGGCACCTCACCAGCAAAGCTCACTGCAATGTCGGTCTTCAAGCTGTCTGCTTGGAGTGCGAGGAGCCTACCGCGATGATTGAAATGCCAGAGCCAAGCGGCCCTGGAATGCAAACAAATCCGATGAAGCGAAAGCAGACCAGGTGTCCAAAACAGAGAATGCTAAATATCAATAGATTCATAGATTGGTTTTACACTCTGTCATTTGCAGAAAGCTCCACTTCCCCGCAAGCAGAGTCCCTTGCGCACCACTCCAAGATGCACCATGCCCGCTGGAAGGCCGTTGCTGCAGCGTCAATGCATAGCAAAAAGCCACTTGCACTGCCAAAAGCATCAGCAAGGCCTCCATGCTAAGCAAAAAGGAGAAGATATGAGGCTGGAAGTCTGGAAGCACCAGAATCGAGACAAGGATAAACGAGAGGGTCCAGACATTCTTTGAGCAGTCAAGCAAAGCCCCTTCAAACCCTCCCCCGGCAGAAGCAACTTCAAAAGAAAAGCGAGGAAACATGGTTGTTCATGTTACGTTTCAGAAGCTTCCCTATTGACATTCGGTCAACACTGAATATGTTTCTTGACTTTTCTTGGAAAAATTATCGATATCTAGGGATTTGTAATTGTAGCAAGCTTTGTGTGTGTGTGTGTCAGCTTCAGGGCCTGTTTCTATGGCCTTTGCTTCTTTGGCTTCGTGTTGGCGATGTGCAAAGGCACAGATCCAATACGCCGGTGCCAGACGCATGGCCGCATGGCATTCGAGAGATGTCACGAACTCCAAGAAACCTCTGGGAAGTGGCTTTGGGTACAGACTGAGTATGTAGCAGTTGAGCATGTCATGAGTTTTCCGCAGTCTTTGACATTGCCTGTTCACAGACTTCATGCTCATGAACACTTGGCCAAACCTTTTGTCTACTTGCCGGCCAGCTGTGGTCGAATTCCAAAGTTGTCATTGTTTTGTATCCCAACTGTTTGAGGTCAGCTTTAAATGATCACGGCTGGGAGCCTTGTGACACGGCTCAGAATTATTGACAACTTAAATTCGCCAGTCCACCTTTTCCCTTTTGCCATGTGACTTTGTGCCCACGCATGGCTTGCCACCCATGGAGCTGCATCACCCGCGCGGCTCAGCAGCTCTGCCAAAGAGCAGCGGTGCTCCTCCAAAACAGTGCCACGGTCATGTTGGCGATGCACCAAACCAATCAGTCATCAAAACATCATGAAACCAAGTCATGCCATTGCTACAGTCCTTTGTTGCTGGCTTTACCTGCACAGTCGGGCAGAGGCATCTGAAAACCAGCTGCAGAGTAAACAAGGATAACACTAGCCAAAGCCAAACAAAAGACTTTCAATTTCAAATCAAAGGTGTTCTAGTCATGTTAATTTGATAATACTGTCTGTACGTGAACACATACATACGTACGTACGTACGTGCATGCATGCATGCATGCATGCATACCTGCATACATGCATACAATTGCGTACAATTGCGTACAATTACATACAATTACATACAATTACATACACTTACATACACTTACATACACACTTGCATACACTTACATACACTTACATACCAGTACATACCATTACATACAATCACATACAATTACATACAATTAAATACCATTACGTACCATTACATACCATTACATACCATTACATACAATTACATACCATTTCATACCATTACATACCATTACATACCATTACATACCATTTGATACCATTTCATACCATTACATATGATTGCTTACCATTACATATCAGTACATGACATAAAATAACATTACATTACATACATAACATTCCATAACATTACATAACATGACATAACATTCCATAACATTACATAACATTACATAACATTACATAACATTACATCACATTATATTAAATTACATCACATTACATTACACTACACTACACTACATTACATACATTACATATATTACATCACATTACATTACATATACATACATTACATACATTACATGCATTACATACATTACATACATAACATGCATTACATACATTACATACATTACACTCAGTACATACATTACATACATTACATACATAACGTACATAACATACATTGCATACATTACATACATTACATACATTACATCACATTACAACATTACATCACATTATATTAAATTACATCACACTACACTACACTACACTACATTACATACATTACATACATTACATTACATTACATTACATTACATTACATTACATTATGTACATAGATACATACATTACATACATTACATACATTACATACATTACATACATTACACTCATTACATACATTACATACAATTACATACATTACATACATTACATACATTACATACATTGCATACATTACATGCATTACATACATTACATACATTACATACATTACATACATTACATACATTACATACATTACATACATTACATACATTACATACATTACATACATTACATACATTACATACA
>Ga0126342_10000482_pt1 | contig 43706 bp, 35 predicted proteins | sample Cyp1metagenome_FD_92528 | JGI IMG/M metagenome (GOLD analysis project Ga0126342, IMG submission 92528) | Coral microbial communities from Lord Howe Island, Old Settlement Bay, Australia - Cyphastrea 1 metagenome | ecosystem: Host-associated > Invertebrates > Cnidaria > Coral ...
CAATACATCCTCATGGTCTCTCCGGCCACCAAAAAGGCGGACCTAGGGGGAATCGATACCCCACCGTCAGCAAATTACCTAGTGGTACATAATCCAGCAAAATGTTCCGTTTTCTGGCGCTCACCCCAGGGGCACGGCGGGATTTCGTTCCCTTTGGGCAACCACCCCCCCCCACACCCCCTATTCTCACTTCGTTCGCAAACAGCAACTAGCCAGCTAGCTGCCTTTCGTAATAAAACGACAATGATACACATTGACATACACTGACAATCATTGACACCATTTGCATCCTGCTGTTTTGGAGCCTTCATCTCCTGCTTTGGCCACCCATCCGCTTTGCTGCGACGTCGCCCAGTTGCGAAAAGTTGGGCTTCCAGGCGTTTTCTTCGCCTTTGTATTCCAACACAATCCGAGTTTCTCTCAGGAATTGTGTTAAATGTTTGCTTCCGCTATGAAAAAGAGAAAGTTGGCAAACACAAAGGGTGCGAGGGGCGCTGCAAATCTGGAAAGATCTTAGAATCATGTGAAATCAAAGAATTGAACACATCAGACTGCGCCTGGCCAAGTGCATCTTCACATCACCGACTTCCTCAGCCTCTAATTCGCTGTCCTGAAATATCTGAAATGTTCATTTAAGAAGGCCTCCATTCAATTCTGCAGCACCTGCATACCGCACTCCAGAGCCATGCCTCTTCCTCCAAAGGCTCTTCCAAAGGCTCAGCAAGGGGGCTGAGCTCAGCCACAGAACATGGAGCTTCCAAAGGCCGAACTGCCTCAAAATGGCACATGTCTGCATATGGTTCAGCGCATTTCAACCATCGCAAACCTTCCATTGAATTCATTGGACTTACAGTACATAGACTTACCATTTTTTGAAGCAAGTTTTCGACATTTAACGTCGCAGCCACGCCTTCAATGGTGCACCAAATTGCTGCTGGATCGTTGGGGACATATTGTCAGGATCCACATCCTACGCAACACTGTATACAGGGCTCAAAAAGGCTCGCAAGGGCTCTGGGTGGCAGGATCGTATTCATCATGTTGTCCATCATCATCATCATCATCATCATCATGACCATCATGACCATCACCATCACCATCACCACTACCATCATCATCACCACAACGATCACCTTCATTGTGGAACCTCTTGTTTCCACAAGGGCAAATGTGTGGATCACCTGCTGTTGAAGTCAGACTGTTGCAGGCAGTCCCCAACTCAGGGAAAGGGAGGCTCGAGTTCCAGATCAAGTCTTGTTCAGATTCGGGGCAACTTCACTTCAAGCGGGTTTTTAACATGTTTGTCCGGTTCGATTCTGCTTTGAGTTTGGTTCAAAGGGAAAAAAAACGGAATGTAGCAGTTAAGTTCAAGCGAAGTTCGAGCAGCGTTCACTGGGATCGCTGGGTTTATTCCAACAAACCAATCATCCATTATCATGCACGCTGAACTCCCCGGTGAATTCAAAGCGGCCTGCCTGAGCTTCTGCTTTGTCTCCAGACTTGTCGTCTGTCATCTGTGCCGCTTCTCCAATTTCTGCTTCCAATTCCTCCGCTTGTGGCATTTCCGCCTGTCTGCAGAGTTAGTACTACATGATGGTCTTGTTACGTGCTGCCATGAATTCATAACCACTGGATTCTCCAGCCTTATCACTTTGTGCGTCAACTATCTGCTCATCACCACTTTCATCTTCCGGCAGTCGTTCTTGCTCATCCTTCCAACAAGACTGTTGTAATTGTTGAACAAATGACATCAGATTGATTTTCAGACAGTGCCAAACATGCAGCTGACTGTGTCGCTGGCCGAGCAAAATGGCTTCCACTTTCACGATCAATTCCGCGCTTTGGGAATTCAAAGCGGCCTGCCTCAACTTCTGCTTGCGCCACTTCTCCAATTTCTGCTTCTTCCAATTCCTCCGCTTGTGGCATTTCCGCCTCCTGTCTGCAGAGTTAGTACGACATGATGGTCTTGTTACGTGCTGCCATGAAGTCAAAATCACTAAATTTTCCAGCCTAATCAATTGGTTGATGAAGTATCTCTTCGTATTCTGGTAAATGCGTTTGTTCATCCTCCAACGCTCCAATTGTTGAAAGAGCATCGGTCAAGATAATTGTTCAGTGCTTAGCCGGCAAAACCTGTTAGAATTGAGTGCTAATGCAAAATCCGCGTCAAATTCTCGCTGCAACACAGAAAACAGGATGAACAAGCCAGCGGCTGACTGCTCTTTGTGTCAAGGAGGGCAATCTTCAAACATTGGAAAATGAACAAGAAAATCAATTGAAACCGACACAAGTTATAAGGGTTCCAGAAACATTGTCAAAAATAGCAACATGGAAGGTGTTCAGCTTCGTCCTCTTCTTGGACATCATCCTTGTTTTGCAGGGGTTCCATCTGGTCAATTTCCTGCGCATAAATTCATGTCCAGTGTGATGGTTTCGGGGCAGCTGAAAAAAAAAACATGTTTAATGTTTTTTCTACTTGTTCAATGGTTTGAAGAAGAAAACACTGTGTTTTACAGTGTTTCTGGCCGTGATCAATTTTGCTCTCAAGGTCAATGAAAATGAAAACATGAGACAAAAACATGTGTTTAAAAAGGTATACACAACCAATGTAAATTATACTGTGTGCTGATATTGAACCTCAAATTTAATGGTAGTTCCATGTAGTGACACGTTTTGAACATGTTTCAGATTAAATAGAAAAGAAAACCGAGACCTGCGATATAGAGAACAGCGTCCAAGAATGTCCAAGATATCCTTGCCCTAGTTAAAACATGTTAAGACCATACTTTAGAGATCCTTAGAGCCTTTCTCCACACGGCATCTGCTCCAGCTGTTTTGTTTGCCGTCCAAGCCAATGGCAACAAGAAAATGAAGAGAATGCAGCAGCATGGGACGATCAGGATGTCTCATCTTTACAGTAAATTCATGTAAATTCATATAAATTCATGTAGATTCAGTAGATCTGGCTCACAACTTACAAGCGCATGAACATGTTTAATATGTTTAGGATCTCCTCCTGTCCATCGGCATCTCGGCTGGGAAGGAGTGCAGCGAGGTCCTAAACATCATGACAGCTCCCATGTTTCAACTTGAGATTCTCATAGTTATCTTATGTTATCTTCCTTAGTTAGCTTTAGCTTAGTTAGGCTTAGTTGCTTCGTTATCTTCTCCATGTTGTAGAATCGCAGTGCGAGCATTCATCTCGGGGATCCCTAGCCCGTGGATGCCGTGGCCTCTTCGAACTTTTTTCTGGAGCTGGCGAGGAAGGAGAGAAGTCCTCAACGCGCAGCGCGCGGAGGGTTGGAATTCGGCTGAGCACAAGCAGTCCGTAGGAGTCCATAGCAGTCCACAGCATCGCGCCTCGATGAACAGTCATCCCTGGAACAAGCCAATGATGTTACCCAAAAGCACTTTGCAAAATAACAAGGGTCCCACGAGACAAAAAAAAGGGGATCCATGTTCAGCAAAAATCAAGCTGAGAAGTGACTGAAGCACTATTGATTTCTTGGCCTTTGCGGTGGCTGCACCAACTGGACACTGTGGTGCGAGCTCTTGCAACTTGAACGTCTTGCCAAGCAGGGTACAAATGCAGTTCAGACTTCCATTTAGTTGCTGCTATATTCGCAGTATGATGTCACAGGTTGGTCAATACTTGATCTCATTTGGATTCATTTGGTCCAGTATGACTTTCATGATTTGCCTTTTCTACTTTGCTACTCAGATAAGCAAAGCAGATGAAATCATCACACAAAAATGCTGCAGCCACAAAACCAAAACAGAACAATGTGGTGCGGTCACAATGATCACGATAAGCATGTGTGCAATCTCTTCTAGAGAACTGAAGAAGAGCTCGAATCATTTCTTGGGGCGGGAATAACGCTGTGTCACTGGATGTGTTTTTTCCGCTCAAAGCAAGTGTCGTATTCTCCTCCGGAACATCGGAACATCACCGGAAGGCGTTGTGCCATATGTAACCTGCAGTATATAATTAGTTCAAAAAGGCACTGCTGATATTTGTTCACAGGCCCTTGCAAATCTTGAAACTTGACATTTGTGTCACTGAGGGATGTCTTCTGCGCTCGGGTTGAGCAAAGGCGCAGCCAGTAGAGGAGCGTGGGTCCAATTGGTTGCAGGATGCAATTGATGCCATGATGTTCTAGGAACCATATGCCAAAGGCTTTGCGGATGATCCTTTCGGGTTCAAAAGGTTGAAACAAACGAACATCGGAGCTCCCTCAGCCGGTGGCAAAGCACACTGCTCCCAGAAGCAAAGGCGAGTGCTCACCATGGAGCACAGCTTGCCGCCCTCCATAGGCATGGTCAATTTTGTACCACCCTTGATGCACAGCTCCTTTGTCTCCACAGCGAATAAAGGACGACCATTGGCTTGAGGAGCAGAAAAGCCCAAACCCATGCAGAAGATGTAGTACAGCCAGAACGTGTCGCCAAAATTGGTAGACCAGTCAAAGAGCTGCTTGCCACTCCATCCATCACCACCTGCAAGCTTTTTGTTGAAGCAAACGCAAATTGGAGATCCTTCGGATGGGGGCAAAGCGCACTGGTCCGTAATGCACAGGCAAACACGGATGTTGGAGCAGAAAGGATCGCCCACATCAGTCATCTCGCACCTGCTGTGGAGACAAATGTTCACAGCTTCTCCTCCACAGAATGGATTACCAACAGCACCAATGCCAACACCCTCACAGAAGCAATAGTTCAACCACCAAAGTTCGTTGAACATCTTGTCGCGGTCCAAGTTGGGGGAGATGTCGGACTTCGCGATGTCAGGCATGGCTGAGAGGAAGAACAATACACTTCTTCGAGGGCTGTGTCTTGTGCAGTTTGCCCGAGCTGGACCCAAATGTCTACGGTCGCACAAATGCACCACATAATATGTTCCAAGACAACATCCAAACTCATCCACCGAATCATCGACCTATCGAATTGAGGGATATTGAGGGACTATGTACAGTATCGGATAGTATCGGCAAGCCCTCGGCAACATCATGCGTGCTCTTTTCTCAAATCCTTCACTTTCAGCCCACGTCCTCAACCAGTGGTGAATCGCTACAGAAGACTCCGTCCTGCGACTGAGCACAGTGAACACCACGAAATGTACGGGGACATAGTGTGGACCGCTATGGACCGCTCCTGTATTTGATGATCTCCTCTAAGGGTGAAGTTCTGTCGCTGTTTGGCAAGGGATAGAAGACCTGCATCGGATTCAGCCAGATCATTCAGGCTAACAAGCCAAGGGCATCAAAAGCCAAAGGTCATATGCTTTGCCTTGTCAGATCTTATCAGTGTCTCTGGAGACTGAAAACGTCTGAATATGTCTGGAGGCGGCTTCAAAGACTCAATCTGCCTCTGGAGGGCAAATCAAGATTGGAGCTGCTGGAGCTGCTGGAGCTGCAAGGTCAGCAGAACCTGGAGATTCAGAAATCCGGTCCGGGGGTCAAGAGTCTGAGAGTCTGAGCACTTCGGGTGCCTATGCATGCCTTCGGGCAAGAATGATAAGAATGTCTTCTGAGATGTTCTGAGATGAGACGCCTCTGTTGTTCTTGGCATCAAGCCGCTCAAGCCATTTATGTCAAATTCCTTCCTGGCCGGTCCTGGCCTGCAACCAAAGGCAAAGCCCTCATGGTGGCACGTGTGAAGAAGCCCGGCCCAGTGTCTGCAATGAAGGAAGCCTTGTGTGTTCTGCGGGCAAGAGCACAAGTGCTATGTAGTCACGCAATCTTGAATCTTGACATAATGTCCAACTGCTCAACTGCTGAATTCGTGACACACCAAACCATACTTTAGAATCTTTAGAATGTCATGAAATGTCATGAATGTGCCTTTCCCTTTGCAAGCTCGACGCCCAGCATCCCCGACCTGGTGCGGTGTGAACCAAAAGCAGCAAGCCTAACTGAGCTGACTGGCACACCTTTTTTTGTGTCACATTGCTGAGTAAACTAAAGATGCAAAGCTGTGCCATGCTGTGCCTCTGCAGTTGGTGTGCTACTGCTTCGCCAGGTTCAACATCATCCTGAATGTCAAGCACTGGAGCAACGCAGCGACCGAACAGAAGCAGTTGGAAAGATCAGCGTTAAATACAGCGCGGAGAAGCGCTGAGGCTGAAGAGCACTGAAACAGAGCCGAACTGGCTTAGACCCGAGTTGGACCCGCCTGCCCCCACTCTGGCCACGGTTTGCCAACATGCTCGCAATAAAAAGCCACGAGTGGGTGCCTGCACTGATCCATGGTTTCAATGGCCGTTTCAATGGCCGTTTCAACGGCGGTTTCACCTTTGCGAAGCCTTGGCGCTGCCGCAAAGAGGCCGTTGTTCAACTCAAAGGCACCAACCTTGGCACGTCCAAGGCGGCAGATCTCTGCTCGCCATGGAGCCCAGTTTGAAAGTTCGTGCTCTCCATCTTTAAGGAAAGATGGAAGAAATCACAATGAATCCATCATGAATCCAAAGGACAGCATGTTTTCACTTTGTCTTTTCAAGGAGCATTTGACACTCCAGTGTAGAAGGATGTCGCATGATGCAATTCATCAAGAGGTCGTAAGCACTCAAAGTCCTGCCAATGTGTACTCAGAGTGTCATGCGTTCAAGCCTTTTCAAGATGGCTATATCATTAAACAAACATGTCAAGAAAATTCTCATGCAGTCCATATCGACGTACAAGCCTCCCTGCTCCAAAACAATCACCAGACCTCAGAAGGCGGTGTGATACGTGAGTAAGATCCGAAAGCCAAACATGTCGGAAGCTTGGAAGTGAAATGGTTTAAGTTGGTTTAACCATTTGTTTTCAGACTGTACTGCGCGACTCAAAAGTTTGGCTTCCAATCCGCTCGGGAAATTACGAAGTATGTCACTCTTCTCCGCAGGGTTGCTTGCAGCTTCAAATGCCTGGCTGTTTTCTGAATTGAAGCTTCACAATGTTACACTGTATTACAATGTGCTAGAAGTTCTAGCTAGAAGCAGCTAGAAGCAGCTAGAAGCTACAAAGAGATTGGCAGAGCCTGCAAGAGTCCAGGATGGTGCTGCAAGATCACCGCCGCGTCTTTATCCGTCCACAAGCGATACTCCCATTGGGGATGGCCTTGGACCGGAGATCATCGGAGACCAGGGAATCATGATATCCATGTATAATACATTACATATACTAACTTACGTTTGATCCGCTCAAGGGCCCTGCGAAATGAGTCTGTGTTCTATCGACCAGAGGCTACAAACCTTGGATACCTGACTGCGGTTGCAACTTCACTCCGGTCGCTCTTCTGGGAGTGTGTCGCCGCCTTTACAAGCAGTCTCGGCATCGGCTGTGCTCTGCACGTGGCCTGTCCTGGGCACCATGCTTGAGGTGATTGCAGCTGGCCTCATGGTAGCATGTGCCTGACTTGGTCACGAAAATCTTCGGTGGTGCCTTTGCGTCCACCAATTTCCCGCGGAGATCTTGTATCTCTCGGCCGTATTGGCCATTCAATTCCCTAAACCTCCTACAATCGGCCTCAAGCTGCTCAATGCGCTTCTTGAACTCTTCCTTCTCCACATCCGCCATCGGCGCAGCAGCAGCAGTAGAAGGCGCAGGCGCAGGCGCAGGATGCATTCCAAACAGTTCTTGTCCATCTCGGTGCTTCTTCTTTTCCTCCTTCAGCTGTTCTTGCAACTGTGCCATCTTCCGTTGTGCAGAAGCGATGACTCCTTCTTTCATCTTGTTCTCGCCAGTCACAAATTTGATCTTCTTCTGCAGATCGGTATTGTCATTTGCAAGCTTTTCAATGTTCTCCTCCAGGAGGTTCATCTGATTTTCCATTGTTGCAATCTTCTCTTCGTTCTCCTCCTTGATGGTCTTGTGGTTTTCCAAACTCGTTGAAATTCTTTCTGCAAAATCTTTCCAGCTGACTGCTTCTCGTGTTTTCTCATCCACAACTTCCTGCAAGTTTTCAAGTGCCTGGTTGCGCACCTGGATCACGACTTTGAGGTCGTCCTGCTCTTCTTTCTCGATGCGCAGTCTTTTCCGCAGCTGTCGAATCTCATCATCTGTGGACTCATCCATCATGCCCAAGTTGGATTGATCCACATCCATAGGTGAAGCTGCTTGTTCTTCTTTTACCAGAGGTCGCCGTGTTCTCCGTCGAACTTGAGGCGGAGAGATCTTTCTTCCGATGTAGGACATCATCTTTTCCAGGTTGATTGCAATGATGACTGTGAAGAAAATCATCACGTAGACACCAGCATAGGTCTTGTTCTCGTTCGACTCGGCGTCATTCTCCATGGCAGCCGCCGAAGTCACCTGCAGCATTGTCGCAGCCAAAACTGTCTGCGTGAGCACCTTCTTTGATGCCAGCATTCCAAGCAACATAGTCGAATGACAGACCTTGCAGTCTTTTCCTTTGGTCAGCTCAATGATCTCTTCATCCGTCTTCACGATGTCGTGCTCATCATAGTTTTCCAGTGCGGGAAGAATTCTGGCAGTTACTGGATGATCTTCTTGATTTGCAAATTGCACCATTCCAGTTGTCAGCAGGTAGAGCATGCTGTGGTGTATCATCGGTTTCGTCAGTGAGTCCGATGTCATGCAATCTGTAGGCACCAGCACCATCATGCGCATTCTTCCAGAGATTCGGCTCTCCTTGATGCTCAGGATGTAGAGGCGTTGACCTTTGTCTTGTGGGAGAGTCCGCACACCAGTCACCAGCTCGAAGACGTCCTTACAGTCCCCGTAAAAGTCCATGGGAAGTTCAGGAAAGCCGCCTTCTTGAATTCCAATGAGCTGTTGGATGCTGGGAGCTTTCTCCTTGTGCATGATCTCGGCCATCCTCACCATGATGAGTGTAGTGGTCTCCATGCCGCCAACCATTGAAAGTGTTTCTGCATGCGATGTTGAGTAGCTCACTCTCTTTGCCTTTCCACCGCTGGAGTGCAAAATGTGAAACACTCCTCCATGAAGTTGAACTCCAAAGGGGCCGGCATCATCAAAGACCATCTCGGTGTCCAGCGTCTTGTTGTAGAAGAGGTCATCTGCCAGTCCAACAAGAATGCCTTCTTGGGCATAGTTCCTTCCTTTTGAGGCTGAAGACGCATCATGTATGCATACCAGCCGTCGATGTTTGGTCTTGAAGTGGCGGTAGTAAAGGCCAACATCCTTGAACTCCAGCACTTTCTCAAGCACCTGATTTGCCTGCTTCAAGTCCTTGACTTCTGCGATCGTGACACGACTCTGCAGCAGGGAGATGTCAGCAATCAGGTCAAGTCTGGTAGCTGTCAGCCACAACAGTGCGCCCAGTATTGATCTGTAGTTGGAGAGCTCCTCCTTGGTCAAACGCGAGGAGTCTGGACGATTGGGCACTGGTGCTGGTTTGACCTTCTCGGCAAACTCCTTCTGGCAGATCTTGTAGCCATCAGAGACCATTGTATATTCACAGCCGCAATGTGAAAATGGTAGTTGCTGTCTGGTCACCTTGCCAAATCGCTTGGTGAAGGACTCGTTGGTGTTGTTGATCCATTTGATGGGTGCTGAGATGGCAATGTCATCCACATGTGTGGTCGCCATGGCAATGCAGTCACCATTCTCCTTCCAACTGAAGGTGTTTTCATCCAGATGTGACTTTTGTCCACCGCTGTCCTTGATGTGGTTGTGGAGACAAAGTTGCCATGCCAAAGGTGCATCGTTCAACCCATAAATCGGCTTGATGGCCAGGAGGGCATAGTCATGGATCTGGTGCTCTGGTATGTGGAACTTGTCTGAAAGCTCAGCCAGATGCCTGAAGACGTTCAGTGGCGGTATGATGATCACCGTCCTGTGAGGTGAATCAATGCCCATCTGACGTAATGCTTCTCTGATCTGTTCAAAGTTGAAGCCCTTCAGGAATGCACCAGATATGTCGATGCTTTCCAATGTTCTGGATGCATCACTGGCCGCATGACTCACCAAGATTCTCTGGCTCAATCTGGTTGCCGTAGTTGAACGTGTTGTGAGCTCGCCCTTCTGCTTGTCCAAGAAACCTCTCGCGCACAAGCGTGACTTCACCCGCAAGCTGCGGTCTGGATGTCTTTTCCACTTCCTGATCCATCTTGCATCCACAACAGTCATCTCTGCCGTGATCTGGTCCTTGTGGATCTTCTTGAAGGCTCCTTCATTGACAAACTGGGCGATCTCAGCCTTGTCTGCAGCATCCACTTGATCCCATAGTTCTGGTGTGATAGCCTCATCCTCGATGTTCTTGGTCTCGTCATCAACCTTGTAGATCTTGGCGGTGCGCAAGCACGCAATGGCTGCTGAGTCCTGCTTGTACTCGATGTTGAAGAGCACAGGTAGAGCAGCACGTTCTTGTTCTCGTCGTTGAAGTAGAAAGTTCCTGGTGGCAATGGTCATGAGGTCATAGCCAATCCGCCAGTCCTCTGGGAAGTCCACCAAGATCTGCTTGTTGCGGGAGTCCTCGATGTAGAACATCCTCAGGAACTCCAGGTCTCGACGAACCATCATCATCTTTTGCTTCTTGCGTTCAGGGGCAAGAACAACTGTTCGAGTTTCTGGCCCATCACGTTTTCTGTTCACTGGATCAATCTGCATGTCTTGTGCACCATCTTCAGGTTGTTGAGGTGGAGAAGGATTGATGGCCACAGACTTTGCAGGTTGTTCCACTGATTCCATCTCTGCAGAAGGAAACTGGTAGTAGTAAAAGTACAGGACACAAAGATCTTCTCGTGCTAACCCACTGAACTTCTTGACTTGTAGGTGGTTTGCATTCTTGCATTCCATGATGGAGTACGCTCTACCTCCACGAAGCCAAGAAAGAAGTGTTCCAGTGGTGTTGGATGGAGGCTTGAAAGTGCGAAGGCTCTTGCCCATCATGATGCCGTGACAGGATATTCATCCTTGGGCACTTTGTACCAAGAGCCATTCTTCTTCTGAAGCCATCCGCACGTGTAGATCTTGTAGTCGGTGAGGCTTTCCACATAGCGCATCAAATGATGTAGCGCTGTCTCAACCGTCTCGTTCTGCACCTCCACCATGAAAATGCCTTGATAAGGCCTGATGTGTCTCAAGGCTACCAGGTATGGTTTCCCCTGGTATTGGATCACTGCAGTGCCTTCTTGTTCGTCAAGTCGTAGAAGTAGTGCAGGTCCACGCCAGCCTGGGTCTCCTTTGACCTCCCGACAAAACTCCACCTCCGACGTTCCAGCAGTCATCTCGCCAAGCTTGAGTTGGTGTGGCTTGGTTCTGCTTGCTCGAGCTACTCGATCTTCTGCAATTGCCTGCTGTGTCTGAGCAAGAGCTGTCTGTCGGATTCTGATGGCACGTTCAAAGGGTGTGACATCAGTCTGGAGTGCCCCAGTGGTGGTCATGATGCCGTCGCTGTCCAGCTCATAAAAGCCACGTGGGAGCATGCCGAAGACTGCCATCGATGGAGTTGCTCCACCATAGTTCAAAGTGATGTTGTGAGCCATAGCTCCTTCTTGGCATAGATCTTGTGGATCATGAGGCGGTCCTTGTCGGGCAAGTTCAGCACGTAGTTTGAGCATGGTTAGCTTCAGCAGTTGTACATGTCGTTCGACAAGTCCAGTGCCAGTATGTTGTTCTGCTCCTTGTCCTGCTGTGGTGCCCTTGGGAACTCTTGTCATGCCCAAACGTTCAAACTCTGTAGCTGTCTCATGTCCCATCAAGCTGCATTGTTGATCCATGATGATCTTGAACGGTGGGCCAAACATGTAGATCCAGGACTTGAGGATGCAGGACAACAGCTGATCACTTTCTTGTCCTTCCACCACACTGCACATCTTGAAGCGGGTTGCCTCATCCAGCATGATCAGGAACCAGGAGCCATCCATGTTGAAGAGGTCGATCTGGATTGCTTCATTGAAGACATGAGCTCCTCCGGTTCTGGTTTGTGGTCGATTTGGCAACCTGATGTATTTGCGACACACTGCACATCCTGCCACAGCTTCTCGTGCTTGTTCAAGAACTTCTGTTGGCATTCCAGCACGTCGAAGAAGACTGACAAAGTCTGAGACAGGTGTGTGCCATAGTCGTTCATGTAGTCCGAGCAGCAATTGTCGCGCTCGTGTGATGTCGCCGTTGGTGACCAAGCTGGGCAACTTGTGCAGCACTCTTCTGATGTTGTAGTTGGGCTTGATAGGTCTGATGTTGTCCAAGTCCTTGCGATCGTGCGCATCAAACTCTTCGTATGGTGCTTCTTGGATCGCGACTTGTTCTCCAGGATCTGCAGGTCGTTCTCGTACTTGAGGAAGTAGTGCAGCATCGTCTTGTCGTGGTGGTAGTTCAGGCTGTGGTGGAATGCTTCTTGGCCTTGATGTTGGTGTAGATGGAGCTGGAACTGTTCCTAGTTCTTGACCATAAACAGTCACCAGCCAATCTTCCACGTCGATGTCCGCATGGATTTGGTTGTGGCTCATCTCACGCAAATCTTCTATTGGATGAAGTTGCCACTCCTTGACATTGCCCACAATGTGAAGTCGTAGGTAGGCTGTTGATGACACCACCTGTGGATTTGGTGGAGACTTCTTGAAGGGTCGCAAACTGACCTTCACAGCCTTGACCTCCATGTGCTGGTTGAAGACCTCCTTGAAGAGTGAGAGCATCAGGGCATTGTCAATCCAGTGTTCGTACTCCACCTTCCTGTTGGAGGCTTCGCTGAAAAGTCCAAGTGCATTGTGGACAGTCTCCATGAGCATCTTCTTGAGCCAGTGAGAGCACTCCACCGTCATCTCGATGTTGCTGTTGTTGTTGAGAATGACTTGTTCCATGGTCTCTTTGTTGGTGGTTGTTTTCCATCGCTTGACAGGGTCACTCTTGGTCTCAGGTTCAGTGCCTGTAGCCCACTTGCCATGTCGACATTGTCCAGGAATCATGGTGTGTTCAATGCCTTTCGGACATGATCGTCCTAGGGTGCATCTGACGCACTCATAGAAGTGTTGGGCTGAGAACCAAGACAATTCTTTGGGCCAAGCCTTGATGTTGAGGAGCTTCTTCTGGTCCAGGTACCGGATGATGTCTAGCCTCATGCGTTGACACATCGTCTTGGGGTACACTGCAGCCATAGAAGTCCTTGAAAGTCCATTTGGTGCTTGGCCTTGGAGATGGGAATGTTGCTGGCCGTTGTGTCCAGAGCATCGCAATGCTGTCTTAACAAACTTGAAGTTGGCAGAAAGTCCAGTTGCCTTTTGTATCAGCCAGCCACGTTCATCTCGAGCTTCATGCATGCACTGATCAACTCGTTGTTTGGAACGATTGCCTTGGATCCTCTCCAGGTGAATGGGAGTCTCAGGTCCATCTTTCATCATCGCACTGCCAAGGGGTTGTTCGATGACATAGCCTCGATCATGTGCATCTTGATACTCACAAGTTTCTTGGATCCATGCCAATCCAGGTTGATCACGAAGTCGTTCTAGATGACGTAGTTCTGGGTCCTTCAAGTTTGATGACACTGACCAGGGAGCACAGTCTGGAGAGCAGTGAATGACACCAGGTGCAAACTCGTTCCTGGCCATGTTGAGGTAGCGTTGGTGTCCAAGGTCATTGAGGTCCCAGCCATATCGTGCATCGATGGGTGGCCCAATCACCAGTCCAGCAAGAAGCAGGGTCAAAGACAATCTGCCTGATCCACTGCAAATCTCCCAAAAGTGCCATTTGAGTCCCTTGTTGCGAGCACGTTGGAACCACTTTGGAAAGTTCGATGGTGTGATGGGTCTAAAGCCAGACTTGCTGTAGAACTCCTCAGGGATAGCTCGGTACCTCTTCACCATCTTGTTGTGGTCCATGTTCTCGGGGATCTGGTCCTCCTTGTAGCGCGGGAAAATCTCCTCATCGGAGTGCAAAAGTTGTGCCTCTTGGTTGTGAAACAAATCGCAGGGCTTTTCCTCGTTGTGCGTGTCGTGGGAAAATTGTGATTCCGGCAAAATGCCGTTGAGTGAAACATCTTGGGCCTCTTTGTTGCCGATCTTGTCCAAACTGTCAGGAGCTGGAAGCATCTCGGCAGTCTCCTGTTTTCCACATTCTTCAGGATCTTCACAAGGTTGTAGTAGATCACCCCGGTCGCCTTCTGTCTGTGTCGCCAGGGTCGCATCACTGAAGAAGCAGTGTCTCATCTTTTCGCTCACATCATTCCAGAGCCGCATTGACTCCTTGACCACCTTGGTGTAGAACGCCACAACTTCTTGACGCGTTCCATCAGGGAGCTTGTTCTTCGTTCCAGGCTCATCTGTGGGAAGTAGATAGTGCCCTGATTCAGTCAGCAGCAGTCTGAAGAGCTTGAAGCGCTTGATCTCCTCACCGTCCTTCTCAGTGACATAGTCAGTGGAGAGCAGTCCATCGCCATTCTCAAAGTAGTTGGTGAACAGGACGCTGTTCATGCTGCGAAGTGCAGGGTTGCCGACAAGTGCCGGACACAGACTGCATTGTCCTCCAAGAATCTCACCGGTGTAGGATATTGACTGTCCGTTTGTTTGCAATGGCACAGTCACTTGTCCAAGCGTTCTGTCTGAAGCTCCGTTGATGCCGCTCACTGGAGATGTGCGATCATACCTGATCTCATAGTTGTCCTGGGTGCCAAAAGGATACACGCAGGTCTCCAGCAAGTCACGCAAGGTTTCACTTCCAATCAGTCCAGAAGCTGCGCCAGGATCTATCAAAAGTCCTCTGCGTTTCTGCCCTCTGACCACGAAGTACTCGTTGTTGTCGTAGAAGCTGGATGCAAAGCTGAAGGCAACGGAGTGGTTCTTCTTGGCACGACCACTGTTGGAACCTTCATCATCAGCTTTCTCCGTGGTCTTGTCGGTGTTGGCAGCCTCATGGGTTTTCTCCTGATTGGAAGATCTGCTCAGCTTCAAAACCTCCTCCTGCTCCTCGGAAGACGTGTGGATGACATACTCCTTGGCGTTGTGTGAGGCTTGTCTTCTCATCTTCGTTGACTCATCAGGGATACCATCCGTGATGTTCAGGCCTCTTGATGCCATCAGCACAGGAGCAGCCAGTGGGGTTTCACTTGATGTCGAAGAGGTGAACCATGAGCCCTTGCCAAAACGACTGAATCCTTTCTTGCCGTTCTTGCTCTTCCCATAGCCTTTCTTGCCCTTGAAGTTGCCCTTGAAGTAGGGTCGCCGATTCCAGCCCTTCGCATGGTTCTTGCCGCCATAGCCTTTGCCTTTCCAATAGGATGCTCCCTTGCCCTTGTGAGAAGTCGGTTTCCTCGCCAGTGGGCAATCTTTCACCATGTGCCACTTGGAGCCACAGTTGAAGCATCCTTCTTGACTTCCATGTTTGCCGCCCTTACCATAGTACTCTCCAGTGCCACTTGCATCATCCTTCACAGGTTCTTCTGAGGCTTGTGCTTCTTGTCCACCTTGTTCTCCAGGTGGCTCATAGTTCCAAGACTCATCCTCCTCGTAGCACTCGTACCATGGGTCATCGTAGTCATCGCCGTACCAGGTGCCATCCTCATAGTATGACCACCATTCATCTTCCGGGAAGTCGTACCAGTCGTCCTGGTCATAGTAGATCTCGTTGTCATAGTCCCAAGAGTCCTCATAGAAGATCTCAGCTCCATCGTTGTGGCGGTTCGGACTCAGACGCAATGCCAACTGCCTTGCATCTTGGAAGCGGTTGTAGTCGCCACCAACTTGGAGCTTTATGTCATCGATGGTTTTCGTTCCCAGACCTGATCCACGGAAGAAGAGGTAGAAGCGGCCAACATTGTTGAGGGACAACCCAGCACGGTCACTTGCCTCGTCCAGCCGAGTCTCAAACTCCACGGAGTACTCGGCCAAGCTCATCTTGCCACGGTTGCAGTTGAAGAAACGCTCCAAGGCCTGTGTGGCCAGGTCCTGATCCATCTGGCCGAAGGCATTCTTCAGAGCGTCCGTGAGGTACTGAACACCTGAAGGGATGTGTTCCTGCAGCAATGCCCCAGTAGTTGGATCACGAACTTCATCAACTGCAAGTCGGCTCAATGCCGCGTCCCCCGTGTCAAACGTCCCATCAGGACGGGGTACCTTCAGAGCCAAGGCGATCTTTCCAGCTTTGCCGTAGAGCCGTCCAGCCAGCAGAGGTCCAATGATCTCATCATCCAGGTTGGTCACTCGGTACCAGAGGCGAAGACGGTCGAAGTAAAGCCGAAGTGGATAACTGGCATCACCAGGCACCCATCCAGGTGGGATCTCCCGTCTGTACTCCTGCAATGGGAGTGCCCCGGAACCTGTTGGCGGTTCCGTCATCTCCGAAGTCCACCAGCAAGAGGATGGTCGCCACAAAGCCGGTGATGTAGTGTGAGGTCCCCAATGCAAGAGCCCGACAATCGAGGCAAAGTCAAGGATGTAGTGCCAGGCCAAGGCCAACCCGAAGATGTAGAGCACCGCCGTGGTGAAGTGCAGCCACAAGCCCGACTGTGAGGTCAAAGGCAGGGTTGAAGCGCTCAGCAGTGCCCGACAACCAAGTCGCCGGCAAGGGTGTAGTGCCACCGCAATGGATTCAGGCACCAGGACAAAGGGCAGGAGCAAAGCGCAGCAGCGAGCCCGAGGGTCAAGTCAAAGGCAAGGATGAAGCGCACCAGGCCCGAGAACCAAGACAAAGTCACTGATGTAGCACGGCCCAAAAGCAGCGCAGCACCAGGAAGTTGTCGATGCCAAAGTCCCGATCGAAGTCGCCCCAGTCCAGCCCCGCTTACGAGGCAAGCCGCGTCAACGGCTGGCAGCCACGTAAGCGAGGTCCGTATGGCGGACCGGCAGCGAGCCCCGTAGGGCTCCGCTACCAAACTTACGTTTGATCCGCTCAAGGGCCCTGCGAAATGAGTCTGTGTTCTATCGACCAGAGGCTACAAACCTTGGATACCTGACTGCGGTTGCAACTTCACTTACTATATATATATACATACATACATACATATCATATCAATACATATCATATCAATACATATTATATATATATATGTATAATAATATATACATATCCAGTCAATCCAGTCGATATCCGTTTGATATCAGATGATATCTATAACGAAGTCTAATGATATCGATGAATTTCCGGAGCTACGCAGCGACACTTTGTCAAATTACAATAAAAATTACCAAGGTCACGACGTGTGCGCCAGGTTTCTGCGAATTGATCACAAATCTCTGGTCGCTTGGCGCTTCCAAGCCAAATCCTCAGATTCATGGACGTAATCTCGAAGTCCAAGGTGAAAATTACCATAAAATTACCATAAAATTGCGTAAAATCGTCCGGGACTTCTCTAGGACTTCCAACTGGTGAATGAGAAGCGGGATGGTTGGATTCCCATCCGCCTTCTCTATCGACTCTATCTTCTTCGATTGCTCCTCCACTGCTGCACTTCATGGTAAGTCACTGAATTTACAAATCCGAATCTTAACTATCTTAACTGAGACTGCATGCACTGCATGTCATTTCCAGAAGCTAAAAACTTTGAATCCAGGCTGCAAACAGCCGAAAATCCGACAAGATCCCAGCTGTGAGCTGAGCTGTAACCGTGACACTGTAACCAAAGCGGCAGTCCTCCCACAGCTCTCGGATGCGTTCGTACCACACGCTGTCGTTGGGGCTCCAGAGCTTCCACCTCCAACTTCGGCTCTCCGGGAAGCTCGCACGGCAAATAGCTGCCAAGCTGTCCTTCACATCCCAAGCATGGCAAGCTCATACTCTCATACTGATTCATACTGATTCATACTGATTCAACACACAATTCAGCACACTCAATGACCGCCTGATCTCCCATGTTGGGAATTCAGAACATTGCCAGCTCGTTCATGTGATTCATGTGTGCATGTGCGTCTGAGTGTGTGTGTGTGCTAGTGTAGAAACCCGTGAATCCCATGCATGCATGTGGATTGAAGGTGCCAATTCAAAAGAAGGCCAAAAAACCAAGAATCAAACAAACTAGTTGTTAAGTCTTCCGTAGGCTTAAGCCGTGTTTTACTTTCACACCTTGCAAACGAGGGGCGTGAAATAGCAGTCACAATAAGAAGTGGGTGGAGTTGCAACATGTCATGACAAAATTCACTTCCGGTGTGTAGCTACCTATGGCAACAAGCTCATGGCTGCAGCCAAACAAATGCGAAGCACAACGATTTCAACAAGCTGCTGAACGTATGACGTCTCCGTTGGCCTTCCGGCGGCCTTCGCATCTAATCAATCAGAAAGAATATTGCATCAGCAGAACTGACACGCACCACGAGAGTTCTATGTTTTTCCATGTTTTTCCTCAGCCAAATCGTCGTCAGCATCGTCCTGTTCGCGACATGTGCAGCAAGAATCAATTGAGTCGCTGCAAATCATCGCTATCATGAAGCCCTGCCTCTCGATCATCTCGATCTGAGTCATCTCCAGACATCCTGAATATCAAGATATATCAAGTACTAGTACTAAAATATACTAAAATGCACTAAAGACATCTAAAGACATAATGAATGGACTGCAGTGTGGTCGTTTTGTGTTCTGTCCAAAAACAACTTCTTTTTAGATCCTCCTGAAAGCCGCGCATTCAAAAGGCGCAAAGAGCAAAAGCGAAGTTTGTTATAAGTTGTTCAACAGTTGTTCCTTTCCAAGAGGAAACTAAACCTAGCAGTGCACTTCAGCCCAATTCAGAAGACTGGTTTTTGCCCGGCCTTGGCTTTGGATGAGGGCTCAGCGCAGCAAGCACATCCCAGCGTTCCCGTACCTTGCAGGAAGGCATTGCAGGACGGCATTGCAGGACTTCTCCGCAGGTCTTTCTGGAATTCGAGTCACAAATTCAGACTCCTGTGGTGATACTATCTGATACTTACAATATTTACAATTACTGTTGATCAGAAAATGCTACATGGATCATCATGGATCTCCATCTATGGGGTAAAAAATGGAGGAACAAAGCCATGGCCGCTGCGGCAAAGCTTGAGCTCAGATTCCTACAGTTTCAGTTCTCACCGCCACAAGTTCATCCTTCTGTCGCAACTTGGCCTTAGCACATGGTTCAACAGAAAGAACTTTAAACCGTGGCTGCCACATGCCTCAACTCAAACAAGGCAGCCAAACGCCAAAACGAATACAAAATGGCGAGGAGAAAACAACAGGGGTTTGAAAAAAATGTCAAAACATGTTAAAACCTGCACAGCTTGACGATGCCAAGTCGCCGCTAAACCTTTTGGAAGCGCTGGAAGGCCGTAGTCCTGAGAACTTTCAGCCGGTACTTTCACCCGAACTGGCCTTTTCCGCAGAACTTAAGCCACAGGTGAAAGCAATAGGGTCCTTTGGCAAGCCAGCGGATTGAATCAAAGCCGAAACGGTTCGTACCTGCTGCGCCGAATTTAGATCAAGCATCTTGACATCAGGAACCGATCAAACATGGTGAAGAGTGCTGTGTCCGTGGTGATTAATCATGGCCGAGCAGACAATTTCGCCAGCGTTCGCCTCATAGACGCAGCGCATGTGATTTCAGCAGCGCTAAGGGCACCAGATTAGATCCATAACGGTTATAACATGTTATAACTGTCAGTCACAGTGAAAAGATGCCAGGTGGCTCGTAGGCGACCAATGTCGTGCAAATAGAAGGAGATTGCACTGGCATAGAACAGGTGCGCAGAGGCACTGATGCTGGCATCCTGCGCACCACGGTACTTGGCTGCCTAATTGTTATCAGATGTTATCAGAGCATCTGTCATTTCTGGCCTCCCACCAACCATGAATGTTTGTGGCAGCCTCCGCAAAGGTAGTGTCCTCCTGTCGAAGAGGTTCATATCTCTAACACTCAGTCTATGCATCCTAAATTCATGGCATACTGGCACCGGCACGTCTCTGCGTTCTCCTCGATGTGCTCTTCACGATGCAAGTGAAGACCATCTAGCTCCTCTGCATATAGAAATGCAATGAAAAAAAATGGATTACAACCGTATACGGCAGTCACATCAAGACACAAACTTTCCGAGCTTTCCTGCAAAGCGAGCACACCCTCCACACCTTCAGCGTGATTTCTTCCAGCGGATTTAACAAAAGGAAGGAGCGACCAGTTGACTCCAGTCTTCCTGTCAGGACTGGGATGCTCTAGACTCCACATGTGTATATATATATATATATGATTATTTATGTGTGTGTGTTTGCGTTAAATGGAACACAAAGAATCACAAACGCACATTCCGAATCAAACCGAAGCACTTTCGTGTCCTGTACGGCCTGCCCGGTGAACGTACTGTTCTCGATCTTCCGGGCATCCAACTTGGATCACTGAATGGACGTCCTCAGCGCAGCTCAGCCACAACGAAGGGAGAGACTTCAACACAAAGAGAGTTGCGAGCACATCACTACCTCACAAAACCGAGCTTTGCTCGAAGTCCATACCACGTGCAGCCACATCTGTGGCAAAGAGGGCGCCGGAGGTGGCAGGAGCCTCTGTTCTTTGCGTCGCGTTCTGTCCAGTCTAGCAGAATCTGCGAAAATGAAACAACTATAAAACCTAAGACTCCTAGGACTCCTAGGACTCTTACTGTAGGACTTGTAGGACTTGTAGGACTAAGTCATTGACCCCTTTGGAGAATTGAACAGCGCGATTGCGGCGCCGGTCGGCTGAGAGGCTCCGGTGCAATGACAAAAGGCCAGGCCTTGCAAGGGACTCTTTACATCAACACCTGATGTGGACTTGGAAACATTCATCTCAAGTCAAAGTGGCTATATGATATGGCTATATGATCTATATTTGACACTGCCAAGTAGCCCACTAGGGTCCACCGTTTCGCTTGACGAAAGAAACAGGCAGAAACAGTGTTCACACCTCGGCTATCTAAGCCCCTGAAAACGAAGCGTCTGGCATGTTGGCTCGGTGCTTCAAGAGGACGTAAAAGAACCTGAGCCAATCAGGACGTAAAATCGCTGAGGCATCGCTGAGGCATCGCTGAGGCAAGGCATGCTGATTGGCTGGGATTGGCTCCTGGGCCGCAGGCTGGAGCCAGCGCACCGTTGGGAAGATCACAAGCACTCGCTTGGCTTCGCCTGCAGATAGAAGCCTTGATTGTTTCCTCATGGCTTTCATCAAAAGGATGGAAAAAAATTGAAAAAAACGGAAAGCGGGAGAATCAGACTCACAACTGTCACAACTCGCGTAAAAGAGACGAGAGAAACATGCCAAACTGCAGGGTGCAGTATGCAGCTGTGGGGCAGCATCTGCCTTCTGCTGCTAGCATCTCCTTCACCAGCAACGCATGCAAGACTGGTAGAAATTTGTGAGGGTCGTAGCGAATGAGTACCTTCCATTCAAGCTTTCAAGTCATGTCTTGTGCTTTCGGAGAAGCAAATGACTCGACATTCTTTGATCAGCTTTGATCAGCTTTGATCAGCTACAGTAGAAGGTTCAAAAAGTTCGAAGTAGCGGGGAGGCACCTGGTCTACAGGTTTTGCGACCTCAACCTTCGTTTTGGTCTGCACCGGGTGCGTCTCAGCATGCACATCCTCAGGTCAGTCTGTTTGTCTCAACGTATTATCCGTACACACCCGTCGCACAGCCGTCACCCGTGTGTCACAGAATGGGTCTCTGCCTCTGCAGTGGTGCTGATCCTTGGAGTGCTAATGGGGACATCACTGAGATATATTGAGAATTATTGAGATATCACATTTCTGCAATTTCAACCAAAGGCATCAGGCATCAGAAAGCATTGCTCTCTGCATGCAAGGGACACTTCAAGATTTGCTCGAAGCGATCGAACTGCAAATTTTTGAATATGTTCATTGAACCTGGGCATTTCAAATGTCATCAACGAGCTGGGCAGCATCAACTCATTTGCACAGGTCATTCACTTGGAAAAACTGGACAATATCTCGGAAAAAACCGGAGTTGGGGAGGCAGCTGAGCCTTCTACGTGGCAGAGCACAGAATCATCTGTGGCCTGCCGGCTTGGCTCTCCATGCCCAGTGGACAAGTCAAGTCTACAATGGGCATCACTGAAGACCAGTGAAGAAGTGCAAAGAAAGATTACACTGATTACACCTTGCAAAAGCATGCAAAAAAAAAACAAGACTGCAAGGAGCCTTGAACATGGCAACCGACGAAAGATGTAGTCAACCTGCTGGCATCGAGACCAAACTCCAGTGCTCAATCGCTACTCATGGCACTACTCTCCGCTCTGTTGCACTATGCCTTGTGCACAAAGACTGGATTCAGCAGGCGATCTGCTTCATCCAACACAAGCGACTGGACTGAACCCAGTGCCCGAACCTCAATTCACGAACCGAGTGGACTGAACCTCCTGTGATATCCTGCATTCTGAGGATCACACAAAGTGGGGCGTAGATTGCAGATGATGGACCTGGGCTGCAAATAGAAACTTGCTACCCCATTATGTCGCCGACGTCACCGTGGTTATTTGCAACCAATCAATGCTAGCCCAATTTCTCCTATTTCCTCGTAATTGCAATTGTCCGACAATCAATCGCAACTCATACGAATGCTTCGGCGCTTGGCATGATCTCATATTACCCTTTGTCTCCCTTCCTGTGGAATGTTAAAACATGTTTTGTAGAGCAAAATAGTATTGCCACTGTCTTCGACTCTGTGGCAGATTGCCAGATTGCTATTGCAAGATAGAATATGATATACTGACATGTGAAAGGAATTGAAATGAATGAAATGAATGAGAAGAAAGGTTGCAAAGTGTCACGAGGAAAGATAGCTACCATAGTGTAGGGCTGGGCGCCCAACCAAGCGCCAAGGTGTTGCAAAAAGGATATGCGGCGCGTCTGCTTTGAGACGCTCGATGTCTTCCTGCCAGAGTCAGAAACAAGTATTAAGATGGAATAAGATGTATATAATAAGCCTGCATATTTCACATTATTTCACTATTTTCATTGACAGCATCATCGGTTCCCTGCTGAATCACATTGAATCTGCTGATGGTTCTATGCCTTGCATGGACTTCTGTTGGACGCAGCGACTCAATGATTTTCATCTTGCTGAAGAACCTTGATATACCAATGATTCAATGATATACCTTGATTCTCAGCCCGGCCTGAACCGAAAAGCCTCCAACCACGAAAGAGCTTCGGACCAATCCTCCACTGTACTGCAGCAGCCTGCTGGCAACTTTGGCCTGGCGGCAGCAGTCTCGACCGACGGAAAGTGGTCCCAGTTTCCACTGAGGTCGCTGCCAGTTGTAGGACCAGCTCTCGGGTTGGGGCGAGCACCAGCACAGATACACCCTGAGAGCATGTTGACATTAATACTGCACGAATCTGCACGAATCTGCACAAATCTGCACGACATCACAACTGCAACGTTGCAAAATGTTACAAATGGCGTATCAAATCTCACCTTTACGTCCCTGGGCTGCTTGCTTCAGCGCGCCGGAGACCTTTTTTCCTGGCCTCCACCCAGCAAACCAGAGTAACCAGAGAAGCGCAGGGAATCATTGGAGATTGTGCACAAACTTCTCCATGCATCCAAGTGATTCCAAGTGATTCCAGGTGTGCTTTCAGCGAGTCCTCCTCTGCGAGCAGCCTCTGTAAGGCCGGCAATAAAAATGCGATCGTCTTTCCAGTGCCAGTGTGAGCCTGCAAACCGCAGGCAACATCTTGGCAACGCATAGCAATTCCATATTCTCTGTGAAATCCAGAACATTCCAGAAGCACATGTGCAACACAGCGCTGAACGTTCCTCAACCTCAGCCTATCAAAATTACATGAAAATCAGATTGGAACAGGCAAATTCTAAATACATCTAAATACTGAAGGGCCTGCAGCAGCAAATCAGGACGCTTTTCGCACGGTTCCTCTGCGATGCCCATTTTTCTGAGACAGAAAGACAAGCAAAACCTTGGAAAGTCCTGAAACTTGAAACCTTTTCAAAATTGTTCAAAAAGCAACCAAGTGCATAAGATTTACATAAGTCATCATATTCATCATAAATCGAATCATAAGTCGCCAAAAAACATCGAGAAACACCAAGCTCACTGCAAACCGGCCTCTCCAGCTCTCTGGAGCTGTGAAAAAGCTTGGTGTTGTACTGGTGTCAAACGGGCACCAGCACCAACAGCTGCCTGCACGCAAAGGGCAGCGATATGATACGATATGTATATATGTACTATGTATGTACTATGTATGTACTATGTATATGGTGGAAATTTAAAATAAAGAAACGCTTCGTCTCCCACCTCTATGCCTCTGAGGAGTCTCTTGTCGATAGAAAGATCTTGAAAGCGCACATCTGTGAAGACCCGCCGGAAACCACCGAAATGACCTTTGCGTGTCAGGAACGCGCCGATGCAGCACAACATGCACAACTTGCAACGCAAGGATGTATGAAGGCCTCCAAAAGTGGAAGTCCACTTGCCAACTCGCCACCTTCAAAACGGAAAGACAAGACTCGGCAAGCGCAACCAATTGGGATAGGGTGTCCTGCCTGAACATCCTTTTGACGCTCCATGGCGCGCAAGTTCCGCGCAATCATGTACTGCAATCCATTTAGAAAGTAAAAAATAAGCTGAAGCAAAGTCTGTTCTGGATACGGTGACATTTGTTTGCATTCATTGGCATCGTATCAATGGCTATATTGGCAAGGTTTTTCATTGCAAGTATACGTGACTCAATATTCTAGCCTCTGGAGCCGCTTGTGAAGGTCACAAATATTTGCGGCATGCAATGCACTGTCAAGAAGAACTGCAATGTTGAAGAATCTGAGAGAGTGGAAGGAAATGCACTGAGTGATGGATCAATTTTTCATGCGATGTGAAGACAGCAAACTCTCGTCAACCTGCAGGGTCTCCATTGCATGGGTCGAAATTTGAAGCCCTGGGCCCAGCTTCTTACATTTCTAGCAACCATAAACCCAAAGAACTCTCCCCTCAAATTTTGACTACTCGCTGCATGCTTTTAAGGCTGCACAGGCCAATGTGGCCGAATCCCCCAAGTAGGAAAATAAGTGAGGCACCCTCTGCAAGGATCCAGTGCCGCTTCCGGCAACGTTGCTATGGGCATCGTTTGAGGATTTTGAGGCGGCTCCAAAGCAGCCTTTCAAAGACGAAGTGATTGCTACTGCAAGCGGCTGGAAGTGATCGACGTAAGCATCCAGGGAATCCATCCTTTCCAGGAGACGAAGCCCCAAGCTCCATTGAAAGGATGAGGTGCAGGAGGCAATCATCACACTATGCGCTTCCATGTCTGGGAACTCATACTGAGACCGCTGAGACCATTCAGACCCATCAAAAAAGCCAAGGGCGATCTGCCAGCTATGAACTCCTCCACAGGACGTCAAAATTGCGTTGCGGGTGATGAAATCCGCGGAAATCATGCAACGAATTCTTCCGAAAAAGTCAACTGCAAACTTCCAGCACAGGCCCTGGGCAAAAGCGCTGGTCATTGCATTGACACAGACCACATCTGGCCTGACACCCTTATTCAAAATTCCAAGCCACACATGCAAGGCATCTTCCCACATGATGCTTTTCTCATAAGCACTCAGGAGTGCACTAAAGGAGTCGACGTTTCCCTGTATCATCAGATTTTGGACTTGTGCCAGCAGCTGCGATGTGACCGCCCAGCATCCTGGTGGACCAACCAAACACGAGTTGATCCCAGGTGGAGATAGTTGGAGTCCAGCGGATGATGTGATGCTCAAAAGAGCTGTAGCTCGTTGCCAATTCTGCTTGCTGAGGAATGCGTTGCTCACCACTTCATTTACCTTGAGATTGCGCAAGCACATTTCACGGCAATACTCTGCTGCAATACGCCAGTTCTGTTGAGAGGAAATGGCAGCACTGTAGCTTCTCAAGTTTGGAAGGGTGCGTAGCGTTCTCATCAGTGGAAGGGTCACTGCAGCTTCTTCCCATTTGTGGCAGGCGCTGATTCTGCAAGTAAAACTCACTTCATCAAGATCCATCCTGTCGAGCAAATGAAATGACATCTGCCATTGCCCACCCTTTTCGCATGCATCCACACACGAATTGTAGCATATCTGGTTGGGGGATAGCTCGGATAGCTCGGATAGCTCCAGCCAAATGAGAGCAACTCTCCAAACGCCTTCCACTTTACCCTTTGCCTCCTTTGAGCCTTTGGAGCTTGAAATCAGAGCACCATATCCAGCAGAATCCAACGACAGACCGGACTCTGTAAATACCACAGTTGCTGATTGCCACCTGCAGACTTTCTCACAGGCCGCAATCAGCGAATTCACACAAATTAAATCTGTCTGAATTCCGCGAGAGCTCATGACAGACAGAATGTCCATTGCTTTGGTCCAGGAATTTCCATCGGGGTTGGAATTCCGCACTGCTGCAACACTTGAGCTGAAGCTCATGATATCAGGACCTTCCACAGCGTCGTCAGCGTCGTGCATTCTGCGAAGAATTTTCCAAGAAGCTCTCCAGCTGGACCGGCTGGACCGAGCCAGACTTGCCAGCGCTGCGTTGTAATGGTAGACATTGGCCTGAGGCTGCTTAGAATACTGCAACATGGATCAATATGGTGCAACTGAAGAGTGTCACAGATTCCACGGCAATTCTACGCTTTGAATTGAAAGCTGCGAAGGTTCATCCCTCAGCATTCTGCTCACTTCCAGCCTCCAACGACCATTGTCGCAACACTTCCAGCAGCATCAAGGGCCATGTGGAACGTCGCAACTCTTGTGTGATCAGGCTTGGCTTGTACCACCTGCATCCCAGAAACAAATCCACAATGTCTCAAGCAGTAAGGACCCTGCGGCTTTCATTCTAATCAGTTTCCAATCTGGGGATAAATTACCTCCACATCGACATGACGTTGAAGTAACGTAAGCACAGCAAGGTTTTCTGTACACATGAAAGTCTGCCATATCGCCAAAGAGTACTCTCTACTTACTTGTATCCTGAAGATCTACAGAACTCTGTGCACACTTCGTCATCATCGTTGAAACTGTGTATCAATATCAGAAGGATCAGAAGGAACTGGAGCAATGCAAAGTTCGGCTTGTAGCGATGTAAAACAGCAAGGAATATCCACCCGTCCACACTGCCCACCTGCTGGCTTTCATGGCTAGTGGCATTCCACCCTGTAGAGACTGGGACCATCAACAGTGGTCGATCCATGAACCAGTGAAAGCGAACCAGGTCGGACTACAGTCTTTGATCTTTCTCTGGAGCGAAAGATTGTCAACATATAATAACTTACACTGAAAAAATAGACTGATCAACTGAAACAACATCAAACAACTGATTGCGAGGATTCCGCGTGTCTTGCTTCTCCGAGCTGCACTGAAACCATGGGGCTTGAGTCTTGAGATTAACGTCTGACTTGACACTGTGTGGCGGCCACCCTGTCCAAATGTCAACCTGAAATCCCTGGACACTATTGCATCTCCCTTCGCAACTTGGCCATCAATGCCTTGCGGGGGTTTGCAACCTTCCCATGCCTTCCCATCACAGTGCATTTTCTGTTGGCGCGTTGAAAGGTAAAGTCCAGGCATTTTCCACATTGGGAAATGCCGGTTCAGAGCAGATGTGATCAAAAGGAAATGATTTCGAATTCTTACGACTTGGAAAATCACCGTTCACATCTGGTCAGACCAAATAACGCTTAATTTGGCAGCTGCGGGAGAATCAAAAGAGGGTCGGCCAGTCTTGACTAAATCCCTTACAGTATCCCACAGGGGTGTTTCTGGTATGTCTTTTGTAGAACTATGACAAGCTATGATATGCTATGAGGATGCTATGATCATTCATTCCAACAGGTCGACCGGTCGACCGGAGTCATCCCAGCTCATAACTTTGAAGGTCTTGGCCACTGGCGGGCTGACCTGCAAGTCATGATCCGCTGCCAAATCCTGCGCGGAGCTCAGCAAGGTTAAGGTGCAACGAAAATCAGAAGGAAATATAATATAGATATATAACTGTATGTAACATAAAATATTAAATGTGTATATATACTATATATATATAATATACTACACATATATCATATATATGTATAATTATGTGTGTGTGTCTTGATTCAATCTGATGCATTATTCAAAACCATGAAACATTGACAGATTGGCCGTAATCAGCTTAGCGCCGCGCCTGCAGAAAACGCCCTTGAAAAGCTGACCTCCAAGGGAGCAGCTGTCACTGCTGTCACTGCTGTCCTGTAAAAATCCGATTACTGAGCTCCTGGCTGAGCAAAAATCCTTCAACACCCTACTAACCTGGCAGATTGATACCATGATGATCCATGATGCATACTGCACATGCTAGACTCATCTAGACTCATAGCATTTCAGGATATTTCAGGTGCGTCAAAAGACCAGGTTTCGCCTTCGAGCAGAAGTGCCGAAGGGCATCTCAGACTTCGTACTCTGTTCCTCTGAAATACATTAATCGATTCCTTGGATGGGCAAGGAGGAAAGGACTTGGAAGTTGGAGATGTTTGGCTTTGAAACTTGAAAACCAAAGTGAAAGGCCTTGCAAACACAGTCTTGACATGCAATGCATGTAGAATGTTCGACAACTGAGATTTCAGCTGGATCACCGCTGACCCTGCCCAAATCGCTGTGGGCAATTCTGTCCCCTTATTGGTTTACTTTTGTGGACAAACTTGCACAAAGCTAGATTTGGATTATTTGGGATTGAGAATTGAATGAATTGAGAATTTCTTCTCTCAAATGGCCTGCATCCCACGGTCCCACTCGGATCGCTGCAGTACTCCATCATGATTCATATCCATGCGATCAAACTGGTCCTGTGCAACAAGACTGGATGCGACTTTCCTTCATACAGAATCCAGCATTCATGCAAGCATACTGAAAGTACATATCTGTGATGTAGACAATCCGTGGTTTTACAGTTTTACAGTAAAATTTACATGAATTCACCCAGTTCCTCTAGCTCCTCAGTTTGTGGTACAATTCTCAGGCTTTGGCCATGAAGCCGCCGGCAAACAATGCCCCTGTCACTGCGCTTCCAGCCTCAGCTGCACAGCTGCACAGCCAGTCTGTCAATTTCTGTCAATCGCTCCCTCTGTCCCTCCTCTTGGATCGGATTCTTTCGACCCCGAAGCCGCTTCTCTTTCCCCTTTTGATCACTTCAAGGAATTCGATAACACATGCGCACATGGAATGATGTTTGGAACTTGCACCCAGAGTTTCATGCTGTGAACTACGTTTTGGTCCAGGGGCTGGGTCCAAGTTTGTAGCTGTCATGTATGTGAATGGACTACACAACAAATACTTTGGCGTATGAGGCATTGTTTCTAGCTGCGACTGCGGGTGATAGTGGATGTTTAAAAGAACACAAAGACAGATCTACTGAGGTTGACACTCCTGGGATCAGTTTGTATGTTTGCTTGCGAAGGCGTTGTTTGAAACGTGTCTTTTGCGCTTTTCCACCAATCTTGGGTTCTCCCAATTTCTGTGCTAAGCTGGCGTCCTGCATGGGCACCCCAGTGTGGACACTAGCCGCAGGCATGGCTACCTCATCTCATGCTCACTCTTCAGTCTCTCAGGGATCATGTGACATCTGGACAAGATGAGTTCAAAAGCAAAATGGGCAAACTGCTTTTGCTTTTCTCATTTTTTCTCCAATATCTTCCAATTCAGCAAAACAAGTACTGCGAGAATACTGACCTTTTCCCCTCTTGGATTAAGGAACGTGTGTCGCAGCTCTGGGCCAGATATGTTTCTGATGTGTTTCGAATGTGTTTCTGATGTGCCTCATTCGAAACATATTCGAATCATCTCGTCATCTCTTCATTCGCCGTTTTCCTCTGTGAGCTCTGGGCCATGGGAGCGGCGGTGACCGTCACTGGTGCGGGAGCTGCGCCAACAGTCATCATTGGAGCCTCAAATGTGGCAGAATGCAAAATTGAATGCAATTGACCATAATTATAATTGACCCAAGATGACCCAAGACCCAAGATGACCCAAGATCAATCTGGTGCCATTTGATTTGGATCACAGTTGAAAGATGTTGACATCGATCAGATGTTCAACGTTTATGAATGGTCGTATCAGGTATCATATCTTCGTCATAGATTTTTGCCCTCTTGGCCATTCTGGGAGCCCTGCAGCTGGTACACCCATTGGTGCTGCTACCTTGACGAGGAGTTCTGAGGCAAAAATCTCAATGCTGTGTTCACTTTAGAAAATGAGAATCACAACATCTCTGCTTTGGGTGAATGCACGACCAGGATCTACCAGGAATACTGGGGCCATTACCATCATTGGGGCGGCGCTAGCAACGCTGGCTCCTACCTTCTCATTGGCAAGAATTTGCAGCCGAAGAGGTTGCCAATATTTGCCAATTCATTCATTTACACGGCCAACGATTTTGGAGATCAGTCTATCCTGTACAATGAAACTAAGACAAGTCATATAAAAAAACACTCGGGTACTCTCAATTCGATGAACCGCCAGCTGACTTTTTTGAAAAAATGTACGCACGGTCCTGTGCATATGGCATGCTAGAGTACCTTAGCAATGGAAGAAAAGGAAATCCAAACAAAAACATACAAAACAAATACAAAACAGTCATTTGATGAAGGCATGTTGAACCCAGATGACTTGTTGAGACTCAGAGGGGCACTGTACTGAGCTCTGCATCGGAGCAGCCTGACATGCACACAGCTCAAATGATAAGAGAAATGCAATAAACCAAACTTGTAGATGTGCAAACATCAACAAACTATGCCTAGGGAGTTTAAGACACTTAAGACACTGACGGTCTACGATCAGTGAACAATGATCCATGATTGATTCCATGATGATTCCAGAGGTTGCAGAACGTAGTCTGAGCTCTTTGCCATCTGCATGGAGGCACCGGGAGCCGCCATTGCTGCTGCCATGGCCCCATTTCGAGCCAGAGGAGCCTCCAACAGCAGCAATGTGACAGCTGAAGGGGTGAAGATATGTGAAGAGTGCGAAAAACATCAGAAACATGTCGCAAACTCTTACATGTTTATAAACTACATTAACTGGTTGACTTTCGTACATACCTGTATTTTTGATATCTTTGGATAATCCAAAAACTGTGTCGAGCGTCGAGGGGAGTACCACTGGCCTGGAGCTCCAAATCAGCAGCACTTGCGGGGGACGCAGCAGCCACCTCGCAAGGTGAAACAACGTGAAAGGCACCGAAAGGCACCAAGGAGTTGGTGCGGAGTTGGTTCGGAGTCGGTTCGAAGTCGGTTCTGCGATGTTCAACTTTTGATAACTCTTTTACATTCTGTATGCATTGTAATGCAAAAAAAAACATTCAAGAGATAAGAAGAGATGTTAAGAGTCTGAGTATGTGAATTATGGGATCTTTGTACTGGGTACAGTTCCCTGTACCAGTGTTTTGCTCCGTACCCTACAGGTCCCACATCCCGATACTGATACTGCTATCTGCTACTGCTTACTGTTACTGCTTGGTGCTACTATTGCTCGCCCATACTCCTATCGCTGCCTCTGTGTACCGCATGGCTTTGCCGGCGAAGATTCTCTTGCTTTCGGAGTCGGAGAGATGCCAGGCTGAGCACAGCAAATGTCAAGCAGAAAACATGCAGAAAATGGTTGAAACGATTGATTCAATATTGATTCTATGCCTCGAGAATCCTTGAAAAAACATGTGAAAACATGTGAAAGCATCTCCGAAAGAGTCAAAAGAAGTCTGTAATGATGAAGTCTAAGTCTTGCCCACATCTACACGTTGCATCACTTTGCAGCAAAAGCCCTCTATCAAGAGCCTGCAAGTCCAGCAACGCAGCAGGCTGCAATGCAGGCACCAACCTCGACCCGTCCTCTGTTGTCTGCCGTTCCATCTCTACCCTGTAGGCATCTGATAGAAGTTCCCGGCCGCAACGAAGGTACCAGTACCGAAAAGGGCAGGTGCCTCCAGTACAAGGCCAGAAAGTTATTATGAATGCCGCCAAGAGAAAGTAGAACAAAAAAGTCAGTGTCACAGAAAAGAGTAATGCAAGTGCCGCCCGGAAATTATTTGAAGAAAAAAATGAAGTCTCAAACTGTCGCATGTATTGTCTCAGTTGGAGTTGATGTCTCAGTCTCCTCGTCACCTGTAGCTACTTCTCCAGTAGAGGCCTTCAGAATCAAGAGCCGTCCACAAAATTCAACTCGATACACTTTTTAGATCTTTTTAGTCACCAAATTCACTGTGCAGCACAATCTCTGGTCGATTTTACTGGCCATTTTTAAGAACGGCCAGCGGCCCAGCGGCCGTTCTTATTTTCTGTAGCGATGGAATGGCCATTGACCAAATCTCCTGTCGGCCTCACCAGCTGCCTTCTCATATGCCGGAATGTAAACAGCCTCAAGACTCAGCAAGAACTGCAACCTGCTGACTGTTAAGAAAAAGCTTTGGGAATGGTCCGGAATGGTACATCATTGTCATTGTATGTCATTGTTGCATCTAGAAGACTCTAGAACTCTAGAATTGCAACTAGATGCAAACGGTGGATGGATATGGGTCAAACCTCAAAGCCACCAACAACTGGAAGATGAAGATCCCCAAGAAATCCCAAGAAATCCCAAGAAACTATTCTGTTCATGTTTTGTCATCCAAAATATCCCCACATGTGGGCACTGAGTTGCATGAAAATCATTTGTACCATCAAACTCCAAAAACTTGGATGTGCTGAACATCGACAGAAAGCCTACCTACACGGATTGAACAAGACTTCTCAACATCTGCATAACTGTCATAACTCAGAGTGATACCGTCGGCTTGACGCACTCGTAGTGGGGAGTGAAGAAATCGTAGACCTCATTGAGCCGCTCTGAGACTTGCTGCAACTTGCAGCTTCAATTTCTCAGCATTCACTTGCAGTCTGGAGATAGCTGGAAGCAACCTTGTATGATTCCAGAGAGAGGTATGGACCTCCCCCTCAAAGAATTTAGGAAAATGTAGGAATTGGAATATAAATATGGACAAATCTTCAAATATCTTCAAATATCAACACATTGGCTGTCGTCGCCGTGACACAAACATTAAGCCTCAGACGCCTTTGCACTCACGTGGGACAACAATATCACCAGTCTTTCGGCAGCCTAGTTGGGTCTCTGCGGATTTCCGTGTGCTGCAAATAAATGCTGGCCCCCGTCCCTAGTGCTTTGAAGGAAAAAGCAGCGTGTGCTGGAGTGTTTGAAGAAAATGTTCCCATCTGAGGATCAAACATGCATTTCCCGTTCCACAGTATTCTGGGCAATAGCCAGGTTTCTTTCCACACGGTTCCCAGCAATCCTTGGGGTTGCAGATGTCACTCTCACACTGGGTCTCTTTTTGCAGTAAGAGAAGGGGATACGATTCCAAAAATCAGAATAGGAGGACCCCAAGCAGCGCAGCAAGAATTAGCAGCAAATCATGAAATTCTAGGATGAACAGTGGGAAAGCACACTTTTGTCATACTCTTCAATGAACCCATTGTACCCTTCATCGCTTGAAAGATCTCTGTCAGTGGTAGATTCGTTTCAGACAGATCTCGGAGCGGCACAGAGAATCCATGCCTCTGGAGCAAGCCTGGCGCGGCCTCGATCCAGCACAGGGCAAAATCTCATCCCAGAAAGGCACAGAAAGGCACAATCCTTTCAGCAAGGCCCCAGCAAACTCACCACCTTGATCAGCCTTTGCTTGCCTGGGTGCTCAAATAGAAGTTCCGTAACCAGGTCAGACCAGTCTTATGTGACACGTTGTCACACCTCACCTGGTTGGGACCGAAAGCTAGGCAAAATGAAATGCCTGGAAACGCACTAGTTACAGCAATACCATCTGGAACTAGATCTGGAACTATGAGTTTCAATATCTTAGAATCTTTCGTGCCGTGCCACATTCGTACGGAAAGGAAACGAATGGTTTGGCTTGCGCGTAACTGTACAGTAGTGAGTCTTGTAGTGAGTCTTGTGCCTATCATAGGCATCCATCTTTGAAGGTTTCAGAGGCTTCCAAGACAACATGCTGCACATTGTGTGAATAGCGGACAAATTACTTGTTCATTTTCATGCCATGCACAAATTAGGGTCGTCCCCTATCGGTAGTGAGGATGTTTGCATTCTCAGACTTTGAGGTGACTCATGCAAAACAGGGTATCGGTATGGGGTCGTCCCCTATCGGTAATGAAGCTTTTGCATACCCCCACAGGCAAGGCCAAGGCGAAGCAAGACTGAACTAGTACTACAATAATTGTGTCGGTTGCTCATATGTGTATATTATATATACATATATGTATAATATAGTTTGAGATCCTTCAAAGGCCAAAACACATCACCGAAAGTAGAGGTTGATGCAATGGCAGAGGTCCCTGTTTTGGAATTTGCTGGTCCGTTTTTTGTACAATACGGGCTTCAGCTGGGTTGCCCTTTCATGAAATGCTTCTCACAGGGGACCAAACGGTTTGAAATGCCCAAAGGTTTCCAGGCTTACTAAAGCCACTGGGAAGCTACTTGACAAAATGTCCGTTTCGTGCATTTTTGATGTACTTCAGAGGCATAAAATGGACCCGTGCAGTTTATCAGAATGCCTGTTCCAAAATCGTCCGGGCGATCTATTTTCCCAATGTAAAGAAAACTTATGCCGCTTGCCTTCATCTAACACCGTAATATCAGCAGGGGCTGAAAAAAAAAATCTTAAAGGCCAAAAATGGATGCTGCAAAGAACAATCTAGTACACGTACAAGGTCATAAAACAAGGTTTGTGGATTTCACTGGTGACATCGACTGAACGACCACAAAAAACACTTCTCTGATACTCGGCCGCAGGCGCAACAGTCTTCAAAGCCAGGGCAGATGCCTTTGCCGCAACGAGCATTCGCAGCGCAAACAAATCTGGATGAATCAATGATGAATCTATACGAATTGAAGTAGCGGTTCATAGCGGTTCCATGTCTGAAGCGCTTCTTGGAGCTTCTTGGAGCCTCTTCAGCGGACTTTCCGGATCGCATGTAGATATACTTGGCCACCTGCAGCTGCTGGCTGCTACATGCCAAGCAGTGTCGAAGAATTGTCGAGCCAAGATCCAAAGCCTCCAACCGCCTTCGCCTCCAACCGCCCTTTCCGTGGCCGGGGCCTCTGTAGCTTCATCATCTGCACCAGTTTTCGCGTATCCGTCAGCTGCTGCCTCGGAAATTTGCGGTTGCAAACATGTCATGGATTGAAATGCATCGAATCAATAGATAGCTCAAGAGATCAGTGGATGTAATTAGATTATTAGATCATTGCCGAAGGGAATTCCTCAGCTCCTTCATGCTGAACGTGAGGACTGGACATAAGATCCACTGGTACCAGCTGCAACCAGCGCCTGCCGATCAGGCCAAATCAACCGCACGCTGACATTGCTGTATCAGGGCATAACATTGGCACAAGGTATTGGCACAAGGTATTGGCCTGAGTGTCAACATCAGCACCATCCTTTTTCTTCAGATCTGCTGCATCAATTCCCACTTGAACCTGGAGAAACACGTCCGAATGCAACAAAGGCTTGCACTGAAAATGTCGATGGACACCAGGGCCATGACCGCATCGGACATTTCAGAAACAATTGGAAGCGTTCCTTCCTCAGCCCAAGAAGTTTCATGAAGTTTCATGAAGGTTCATCTTGATTACCGCGGTCACTCCATGCCAAGAGATGCTAAGCGCACCACAGCCTTTGCAACGCTGGCAGTCTCACCACTACGGCCCACCTGCAATGACTCACTGCAACGGCTGGTGGTTTCTGACTGAAGCTGCAATGCTGTCCTTCTGCTGTGTTATCGGAGGCAATGTAGCCTTGGCGCACTTGTTTTGGATTCTTTTTTGTGTAAGTTGAAGCGGCTGCAATGCTCTTGCGACGTTGCACATCTTGCAGCAAGTGTTCGACAAAGACTGAGGTTGGTACAACTGCCGCTGGAGCCACGGTCGTCAGATCTGCGGTTTCAATTGGTGCAATGGTCGTTGCTGGCGCGATGGTTGCTGCTGGTGCAAGGGTCGCGGCTGGTGCAACGGTTGCAAGCGGTGCCACTGTTTCAGTCGGTTCCACGGTGGGCACTGCAGTGACTTCGGCTGGCACAGCGGTTGTGGCAGGCGGAAGGGTAGCAGCAGGTGGAAGGGTAGCAGGTGGCTCTGCCGTAGTGGTCTCCTCTGGTTTTGTGACCACAGGTGGAACAGCAGCAGAAACGGCGGTAGAGCCCGTCTTTCCAGATCCACCTCCATTAATGTTCACCTAAGGTCGAAGTTGGATGGAGCATGAAGATCGTTTTGCAAGAACAGGGTAGGCCGGGTAGGCCAGAAACCAAAGCACTGAGCCATCAACCGTTGGAGCCACCACAACTCCAGTGGATTTGGTGGCAGCAAAGGCTGAGATTCCTGCAGCCTGCAGGCGGAACTCTCAAATGCTCCCTCCAGCTCTGTGGTTGTTGTCAAGCGGCTATTGCAGGAAAGGGTGTTGTGGACAGCAAGACTGGCAGGATTCATCTCAAAATATCACGAATATCAACTGGAAAAATAGAATGGAAAAAACCCTCGCCAAGTGCTCGACATCATTCGTTATATGAAATACATACACAAGTCTAGTCTGCTCATTTTATAGAAGAATCAAGAACTGTTCCAGGCCTCTGCACTTGACATGCCAGACTTTTGCAACTCGTCCTTGATGGCATCGATGGCTGCTGTCTGTGCAGCAGGTTCAGTCAGGCCCTCTTCCAAACCAGTTTCCTTGGCAGATTTGTAGGCGGCACTGACCACATCCGAGACCTTCGCATGTTCGGAATTCATGGAGTCCATGGCTCCCTCAGCAGCGGCAGCAACCTGATCATCCACGCCCTTTCCAGCCGACTTGGCAGCATCAGCCATTTCGTCACCCTTGGCCCTGGCTTCGGCGTAAATCATCGCACTCTCCACACCACGGGAAAGGTCGTCAGCATCCTAAGAGGCCATTGCCACTGCGTCAATCTGTGTGAATGCGTATCGGTCTTCAAAATGCATGTCACGATATGTCACGCATGTCTCGGTAATCTTCTGAGTCTCAAATCAATGTGACTGAGTTGAATCCTAAGAGATGCTAGCTCGGGCTACGACAGATGTTGGGTCGACTGGCTTCACACACGAGTGGTGCCAGGTGCTCACAACAACCTCGGCAGAAACATGTAACCAAATTAACCATCTGATTTTTTTCTATGGTGTTATTGTAGTGTTATTCATTATCATCTGTCGATTGTTGATCCTAGAGCCTGATTTGTTGCCTTCCTTCGATTTTGTCACGAGATGTTTGAGGCACTGGCGCCCTGGCATGCTTTTGGAGCGTTCGGCTCGTCCCTGCAGAGGAAGAGAGTTGTCACAGTGCACTGCACTTCATGCCCTTTTTCAATAAGCGTGAATGCAAACCTTTGAAGCGGCCAAAAGCGATAATTAGATATAATTCGCATGATTAGCTTGGCATTAAAAACAGAAACGTCATGAAACATCCACATGGTCCATGGCGACCATGGAAAACGACTATTGGGCCGGCGATGCACAGACTCCCAAGACCGGCTCAGGTTCCCACTGACGGCAGCAGGCATTGCCCAGGCCGCAGAAGGCACAGAGGCCGGAACTCAGCAACCGAAACATCCATTCGGTCCCATTCGGTCCCATTCGGTCCCATTCGGTCCCATTCGGTCCCATTCGGTCCCATTCGGTCCCATTCGGTCCCATTCGGTCCCATTCGGTCCCATGCATCAGGTGAATTGCACTGACCTGCCTTGCCATTGACCGAGACGAACGGAAACAGCGCTTTGGTTCTGCAGATTCTACAGCCGCCGTTCACGTCGTCCGACATTATCAAACCCTATCCGAATCCTTCCACTTCTGAGACGCCGAACGCTTTGCCACATGGAAGCCAGCAGTCCTTGCCTCATGGTGACTCATGGTGCGCATGGCACAGCAGCGGAATGAGCACTGCAACGCCAAGGTCCCCCACCAACGTTTTGCAAGTCGTCTGGCTTGATGGCGTCACCATCAGAGGGACTGGTCACCACGGATGGGACCTGAGCGCACGGTGTACAGTAAAAAAAATGATTAAAACGTTTACTGAAATAGAATATATGTATATTATGGTTGCTGTTTGTTGCCATAGAAACAAAATATATAGCAATTGTATTCCTGTCCAAGGAGAACTCATCAAATTTTTGGAAGATCTTCCCAACTAAGGGCCCGTGCCATGGATCGGGTGGCTTCAGCAGCGGCAGTTGCCTGGAAAGGTGTTGCTGGTGACAAGGCCCTTTAGCATACCCGTTCAGTGCTGGATAGACTGAAACGTTGTGAAATGCGTGATGAAATTCAAAGTGGGTGCAGTAAACACCCTCATTGAATTCATTGTGATTGTTGGAAGCAATTCGGTACAAGTACCTCAGAGTCTCAACATTGCCCATTCGCATAACCCGACGTTTTTCTCCTATTTGGGGTTTCCATCCCAACGGTCACTCTTGAGTTGGTAGAGCCAACATACGTATCGGGTCGTTGCTTACAGCACGCCGCAGTGCAGTCACCCCTCCGCCCCCAGTGGGGGGGCGGAGGGTGACTGACTCACTGCGCTCTGACTCTGTCAGTGGGTGACTCCGTCTGCTCTCATTTGAATGGTGTTGATCGGACGCGAAAACGGGAGCACCTCCACAGGGCTTCGGCCAGAGGCAATCGCAGCTTCATAGGCACATTTCCTGCAGCAACTTGGCACTTGGCCTGTTGGAATTACATTGCAATCATTGCCGACAGCAGCTCGTTCAAAGAATTCAAAGACAGTTCATGTCACAAGTGTCACAAGTGTCACAAGTCATCCCATCCACAAAGCGGCGCTGTCCTTGCAGCCTGCGCGGTGTCCACACCAGACATTCCCAGCGCTTTTCCGACGTTGGTGGCTTCAATGGCTGCGCTCTCAGCTGCCTTATCGCCTGCTGCCTGTCGCTTTCAAATGCTTCAGAGCTATCCTATTTTCAGTGATTGATGATCATTTCGCCATATTTTGCCTATTAAAACCGCCATTTTGGTGTGATCGGCCTGGCCAGCTGCCAGGCACTTGCTCATAATTTCGTTCATCCTGGTTGCATCGATCTTGTCGCCTTTTTCAGTCTCAACATCCTGGCAGGATATGGCAGGATGTGGCAGGACGTAGGACGGGGCAGGGGATTGAAAATGTAAAGCCCGAAAGGCGAGGCCAATGCATCATGGCGCCTCCAAGGCTGCTGAGACAGTTGAGTCAACCTGCATCAGCAAATGCAAAACATCCAAAGTCATCCAAAATCATCCACTCAGAGAGTTTCACTGGTTCGTTTTGAATGTTCTTGATCTTACTAAAGTATACTAAAGTCACGAAAGTTTCGAGGCAGGCCTGTGCTGCTGGCATGCCAGCGTCCACTGCTACAACGACGCCAGCATGGTGCATTGAAGATGCAATGTCATCAGAGAAGCCGCCAGAGGCCTTGGTCACCACCTGCCAAACACAAGAGGGGAAAAATACCAACCATGGAATTCCTGCAGCAAATTACAGTAATATATTTATGATATAATATAGTTCTGATATTGTTCATGTTCAAATATGTTCAAATCCATCGCACATGGTTACATGGACATATTTTTAGCAGTACTGTTCCACAACCATCCGATTATTTCCAGTCCAACGCTAGCACAGAATTTTCAGACTACCACGGCAAATTTCAGCGCGCATTGCCAAATTTTGCCATGATGTCCTAAAATCATCTAAAATCCATGGATGAGTTTGGAAAAGCTACGGATTAGTTATCATTGGACACTATTATATACTATTAGTTTGGGTAAGATGGATAAGTTCTGAAGAGTTACATCTTTTTTTGTTTTTTTTGTCCACAATTCCCAACGTCTTTAGTCTTTCCACATCGGCATCCCAAGGCCGGCTTCGGCCCCGCCTTGGCGGCTTCCACGGAGCACTTCACCTGCTCCTCGGGCGACATGCCGATCTTCGTGGCAATCTTCACCATGACGTCCGCGGCCACGTCGGTGATCTGCTCACCCACCTTGCCATTGGCCTCAAACAAGGACAAACGGACAAAACATCATCATGGAACCATGTCATGAGCATGTCATGACAATTCACCCGGTATATGAGTCATATGAGTTATATGTGACATTTTATATGATATATATGTGTATTATCTTTGTAAGGAGAATGAAACTCTCAAATGCTTGAAAAGGGGAGTGCACTGAGTGCACTTCTACGACTCGACTTGCGTCTTGCAACGTCTTGCAACGTCTTGCAACGTCTTGCAACGTCTTGCAACGTCTTGCAACCGTGTGCCTTGGCTGTCTTCCAAGCTGCTGCATATGCCTTCTGGCATTTCTCCTTGCACATTGGATCTTACCTCGTGGTCGACGCCATTCGCTTCATGGCATCATGGCAGTCCTCCTTGGAAAGGCCGGCATCATGGGCCTGGTTGAAGGCTGCCTCCCCCGCAATGTAGGGAGCAGATCGTGGATTCTGCCTCGGGGCACAGGGCGGCGACAGAAAATTGTACAAACTGAGAAGCCACATGGCCACATATCAAACATTTTGGTCAAGAAATGTGTGGTCAAAAAGTATGAATCGTCCAAAAGTATCCACAAGCTAGGCTGTGGCTGTAACTTCTTCATCTTTCTCGTTTAGCTTCACTTATTTGACTGAGTACCATGCTCATGGCCAAAGACAATGACCTGCCAGAGGGGTTTTGTGGCTTGCATACTCTGCATCCTCCACTGCTGAGAACTACAAAACAACCGAGCAAAGTCTCCCCAGCCTTTCCTTCAGCGACTGCCTGGTCGCGTCCCAGCTGGGGCAAATCTGCACTGTCTACACAGAACTTGGTGGCTAGCTGTCTCCCGCCTGATCAGTCATGCCATCAACCTGCGCAAGCCCGGAAATGTCGGATGAACTGACCAAAAGCTCAAAAGGGTTTTTCTTATCTTAGAACACCATGGCACTGGCAAGAACTCTTGCACTCTTCAGCAACGAAGTCATACGCCCACCTGGTCACTTGCTACGCCAGCATCCTGAAGAGCATCCTTCACAGCTGCCACGCCGGCAGCGTTTGCCTGGTCGAATTCAAGCTGCAGTTTGCATCAAGATGCATCAAGATGCATCAAAATGCATCAAGTATCACCGTTCAGCATCCAGAATGTCTGTTTTCCTGGTCTTTGGCATGTGTTCAAGACTTGAAACAAAGAACACCACATGAACCCCGCTCGCCTCATCCTGAGCCAGTCCGCCCTCGTCAGCTGTGCCCGCTGCTCCAACATAGGCACGAGTTGCCTATCCATCGCCACTTTGATCAAAATCTTCAAAGTTTCAACGAGATTTCTTGTCGTTTCATTGACAATGCTGCTGGCGCCTGGGTGGCTGGTGCCAAGCCTGCCACCTTAGCAGCCTCCGAGGCTGCTTGTCCAGCATAGCTTGCCTGAACATCTGAGGAAACACCTTCAGGATCCTTCAGGACTTTAGGAGATCCTATCAATACATCAAATACATAACAGATTTCTCATCTTCACTGCAGGTTTACGGTTTCAAGCATCACGTCCAAATGCAGCAAGAATTCTACAAAGGTGGCCTGCTCTTGCAGTGTCTTTCCTGCAACCTGCGAGGGAGCATAGTAAACATCAGTCGTATTTTGAATCGAATAGCCCAGATAGAAAAGCGAATTGGCCGAACGGCATGGAATCCCAAAACGATGGAAATACCAAGTGCTGCCTGGGCTGCTTGGCTTGCTGCCTCAGCAGCCTGGTCTGGATTCGCCAAACCCTGGCAGGGTGACCGCTTTGGTGTCACGTCCATGATACATCATGATACACCAATGGCAGTGGAGGATTTTCCTTGTAGCAAACATGCCAGACAAGAACTCCTGGAAGGCATTGGCTGTACCATTTGTTGACCACCTCAGAAAGCGCACAGGCGAAAGGAAACACTGAGGTAACAACTAACAGCTTGGCCAGAAAAAGAGAGTCACACGGTTGCAGCCAAGGAACTGCGCAGGTGTTGAACACCTACACTCACGGTTGCACCCAAGATCTACCAAGGCAACCAAGATTCTCGCAGTTCTGGTCAAAAAAAACATGCAGCATTGCTCCACCATACCCGTCCTGGCACTTGGTCTGGCCGGTCCAGCCCTCGCCACCACACTGGGAGTACCTCACGAAGTGGCCCAGCTATCAAACTCCAGATTTCTTTCAGATTTCTTTCAGATTTCTTTCAGATTTCTTTCAGATTTCTTTCAGAAGCTCCCTCTGCTCAACTTGCAGCTGAGCCCATCACGGTGTCAATGGCAACTCTGCCGCTGCCTCCTCAGCCGCTGCCGTTACCTTCAACAGGCACACACAGTGCTTCGGCTAAAGGTCAAATGCAATGAGTTTAGCGGTACATGCAGTGTAGACGGCAAGCCAGAGGCTTGCCGTCAGTGGTGACAAGACCCCGCCTGTCCACTTTGGCACCTACAACGAGCAGCCTCCCCCTCGTCGAAAGACGTAGTGCATGCCAGCAAGTAACTGGCAAAACGGGCAAAACGCGCAAAACTGAGACAAGACAAAATATGTGTCTCAACTCATCTCTGCAATATTCTGCAATTCTCTGCAGGCGTAAAAGTTGAAAAGAAACTCGAAAACCTTGACCCCAGAGCAACCCAGAGCAAAATGCACATCTTTGCCAAAACATGCCAGAGATACTTCACAGCCTGCACTTCGCAGGAGTGCGTGTATGCCAGGCCTGCTGAAAAGCACTTCCTGCCACCTTCAGATCGGATTTCTCCAAAGGGTTTGACAAAGAAGCGATGAAGGTCATGAGTGACTTTTAACTCAGCAACGTGCAAAACTAGAGGAACTCAATTATCAGCCCTGCAAATGGGGTCATTTCCTTGTACATTTCTGGTCCTTGGGGCTAAGTCCGGCATCTGAGTTGAAAATGCATTTGATGCATTTTGCTGTTTTTGCGGCACCGCAGCCTTTGATCATGCAGTGCTGCCATATGCTTCCCCAAACAGCAATTTCTTTGGGCGGTTTTCCCTCAGATTCCGTCTCCGCCTTGTGATGCACAGTACTTCTCGCACGTGCCATAGGTGGCCTGAAAAGGACAACACCCACAAGATCTGTGAAATAGATCCGCCAATTTCTGGTAGAATAAGAACACACTAGCCAACTTTCGGGGACAGCCAAAGCCAGCAGAGTGCAAATCTTAGGTCTTTTTGGGTTTGGGTATCACTGGGTATCTGACGTTGATATTTGGAATGGTGACGTCACAATTTGCACAGACTTTACCTCAGAGTGGAGCCGTCGCCGTCCCGAGCAACAGGTGGTGACCAGGTGGTGACCAGGTGGTGGTCGTGGCCGTCTCTAGGTTTCAAGCTGATGCCGTTCCAGGTGGTCTCGGTACCACCGCATTTCACCTTCGGAATCAAAGCGCTTCACAAGGCAAGCTGCTGAAGCTGCTTAAAGACAATGAGACAATATAAGTCAATAATAGTAAAATTAGATATCTTCTGCCTTAAAATGATTTAGAACAATGCTAATGCAACAAAAAAACTCCAGCAAGCTACCGCTAACTTTCGTGATGAAGAGTTATGCTGCAAACCGACAATGCCAGTTCCTCTGGTGCATACAAACAGTACAAACAGTACAAACAGTACAAACAGTACAAACAGTACAAACAGTACAAACAGTACAAACACCAAGTCCTAGACCGTCTTGGGGAGACCCCGGTCAAAGGCAGCACTGCCGTATCGCTTGCGAATGAGTTTGCCATCCTGGCGATGGTGGCCACGGTCCGGTTCGGTCCAAGCAGATCACATGCAGATCAC
>Ga0126342_10000483_pt1 | contig 43705 bp, 41 predicted proteins | sample Cyp1metagenome_FD_92528 | JGI IMG/M metagenome (GOLD analysis project Ga0126342, IMG submission 92528) | Coral microbial communities from Lord Howe Island, Old Settlement Bay, Australia - Cyphastrea 1 metagenome | ecosystem: Host-associated > Invertebrates > Cnidaria > Coral ...
ATATATATATATACATATTAATATACATATGTATAATATAATATGTAAACAATAGCAACAGTAAACACAAATTCCAAGAAGCTATGGTGTACCAGTCGATCATTTTTCTGAGGAACTTTCTGGCAAAGTGGGGATGGGCTCAAAATGTGCTTGCCATTTCAATGCTAAACATGATCATTCAGCAGTGGGTTTGGGTATACCGTGTCCCATTTTGGCCAAAGCTATACTAGATTAGATATCATTGGCAACATCCCCAATTCCTCTTAAACATATCATAGGCCTTCCGATCCGTTCGTTGGAGTCAGTTGGTTGACCGTCCTAGATCTACATCTTATGTACAAACCCATTGCTGTTGGTTACTACATATATAATTTGCATTATTGTTGTTTAGATACCATTTTCACTGGTTTTCTGTATGGCTTAACTGCCTACCTTGCCTAACTTCTACTGCTTTGATCCCCTTTTCAGCTGCCCCGAGGCAGCAGCCTCCGGCGGCCAAAGCCTTTGCAACTTGCTGTTGAGCTAGCCGCACATGTGATCCTCACAGCTCTCTCAGAAAAGCATGAGATAAACCACTCAAACATGGTGTTTTGTGGGTTTCCCCTCCAAAGAAGTAGTTTCAATCCCGCATGTTTTTTTTTTTCGTATTTCTGGGCGGGATGGTCAAAGCATGAGGATTTCCAGAACGAGGGGTACAAACTTGGGGCAGATCACCGGCGACAGCCTATTCTCATCCGTGTTGTCAGCTACCCTCTGGTAAACTAACATAACTATGGAAAATCACCATTTTCAATGGGAAAATCCACTATAAATGGTGATTTCCCATAGTTATGTTAAATTACCAGAGGGTATTTCTCCAACTTGGGAGTCATCTCAAAGGGAGGCCATGACATGCTCTTCCAGCACTTGCTGCTGGTTCCAAGCGAGAAAAAGTTGTTGCTCCGACGAAAAAACTTGATAACTTGGGGATCCTCAAAATTCCTAGGCCTAGCGAATGACAATGGCCATGTTCAGTAGAAGATTCGATCCACAAATCGTGTTGGGTCCCCAACTTTGACCATTTCGTGCCGTCAGATTCAGGATGTCTATGAGATTCCAGTCAAGCTGGTCATCAACGCTGTAGAGCCTGTTGAGCTCAAGGTTGAGGTGCTGATTTGGTGTTTCAGTGGGCCCTCCTTTGTTTTTTTCGGGTAGGGCCAAAACTCTGGGGGAAGGGGGCGCCGAAACTTGTTGACTTTCCAATCTTTCCGTACTGGTTGGTGGTGCTATCTGCAACTTTCCCAGCCCCAACAAACGAAGCCACCGACCAGAAGCACATACGTATGACATACCAGAACCAGTGCATGGCCATTCCCAAATGTTGCCGTTTTTACCACTTCAGCCTTTGTATCAGGGGTGCTTACATTTTGCTTTTTAGAGGCAGTGTAAAGAAGCACTATTCAATCCTGAATAGTGCTTGAGCCCGCAAAAAGATGGTGTCTGCAGGTAATCTGGGTACGGTACGGGCGGGCCAATAACATTTGACTCACAGTCATAAGGTGATGTCCGACAGTATCCCATTGTTTCCCGTCAAACACCCCCATCTGTCTTAGCATCTTTGTCAGTCAAACACCCTCTGGTAGTTGCAAACCAGAATTAATCCCTTCCCTCTAACATTAAACACCCCCTTAGAAACAATGGTTTAGTAGGGGCTTTCCACGTATATAATTGGGACCATTTATGGGGTGTTTGATATTAGGGTCATGGAATCATATTTAATCCGTTATGATTGGTTTTCAAGACCCAACATTTTTGAGCCCCAAGTCCATTTCCACAAGCTTTCACAGGTTCCATTTTTTTTCTGATTTGTATGGGTTAGGCTTTCAGATCGATTCCAATTTGCGCAGAGTTTCTTGAGAAGAGTCGGCTTAAATGGAGATCAAAGCAACAAACAACCAACCATAACAAGGTGGTGCCCACAAAGCTTGCGAAGTTAGTTTACAACTTCAAAAACTAGGGTTTAGATCTTTAGATTATTCTAGAGTCAATGGGGATAACATCAAGCAACACACATATGGCTAATTCGTGCTAATTCCCATTAAATCCCTCTTTAAGTCCCATAAAATCACCATGGAGCATGGATTAAATCATGCGAAATCCACATTTTTCACCATTTCTCCACCATTTCTCCTGGTGAGACGTGAGGGTCAAACACCACAAAAAGGGGTTTTTATCAGAGGTGCCCAGCTCTGAACTGCCGCCTCAGCTCCAAACCAAGAGCCTCAGCTGCTGAATTCAAATCGGGGGTTCTTAAAATGGGGGGATCCCGAAGGTGTTTTTCATTGTTTTTCCATATGGGTATGGTTCAATACCTATAGATACATTTTTAATGGGATGAACATCCATTTACCAGCTATTTTGGGGTTCACTAGGTACCAGGGTTTTGACCCATCCCCATATGTAAAATGATCATAAATTATCAGAGGCTACAGCCCTTTGAACTCTAAGAGTTGGAAAATCCCTCTCGTGAGGGAGAAAATCCCTCTGTGATCTACTTTCTGAAACGAACAGGGAAATCAAATCTGATGCATCCAGTTCAATCCCATGAATTGCCATTTGGTCAAAAACAGCTCGTGTCCTGGAAGCCAAATATACCCAACGTTACCGGATCATCAACTTTCCTTGGGTGACTGTCGAGTTGCTGGAGAATCAGCCAACCATCGTCCCGAGCTTTGATGTTGGTTGGTTAGATATGGCTACCATTCCCAACTAACAGCTAGACCCCCTGAGAATCAGCCATTTTTAGAGGAATGAATATAATGAATTGTCTTCCAACCCATGATTTTCCAATATTTTCCATGTTTTTTTAAAGGAAATTATACGTCAGTTGCAGGTTGTTACTCAGCCACGAGCCCCAAAAATATTTCGTCCCTCGTCCCCAGGATTGCTGACGAGGTCGGGGGGATCTCAGGGCGATTTTTGGAGGGCGAGCCATGGCATTGGAGAATTCCCCATAGTTAAATGAAAAACTATGGAAAAAATCTCAGTCTAAAATTATAACATGCACAGTTTCCAATCACCAGCTTGACATGGCTGCTAGGTGTGTTTTCCTCGTTTTTTTTGTTCCCCCAATCTCTGTGTTTGTTTCACCGGAGAGATTGGAAAGATCCCCCCATCGAAATCCAGGGGATGGTTCAAGAAGTATCCAAAACATAGCCACTGGTTCCACTAAAATCATGTGTTCCACACCTGGAATCAAGATGATCAAAAGTGACCGTCATTTTTATGTTTGGGCGAACCCCAACCAGCAGTGCATTCCGCTGTCGAAATCGCGACATTGGTGAACGGGTGAACCGACTGAACCGGACATCAGAAACCTCCATCACATCATCCCAAAAACACATCGCAACTGGTAAGTATCGCAACTGGTTGATTTCAGAAACATGGCAGGAAAGATTGCAGGAAAGCATCGATCAATGGTTGGGGTTTCCTGAACATGCCCCCTGAATCCAATTCTAGGATAGACACTTTTGGATACCTTTGGAAGCCCTGCGCAAGGTCCTCAGTACCTGGAAGAAACACCTCAAGAAGAAAGCTGCGTTGGAACCTCGAGTCCCGTTGGATCGGTTCGCCTGGAGACGTTCCAATGTCCAAGGCCTTGGGGCGTTGCCCCTACCTTTGAATGGGTGTGGCACCTCAGGAGATATTGGTGAAAACCCCTCGGTTGCGGCTATGGTGAAATTGGGTCTAGGCTGAGAGGCTATAGCTTGATGATGCTTGATGTATCAGTTTTTTTTTCTGGAGCCAAGTCTAGTAGAAATGCGGTGCAATGAATTATCTTGAGATTGGTTCATATGAAAATGGGGGGTACTTCTCCATCCGGTGGCTAATCATCATTTTCCGGAGGTGGCAATCTTTGGTATTAAATCCGGCATACATTCGCTTCTGAAACTACTGCACAGCAACTGCGGCTCAGCAACCAAAACATAGTTTCGCTTCAGCAACTACACTTCTGAAACTAAACAAATGCCACCGCTCTAAGTCAATATCAAAACTTTTCCCCCTTCATTAGGCTTGCTTTCGGCCTTTTTTAGGGCTGGTTTTTGGTGTATTTGGGTTTGGTTTAGGCTTGCTTTAGGGTTTAGTTAGAATTTATTTAGGTTTGCTTAAGGGTGGATTTAGGTGTGGTTTCCGGTTGGATTGGGGTTTAGGGTTTCCGAACATAGTTCCTCTTCTTGGTTGTCGAAGCATTGATTCGGAAGCATAGTTCCGAATGATGGGTTCAGAACCATCGTTGCCGAAGCATAGTTTCCGAAGCAGGGGTCAGCCCAGTCTTCTTGGGTATACTGCCCCATTCTCAGACACACCCAGATAGATCAGGACACAGACGCAGCACACGCGAATTGTCAGGTAGCGACCAACTTTGCCAAGCTACTGATGCTGGATGCAGAGTGCGTGCACCCATATGAACTTCAGATGCAAATTGGAAGTTCAGGTGTGTCTGAAAACGAGCTGTACTCCGTGGCAATTCTATTTGGAAAATGATGATACCCCACGGATATTTCCGTGCCCTGTTTTCAGACAAACCCATATTTGTGCTTCACCAACACTTGGGAAACGTCCCAAACAACTTCAATTTGTTGACACATAAACTGACATTTTCATCCGTGATCCCCTGATTCAGAACTTCCGGTCCTGTGATTGTGAATGACCAGCCGATGATAGGGGAAAATGATGGACTGTACTGTATATATATATATCAATTTGAACCCTGATGAATATGCTCGTGGGAAGCCACAAAAAACAAAGAAAGCCGACACCATTTCAATGGGGTGGTCGTGTCCGGTACGACTTCTTTTCGACCCCTAAAACTGTCCGAAAATGGGGGGGCCCTAAGTCCATTGATCATCATTTCCTATGGCCATTTGGGGTGTATTCTATCCATTTCTATCCCAAATCTGATGTTAGCGACCTCCCGCACTGGCCATTGAAGCATGGGGAGCATTTGTTTGGTCCGCACTGGCTGGTTGCCATGTTTATCAATCAGGGAAACCTAAATTCACGAAGATGTGACCTATGTGGATTATATTGCACACATCGACCAAAATTTGTTGGTGAAGTGCCCCCTGCTTACATCCCCAGTTCTGTTGAATTTCGAGGAAGGTTGCGATGAGAATGACTGCAGCATGCGGAGGTCCGCTTATCCAGTTTGGGTGGCTGCAACACGGACTTTTCATCAGCAAAAGTGGGGTTCCAATCAGAACCAGCGAACATGGTTTAACATGCTTTAACCAGCAAAATATGGGCTTTGAAACATGTTGAAGCCGGAAACATGATGATCTACCTTGCAAGAAATGAAGATTTGAAGCCGCAGGCACAGGTATCTTCATTTCAACCCGGTAGATCATCCTCGAAGAATAGCTTCGGTACACAGTACCCAGCCTGGTGGTTTGCAATCTTTTGCAATCTTTTCCATCCCCCAAAATGGGAGAATTAAAACAGCAAACATTCACTTTATGGCTTCTATAACTTCTATATATAATATAATCTATATATGTATATAATATTATATCATATTGTATCATATAATATCATATATCATATATATATATATATCCCCTGCATGATTCCAGCATGATATCCTATTAATACAGCATGTTTTCTTTTGATCAATGACTTCCTGTTCTAAATATGGTAGCTCAACCACCGCCAATGGCCGCAGATATGCCATTGGACCTCCCGCAGCGGCGCCGGAAGAGGAGGAGGAAGAGAGCGGCTCGGTCGAAAGGTATGGAACGATACCCTCTGGCAAACATTTGCATAAAAAAATGGAACATCGCCATTTTTAATGGGTAAATCAATGGAAAGTCACAATGTTTTATGGGTAAATCATGGAATATCACCATTTTTAATAGGTAAATCAACGAACTAAGTGGTCATTTTCAATAGCTATGTTCAGTTATCAGAGGGTATATATAAAAATCCCCAAAAAAATAGAGGAGTAATACGCAACGGTCAATAGTGATGCTGTAGCTTTGGTAACATTACTTTTCGAAGTTTTTGGGAGTTATACTACAGAAACATCAGTGTATACCGTGTTTGTGCTGGGAAAACAGCAGGTGAGGAGGACAGTGAGGATGATGAGGATGCTGAAACTGAAGCGGGGCAACCTGGTGATTTGATGGAGACTCCCAGGCTGCCAGTTGCTGCCAGCCTCATATGGCACATATTCATAGTGACAAAACGGCCTGGTCTTCGTTTGTTTTTTTTCCGTGCTGATTTCTGCGGCTTTCCAGAATAGGTTCGAAAAAAAGACATGTTTGAAACCAGAAAGTAGAGCACTGTATAGACATCTTTCGACAGGGATAACTGGGCCACTCATGCCACGTTTGCAAACAGTCATTCACATCCAATGGCGGATGATTGAGGTTCCCTTATTTTAATTTGATGTGTGTCCCTCTTTGTTGCGACGTGGCTCGAACTGCCAGAGTGCAGCAATAAAGACTTTACGAGGCATACTCCGTCCTAATGTATCCTTCTTGACAAACCATGGCATCAGGGGGCATTTTTTTTTAACTGCCAAGGTTTTGCGACCCAACGGAGCGGCGCCTCACAAGTTTCCTTGCTAAGTTATCTGTCATTTGGGCAGTTTTCCAGGGAAAATCTAGAAGATCCTCATGGGATTTCCTGCAAGAATTTCTGGGATTTCAGTGCCAGTCAGTGCCATCCACTCGCGCCATGGAAGCGAACCACGACTACGCCCTGTGGCAAACCCTAGGCACTGGTGCTTTCGCTTTGGCAAGCCGACCAAGTCGAAGTAAAGATGCTCCCCAAAAAGGTGACCCAAAAATGGTCCCAAAGTTGACTCAGACATCCCAGAAATCCATAGAAATCCAGAACAACCCAAGAAAATTCCTAAATTTGACTCAACTTTGACCCCAGTTATCATCCCCAGTTTTTTTTTTTCGTTAGGTCACTGGACCGTCTACGTGGAGTGGTTCGTGGCTCTGGTGGTCGCGGCAGCTGACACTCGGATTTCATCAGCCAAACTTGGGATATTGTCATTTTTTTTTGCAACCACAAATGATGGGGATGAGACTTACAATAGTGGGATTAATATATATATATATATATATAATATACATATAATCAACTAGGATTTAATTTATGGCAATTTGCATGGTGATTCAATCGGTTTCAATGGACTAGAATGGGAGAAAAACATAGAAAAACAGGATACAACTAATCAAAGATAAATTTGGTGTGTCTGCAAACGGAGCAAACCCCCAAGTTGCATTTTTTGGGGAAAAGGATGCAATTCCATGGGATTTTGGGCGCATCTTGGGGCCGGGGTACCTTTTAACTGTCAGATTTAAGCATTGGATTGTAAAAATGGAACATGATGCATCACTTGAGGCAAACTGGCAACATTGTTTTATTCCACACTGGAACTTGAGCCATTGGAGTTTCGGAGTAGCCAGATTTTTGGGCCAAACACACCTGGCTATAGATCAAGAGTTTGGTTCGCTTCAACGCTCGATGTTGTGTCTTGACCAAAATGGAATTCCTGGGTTTCTATGGAAAAAAACAACATCTTGAGGGTAGCCTAAATGGGTATGGATCAATACCTATGAAAATACCATTTTTAGGGGGTTATTCACATCCATAAATCCCAGCTATTTTGATGTGAACTACAGGGGTACAAGGTTTTGACACACTGCCAAATGGTGTCATCAAACTGCCATGGGTTTCTTGCTTGGTCAGGTGGCCAGTGCCTGGCGGGGTGCCTGGCTGCTGCTGGATGCTCAACTCTGGCCACAAAGGCTTGACTCGGCGTGCTGGACACATCTGGGGAGGTCATTTCAAGTGGAAACAAAGAGTTTTTTTTTTTGTAAAATTGTGAAACAACAGTTAAAACTGTCCATAAAACAGTGGTTCTTTGTTATGGAAAACGGTTTTATTTCTGTTTTATGGACAGTTTTATGGACAAATTGTGAAACAACACTGAACACTGTCCTTATGGACAGTAATCATGTGGAAACAGCAGTTATCAGTAAACTCTCCATTTCTATCATTTCTCATGGAACAAATTGGGAGACTTGAGACATGGAGAGTTTACGGCTTTACGGTCTTTTTCTCCCGATGGTGAAGTGGTTAACCAGCGAATCTGGATGAAGTATATATGGGGATATAACATGATATGATTGATACATTATGATTGGTGGATGATAAATGATGATTGGTGGATGATTGGTTCGGGGTTATTCACCTACCCTTTGTATTCTTTGGGGATGATCAGAATCCATTCCGAGACGCCCGTCTTGTGCAACCAGGGCCAATTTTTTGTCATTTTCCATCTCGGACTGATTGGCTTCAAGATTGTAGTTTTACAGATTTCAATGAAGAGAATGAAGATGAGGAACGGGGAATGACGAGAACAATTCACATTACAAATGTTGTGGTGTTGGTTGGTCTTCTTGTTGGTACTGTTGTTGTTGCCGGTGGTGGCTGTGTTGGTCCTGCTTTTACCATGATCGTGTTCCTTATGCGCATGATGCGTGTGAAGGTGGGCCAGAAAAGGTGTACAGCTCAAAGAACTCGGATCAGCAGTTTCCGGAGATATTTTGCTTCAAGCTCCAAAAACTCAACCAGACTCGGCCCAGCCTGTAAAGACCAGCGGCTTCGCTGGCGTAGCTGTTGATGACCACCATTTTTGATGCTGCCGCCGCGGGCGACATCGGTTCGATGAACACCTTCATGGACCACGATGACTTCGACATCGATGCCAAGGATGCACTGGGCAACACCGCCCTGCACTGCGCGGCGAAGAATGGCGAGGCGGCCGCTGGGGGTCTGTTGGTGGAATGCAGTGCGGATGTGAAGCTGGGTAGACATATAGGGGAGCTTGTCATGGGGAACCCCAAGTTCTCATCTAAGTTCTTGGATCTTTTTCAGTGGGGAAACACATGGTTTTGGGAGACCTCAAGTTTGAGAAACACTCATAATGGCAACCATTTTAGTGAGAGTGATAATTTTGAGCCGGGCCGAAACCCCTATGGATGATTAGAAGCCAATTCAATTAGTTAATCCAACGTGGGACGATAATCCTGACAAGTTTTTATATCATGAATTATAGCCCAGAAAAATCATCCACTATGTGTATATGGATGGATGGATGGGTAAACGAATCAATCAATACCCTATTTCTTGTGTCCCTCCATGGCTTCTTTGACCCAGCCAGTTTTCCAGAAACCTCAAGCCACTGGGATCACTCAACTCAGGAACCTCGTGGATGCCCATGGGAACACGCCACTGATGTTGGCTGCCATCCATGACAAGAGATTAGTGGCCTCGATGCTGCTGTGGGGCGGGGCGGAACGCGACATGCAGAACAAGCGTGGCAACACGGCACTGCACGAAGCAGCCATCAGTGGAGCCAAGGAAATGGTGAACAAAATGAACATGGTGCTGAAAAATGACTTTATGCAGCAAGAACTGATTGGGGTGATATGAAAATACCGGGATATCTATAGCTACTATAGCTGCATGATGATTTATCTTGGGGATTTCATCCTTTTTTGGGTTGAAACATTGAAACAGCTAGCGGGGCACTTTTTGGTGAAACTGCTAGCGCCAGGACGTGGTGTTTCTGATCGTGGAGAATGGAGGTGAGAGATCTGTGAGGATCAAAAATGAGGATGGTAAGACTCCCTTAGACCTGGCCAAGGACATGGGCTGGATCTACTCATGGCTGATGTTGTTTTTTGATTGTTTTTTGGGTGCCTAAAATGAACCTGGCTGGGTTTTTTCTTGATGAGTTTTGAAAATCGCACCGGTGAAGTCATGGTTTGAGCAAGAAACCATGTTCCTGCAAGTTTTTGCGCATGTTTTTGGTTGCTTCAGTGCTCGGAGTGATACCCCTCAGGAGAAGGGTGCCAATGCCGAGCTTCTAGAAATGCTCGAAGGAGCCGAGAAGGAAATGCAGGTCTATTCGGCCAAAGTGGAGAAAGACAGCGGCTCAAAGGACATGATGAGCCCAGATTGATCGGATCGAAAGCTCCAAAAAAAAGATTCCAGAAAAACATATTTCAATTTCAGAGGATCGAGAAACAATGATCCATCTCATTTTCGGTGCCTGTCCAAATGTCCCGACGGGCGTCCACGGGCTCTTCCAAACGGGAATGGAGTCAAGTGGTGCACAAACCTTTTAATCGCAATTTTGTCGACGAAAAGACAGGCTGAATCGCATGAGTGGTCAACCCCCAATTTCTGCAGCAATCCACTTTTCTTTGCTTTCAACATTATGAACATATTCTATTCCTGGCTTTGCCTCCAGGGTTCTGCAGGTTACGGTTCATTCTTTTCCTTAAATGGCTATATAGGCTATAACCAAGTGTTTGATTCAATGAACTCCCCCACAAGTTCCACCACCAGCATTTCCTCAGTTTTTGGCGCCAGACCTAGCGCCAGCGCAGCGTTGGGGCTCGGCTGGGGCGTGGTCTTGTTTGGCATCCTGGGCCACTCAGCTTAAGGATTGGCTTTCGGCTCTCGGCTCTCGTTTTTTTCATGTTTTATTTTGGTTGTTCTCGTTTTTTTGGCAGTTGGAAATCGCCCATAGTATAGAAACCATAGAAACCTATCAACCAACTCGTTTTTTTTGTTGTGGTTTTCTTTGGAGTTTCTGGGGAACAATGGGATCCTCACCATGGTGGTTACTAGATTCACTAGATGTTACTCGTGTTTCACGAGCCTTGGGGGTGGCTGGACCATCATTTCACTGTTCAATCACACGACATGTCATGTTCGTACAATCCCAACATGGGGAACTACAATGACTGATGAAGTACACCCATGACCCAGTTGACCCATTGTTTTTTGTTGGTGAGACACACATTTCAGTTGCTGAACCATCCCCAGTTTGTTGCTTGAATCCGCATGTTTGCTGCTGACGCATCCGGTTTTGATGTGTTTTTTTTTTGATTGCGAGTCAATCCCAATTTTACTTACAGCAATTTCTAAATTCAAGCTGCTTGAACAACAAACATGTTTCTTGGTCACATACCAATTCCGAATGAGGTAAAACGATGCACACCGCAGAAAGACCCACTTACTTGGAGGATCATCCCACGAATCGTAAGTGGTTATGAAACATATCTGGTTGGTGGTTTGGCACATGAATTCTATTTTCCCCCAATAGTTGGGAACAATAATCCCATTTGACTTTCAGATTTTTCAGAGGGATTGAAACCACCAACCAGATATGTTTGTTTCATCCATTGATGGTGATCCGTTGGAGGATTTGCCCAGCCTTGCCTGGCCTCAGCAGTGGGTCGCGCGCGGCACAAGCAGATCTTCTGGTTGGTGGATGCCATCTACAGCGACTTGATGCGGAGGGGTAGTCAGGGGTTCAACATGATTCAACTAAGAAAAAGGTGGTCAACAATGGGTCAAAACCTATTTTCTACATTTTTCTACCATATTTGGGGGGAATAACTAGCCATTAACCAGCTATTTGACCCATAACATCCCATAACCATATGGGGGTTTCCTGAAATGAGGCTACCCCCCAAATCATCATCCATTTATGGATTTTCCATGAAAATAAACCATCCATGTTGAGATATCCCGGCTATCCCCGTTTCGGGAACCCCCCATATGACACCCATGGCATCCCAGGCTGATCTGTAGGTCTCCGCCAGATGGTTGATCTGGTCACATCTATCTTCAGCGAACGGTAGCTTCTGCGGATGATACTATAAATGTATCTGTATCATATACACGGCGTACACACACACACAGGTATAATATACGCATAATAATATGATTCTATTCATTAAATATACGTAAATAAATTATATATATATATATGTGGTCACCAGCCATTTCTTAGTTGCGGCGGCAAAGCTTTGGAAGATCTTTGCCAGGATAGCATGCGCGCCCGAATATATGATGGTCCTAGCTGACCAATGCTTTAGGTCTTGAAATGGCTTGAAATCACAGTTGATCTATTGTTGGATATCATACTGTGGATGGGCCAGCGAAATCCTGCACCAGTTGATAGGTGGTTTGTCCCACTATTCATAGGCTTTCAACCATCCTTTTGATGGTGCTGCATTTTTTCCCATCCACAGTATCTCCATTGATGGAGATTGGTTTAAGGGAACATCTATGGTTTCCGGTTAAGATGTTCCCAACAAAACCAATCCATTGACACGGCTTGATCTATTGTTGGGTATCATATTTTGTCAGCAAATCCTTTGAGGTTACCTTGGCTTTTGGTGTTGTGTCCTAGTTTGGCGCGGCGTCTGGCAGCTGTGGGATGGAGCTTTGGGGTGGCTTGGCGAAAAATCCCAAATCCCCTTGTGAAAAATATCCCCCAAAATGGAGGTTTCCTAAAATAGGGGTACCCCAAGGCTGATTTACAATGGAAAATCCCATCTATAAATGGATGATGACTGGGGGTACTGCCATTTTAGGAAACCTCCAAATGGTCCCAATGATGTGGACACTCCCTATGAAACCCTGGTTTCTGGAGGGATGTTGAATATTAGGAGGATGGGATCATTAAGCATCCAGTTTTCGCGAAACTGGGGGGTTGAACCCCAGTTTCGCAAAATGAATGTTGAGGTGAAACCATCAACAAACAGGAAATCGAAGTCACAGACCAAATACAAATATATATATATATATAATATACATACACATATACATATACATATATATATATATATATAAATACACATAACATGATATATCACATATGCATTTATGAGATATAAGCCAACAGTTGGTCGTTTTAAACCACGGATCTAGTGTCCTTAAGATCCCAAGACATGTCCGCAGCTTATCCCATCCCTGGGGTATCCCTGCCGTACCTTGTCCCAACACTGGCCCTGGTGACCCCGAAGCCTAGGCCATGCAACAGGATCCGATTCATTGCAGGTACCCTCTGGTAAACTAACATAGCTATTGAAAATTGCCATTTATAGTGGATTTACCCATTAAAAATGGTGATTTTCCATAGCTATGTTAAATTACCAGAGGGTACCTACCATATATAAGGCCTATTTGTTAGGCCTAAATTTCAGGGAATATCCCCAGAAAATATGGCCAGAAATATGGTACTAACGTACCTCCATTTAGGATCCTGGAATTCCCATTGACCGAAGCCTAGGCTTGCTCCAGTGTCCAATGAAGATCTCGCTCCCGGTTTTGTCCGTGGAGCCTGGTTGAGCCACTGTGCCCCTCGGCCATGGAAAACCAACTCAATTTGGGGATAAACCAACTCAACTATCCATGGAAAACCATCTTGTATGGATTGAACTTGAAGTACACCATTAACAAAAACAAAACATTTCCAAAATGAGCAACGACTTGTTGTCCCCACTCAAATTTTGACCCATGACCAAACAGGAAATAGAGCCGACGTCATGTTGCCATCTTTACCAAGGGCGGCTGGATCATACTGTATGTCCAGAATGTTGGGAATGTCACGCTTCTAGGTGAAGATACATTTTTTTTGCTCCTATCGTTTTTCGTTCGTTGAATGGACATTTCTCCGTGGAGTCTCCATTGGTGTGGCTTCAATGCCAACATGAAACATGTTTCGGTCACCTCAAGACATCGCTCCGAAACAGTTTTTTTCCTGGGGAAACATGATAGATGATGATCCAAGTTGCTATAGATATAGATATAGAATCATATAGATATTCATCTATAACTCTATATTATCTATAACAGAACTGTAAGATATAGACATATGATATAGATATAACTGATATAACTATCTTTATCTGGATTCATATCTATCTATATATATAGAGTTATAGTAGTAATTTGGATTTATTTAGATCTCCCCAGGCAGACCTGTCGTGGAAACTTTTCGCTCGGCGGCCAGGTGGGCGTAGCGCTGCTCCTGGCCGCTGGCTCCATGCGAAGCTTGAACGCTCCTCCTACCTTGATCCTGGCGGACGGCAGAAGATCAATGGTTGTTGGGACATGGGTCCCATGAATGTGCGGTAGAAAAGAGATAGTATGAGATTATGTAAGAAATTATTGTTGTTATATATTTTTATATTGAATAGTATATCAATGATATTCAAAAGATATTGATGAGCTATGAGTGAGATTTGATGGGATATGATACTGATACATACATACTTTGGAGTCCTATGGGATGGATGACATCACCACTTTGTATTCCTGGCACGAATGGCAGTACGTTTAACATGTCGATCATCTACACATGACATGGTTGCCATAAAAAAGCGATTGCCAAGAAGTGTTACCCTCTGGTTATTTAACATAGCCATGGAAAATGGCCCATTTATAGATGGTTTACCTATTAAAAATGGTGATTTTCCATGGCTATGTTAGTCATAACCAGAGGGTATGTCTAGCGGCCGGCTAGCCCAAAAAACCAGCCTGATAGTGAAGATCAATCCCCTGCAGGTTCATCCCAGTTGGTACCTGTTTACCGACCCCGATTTCTCCGTCAACGGGATAAAAATCCCATTTATGGTTGCGTGGAAAAACCCCAGTTGTCAACGAGTTCCCAATCCAAAATTCTGCTGGTTTAAATCCCAATGTTTTCTGACTTATCTTTCTTGTATTTGTGTTGTTTGCATCCTACTTTTTTGTCGCTTGAAACCATCAGTTAGGATCCACCAACTACCATTCTGATCGATCATATCCCAATCAACCCATTCTATCCCATTCCTGGCAGTGGGATCCTATAGGGCTCGCACATCCCATCTTATGGGGCTTGTTACCATGATGGAATGATAGAACTATAGGGGATATTGATGGATATCTTAGATATCTTATTCTTCCACTCATCCTTCAGTTGCGACTTGTCATATGGTCAGAAGATGTCAGAAGTCATTAGCCACTTACCAGACTTACCCGGCCATAATTTCATGACAGGAGTCACAGTGCACACAGTGCACCGATCCCTGCCTGCTTTTAGCCTCCAGGACAATCTTCCTCCAATGTTCGGTGCCCGAAGCACCTCGGGTCTCAGTGCCTTCCGACCTTTGCTCCGTCTCCAAGAGAGGCCACCCTTGCTGCCCTGCCGGCAGTGGCACGAGGCCCCAAGGGAAGATGAGAATTCTTGGGGTTTCAGTGTTTCCCAATTAGAAAATTGGCTCACAAGCTCAATCCCAATTAGAACATTTGGAAGGTTCAATGGTTCAATCCCAATTTCAAGATGATCGGATGAATGGACGTTAGCTGATGCATTTGGGGGCATCCAAAAGAGTTGAGAGCTTGAGAGCTAGCTGTCAGGCAACCCTGAAGTTGCCAATCCAGAGGTAACTCAATTTTGGATCTATATATGCCTAATTCCGGTGACATTTGTGAGCTCATTTTGTCCCCCAGCCCGTCAGCCCAATGTTTCAGGCTCTTAGACATCATTTGACCCTGCGACAGGCGGTGGGGCTGCCGTACCATGCGCAGGATGCCTCCCCCCAGGCATGCGAAGTCACGCCGGAAGCCAACTGCGCATCCTTGGGGTCCCCAAATTTCGGGGGAGCATCCCCGTCCATCTCCAACTTGGCCAACTGAGGCTGTAGAGTTTAGGACTTTTAGGATCTCAAATTGGGGGACATCACAACATTTTGTGCCCAACAAGTTGAGTCGGAAAGATTTGGAGCTGCACCAGAAGTTCTGCTTTCTGAAAGTGAAATGGAGATCCATCTCTCGTCCCGTTTTATCTTGTCAAACTGTGGTGTCCTGATTCCGAACTTTTTGCTCCAAACTTGTGAGCATAGCAACCGCTTAACAGCTTTGAGGTTGCTGTGCCGTGCTTAGGGGTAGATAATGGTAGATAGGTGCTCGTGATCTGAGCGATGGGCTTTAGGGGACCTTCGCTTTCCAAGTTTTCCCAATCCATTTTTTGAGGCCATGGCATGCCATGGCTCTTGAAGCATCGACCGGTTGGTGTTTTTGGGGGGTCCCCAGGCCAAAAAAAGCAGCCGAAGATCTTTTCTTCACTCCTGAGTCGGATCTGTGGGATTTGAAAAGCGGTCCCAAGGACCCAGTGATGGCAACGGTGAAAGCGCCAGGCAACGGTCCTTAGGTCACTCCACTAGTTTGTCAATGGCCTAAATGAGGGGTCAATGGCCTGATGCTTTTCCCACACAACTGGAAAACAATGGGGGTTTCCCACCATTGAAACATCCTGTGTCCAAGAAGGGTGCTTGGGTTTTGACATTGATCCATAGAATCCATAGCCAAATCTTTCTTCCAACCGGTCTGGTGCCTGGGCTGTGGCCAGCTCACAGATCTTTGACCCTTCGGGAGACCGCGACTCAGGGCGCTGTTCACCAAGGGGGAGCGGTGGCCTCTGGCGTTGGCAAGCAAAAAAAGGGCCTCCGCAGGGGCAACCCACGGCGTTCTACAGGGAGTTGATCTAGAGCTGATAGGCACAGGGTCCGTTGGAACTCGGTTTTTCAAAAGGTTCAAACCACGGACCTGCTACAGTATCATATTGTAAACTATCCCCCTAGTTGAGGGTTTGCATTCTTATATGGCCAGATTACCACATGTGTTTGGTAAGACGGTTATTGTATCCACTTTCGTAGCTTCAACACATATATCATCATATATCCAGAGTTGATTCAATTGATTGATTGTTGATTATTGGAGGGTTATGGCCATGTTGCTGTATTACCCCTAGAGGAATCCCCAAGTCACCAAGAACATCCCGAGGGAAACCTTCCAGGATGGTACTTCGATATTTACCTCATCATTCCCCCTATATTAGGGGTTTTCCATAAATTTTAGGCTACCCCATTTTTCGGTTTAATCATGGAAAATCCCATCTATAAATGGATGATTTAAATGGGGGTACCCCCATGACTGAACGGAAACCTCCAACTCGATAGCCCTGATAGCCCTGGCGCCAGCTACGAAAAGCCACGATTTTTCCCAAGGCCATGCGAGAAAGGCTCGCCGCGTTGCTGCAGGAGGTGGAGCATCATGGCCATGGTGGCTATGGAGGTGCCGAGCCATAGAGCCCGGAAACATCTTGGAGCCATGGAGTGCTTTTCGATGACAAAAATGATCAAACGAAAAGCGATGAGTTTGTTCGGATTCCTTAAGTTTTTGTTTCGGAGATGTTCTGTGTATTTATTTTTTTGTGTTTCGTTTTTATGATGGAGATGAGAATTTGAAGAAGGCTAAGCAAGGAGCGGGAAAGTAAGATGAAGACGACATCACCCATCACTAACTGCATCTCTCTGACCATTCTACTGTGGCCTCTTAGTGACTTCTGGCTCTGGGGCGTTTATCTGGTTGCAGCACCCGATGCAGGCGAGGAACGGAAAAAGTTGACCCCTGAAGAAATTGAGCAGAAGAGAAAAGAAGCGGAGGAACTAGGCGCTGTTTGCATCAAGGGTAGACCCGGGTAGACTGAGCAAGAACATCCTGGCTTCGGAAATCGTATTTTGGATTAAGATCAGTCGGATCGCCAACATCGATGGTTGATGTATCTTTTTTGAGCCAGGAAAGACACAGCCGTTTTTGTTGTGTTTCTCAAGTTGTTGGCTTCTGGATACATCCTGGTTGCAAGACTTCATCATCTTCATCCTGTAGCGGCTTGGATCTGCGTGCTGAGATCATGTCTAGGAACTTTTAGGCGTCTAACAGTCTGACTGTCACAAAATGTCCACAAATCTCAAGGGGTTTGACGCTTGACGTCAAGGATTTTGAAAAATCACGTCGGCAAGTCTTGAAAATAGGTGCTCCATCAATTTTTCGGGGCAACTCCCTATTTTGTCTTGGGAACACCATTTTACCCGAGTACATACCATTTTTGCGTCACCAGAATTTTTGCACCCCCTCGAGGCGAGAAGTGTCGAATCCTCTCAAAGAAGGACGGACAGAAAGTGAAACGACAGAACTAAGCCATCAGAACAAGCACAGTTGGTTGGTATAACTAGGGGACCCCCCGAAAGATCGAAACGCGAATTTCCAAAATCGAGATACATCGCGTCTTTATCGTTTTTTGGTGCTGTTGGATGGTACCAGTTTGATGGGATCTATACATATCCTGTGGCCAGGAGCGAGGTGAGTTGAACAAGACCCGAAAGGCGTGGCCAAGGGGTCCCAAGTTGAACTTGGCCATCCCAGGAATCGCTTGTGGTTTGTGTATATATGCATATATGCATATATATATACACGATATATATATATATATATACACACGGATATATGTATATAAATGTATATACACGTATATATATATGGATATATGTATGTAAATGCATATATGTATATATGGATATATGTATATAAATGTATATATGTATATATGTATATATGGATATATGTATAGAAATGTATATATGTATATATGGATATATGTATATAAATGTAGATATGTATATATATATATATATATGGATATATGTATATATGTATATACGTATTTGATATATGATATGATAAATAATAACTGGCATATGAAATAAGATATATGATAAATGATCAATGACATATGATATACTTGGTACTGGGGTATACGTTTTCCCAACATTCCATTCCTCACCGTGAGGAGAAGGCGGGGCATCGCTTGGCCAAGACAGGGCAGAAGAATCGGAAGTACGAAGGGGAAGGGGCCACTTCGAAGGCCCGAAGCGGGACGAACCAAGGGATGGGGAGGTGGGGGGTTCACCCTGTTGGGGGTCAGATTGTACCGCGAAGATCTGGTGAGTTTTTTTTTGGGTTCACACCGGAGAATAATTGGAACATCGATTTCAACGGGGGAATGAAACATGGTGATTTACCATCCCCAGGGGGGACTGGGTTGTTGGGAGATGACGGGGTCATTGGGGATGAACAGATCCAGGATCTCCGCCGATCTCAGCATAGGTCTCGTGGCAGGGTCAGATTAATTGGGGCTATGAATAGATAAACATAGATAAACTATCAAGCCAGCGCTTCATTTAAGGGTAGCTTTTTGTAATTTTGTCCGATATTATGGGTTGGTGATGGCCGGAGATCTCCACCTGGAAAAACTATCCAAAACTATCAGCTACAGTAGGATGGAATGGGTTTCCATGCACCACCAGCATTTTAGATGGGTTTCATCTTATCTCACCCATGGAAATGGCCAAGCGATTCGTCGGGTTTCAGGGATGCGACTCGTTGCTTGCCTGATGGTAACTTCGAAAATTGTGTTGAAGTTTCGCCTGGTTCGAAGACCAGAAATTGAAGCCAACAATCAAGATGATATATATATAATATAATATATACCCTCTGGTAATTTAACATAGCTATGGAACATGGCCCATAGAAAGTTCGTTGATTTACCGAAAAAAAAGATGGTGGATCTTTCCACTTGGGGATGGTCGGATGGTTTTCATGGCTGGCGTCTTTAACGGTCCACTTTTTGGAATGTATCCCGTGAAAAGCCCATGAATATCTTATGAAGATCCCATGAAAAATCCCATTATGCCCCAGCAACAATGAGAATGTATAGAACTCTCCAAAAACGGGGGCTTGAAGTTGTACCTGAGATACCGAATACCCTTTGGTGGTCCCAGAGATTGAAGCAATAGACCAACGGACCAGTCGCGGGAAGATAGGACATTCATATTTTTAGCCATTATTGTTGAGGTGTATTCCTGGGATATTAATGTGATTTCATGGGATTTAATCGGTTTTACAAAGCTTTCAGGGACATGTTGAGATGTTTTGTCGCTGTCGACTTGAAGGGTTGTTTTCGTGGAAATTCATATAACTTTAGCCACATCTAGGATATAAAATCCCAGATCTAGGACTGCCCTTCTAGGATTGGTCAACATTTTCAACGCTAGATTTTCAGCCACATGGTATCAAAACCAGCTGGATCTCTGGCAAGGAAATAGACACAACGGAGATAGACCCTGGAAATCTGCAAACATGGATCTTTGTGCTATTTCATGGAATACAGTAATTTAACCATCATGAACCATCATTAACAGTCATTCACCATCATTAACACTCATTAACCATCATTAACCATCATTACCCTCTGGTTTTCTTTCACATAACTATGGAAAGATCCACCATTTATAATAGGTAAATCAACGAACTAAATGATCATTTTCAATAGCGAACTGTAACAAATTGCCAGAGGGTAATTGTGGATATTCTGCAAATTACAATACGTAATCAGCCTGGAGTAGATAAACTATGAAATTTTCAATCACATTCCCATTTTTACAATGTGTTCTTGAAATTTTCATGTTCTAACTACTCCAGGATGACTATGTTGGGCCCCCGAAACATGATTTGCAACCTGGAAATCAACCTGGCTCGAGATGACGACCATTTCGCACCCACGGACTGGTCATTTCTGAAAAACGATTTTTCAATGGCTTGATTCATGGATTCAACTCATATACCTTATGGCAAACTAACAGTTTTTCATGGACATCACCATGTCTAATAGGTACAGTAAATCATCAGTGAATAGAAACATTTTTTTTTTTCGTAGCTATGTTAGTTCACTGGAGGGGAAGCAGCCAAGCTTCATTTCTACTTTGAAAAATAGATCTGGTGGTATCTGAAAAACAGACTCACAAGATGCCTGATCTAATGAAGTGACGGCTTCAGGAGGATAAGAAAAAGAAAAATAAGGAAAACGTTAAGAAACGTTGCTCTGCTGCACTAGTACTGGGATGATTCCTGAAGTTGATAGACGTGTAGATACGAGTATATAAATGATCACACATGTATATATGTATATGTATATGTATATGTAATATGTAATATGTAATATGTAATATGTAATATGTAATATGTAATATGTATATTGTTATTGTATTTGTATGTCATATGATTGTGGCATATCCTATATCGAACACAGACACACCCACACGGGCAGTCTCACACTGACCTCACGTCATGACGTGTGTGGAATGATTGTCATTGTAAGGGGAACCAGAACCCAAGGGCCGTATGAAAACAGCTATTTTCAGGTGAGTGAATTATGCTATTATTGATAATTCAGCCCAGATATGGCATATATATAACATATATATATACACACTTACTTCATATATATATATATATACACACTTACTTCATATATATATATATATACATACTTGCTTACTTCATATCTCTCTCTCTATATATATGTATAAACCATATATATATGCTATACATGGACTTACTTCATATATATATATATATTATATGTGTTTATGAACCATAAGTACACATACAGACATATGAAGTAAGTCCAGAGCAACTGCAGCTGGACCGTTCCCAGGATCTCACTCCTATGGGGAACAGATCATGATCTATTGGAGTACCCTTATTTCCCTCTGCTCATCCATTTTTCATGAAACTATATATTATATATATCTGTTCCAGTTTTCATGGACATATTTTAGAGCATAGCTCTGGGTATCCTGGGGATTCAACTCAACCGAGAGGGCCTGTCCTGGCAGTCCTGATCTCCGAACTGCGGTTTTTCCTTCCGAAAGTCACAGTTGTTAGGTACAACTGGTCGTCCCCAGCTGGTTAGGTGGTGTTTTTTCGAAAAACCCCACCAAGGTTTTGGCTTGAGCTAGACGCTGGACAAATGGTGGAAGAAGCAGACTGGTTGGCTGTTATTCTGCATTGTTTCTCCTTCTTGACACTCAAAACTTCTTTCAGGAGCCGTTTCCCACCAACAGATTTGGGGTTTACTATGGTCTTACACTCTTGGAGACAAAGATGTTGGGTTTTGCTGCTTCTGGAAGTGCAGAAAGGCCATCTGGGCTCAACTTGGGTGCAGCAAATGTCTGTTTTCCAAGGCAGCTTCGGAGTTGATGTACAGATTGCCTCACTCTGTAGCTACAGCGAGGACTTGCCATTTGGCGAGCCAGAAATCAGATAATCAATGCTTTCGGCAGTCCGTGGTCAGGTTCCCGGATTTTCCAGAAGATGGGCCAGCAATTTTTGGCGACATCCCGTTGAGTGGTTTTGGCTCAGATCGTGATTTGGATGGGTTCTCCCGCTTTTCTTGATGACATATCCAAAATTCTTGACGAGATCTCCCATTCCTCTTGTGAAATCTCCAGTTTTTTCTGTGTGAATTTCCAAATTTGTTTGTCCACAGAGTCAACACTCCACTTGTGGTAAAAAACACTCAGTTCCTACTTCCACTTCGCCTGAGAAACTCTCGGTCCCAACTTGCACCCAATGCGTCAGCGTCCCAGTGCAAAGCGGCGCGCAGACTCGCCTGCTGCAGCAGAGGACCCAGCAGGGGATTTCTGGGTCCTCACTGTGAGGGTAGGATTCTGATTGTGGGTACCCTCTGGTAAGCTAGCATGACTATGGAAAATCACCATTTTTAATGGGTAAATCCATTATAAATGGTCATTTTCAATAGCAAACTGTTAGTCATTACCAGAGGGTAAAACAATGCCATGTTTACCCCAGCCATGACTGGGAATGGTAAACATACCACCTATCTTTATGGTGATTTGGGATGGCTTATGACATTACTTGGGGATGATTGTTTTGGGGATTGTGAATGACATTTCAATCGCCGATCAAAACTGGACGATTTTTTGGAACTATTTAAGGGATGTTTTGATTCCAGAGAATGGGATTCATATGGAGGAATGACGGATTTGTGACATTTTGGGACCTTCAAATTGTTCGGATTATTTGGACGAGGCACGAGTCAATTTTTTATTTTCCAACTTCCCCCAATTTCGACCCATTCTGAGGCTTAGGGTACAGGGTTTTGACCATGTTTTGATCCTTCTGGACCCACCATAGGATAAAGAAGTCGGATTCACTGTGATCAATTGTTTCCTGGTATAGTAATCATTCCTGAATGGTAGACCATTCAGCTTTGCTATTTCCTGAAGTTCTGGCAGTTGATAAAGATCACTGAAAATATCAGGTGAGAGCTAAGTGATTTTGATTTGATCATTTTGCCAATTTTGCCAGGTTTGCCAGCTGGTTCTCAACCCTGAATATGGCCAAAATCATAAGAACAGGGCCCTCACTTTCCAATCAATTCAGGGATCTTAACCTCAGGCTATCTTTTTGCCATTGCGTAGTTGATCAATGTAAAACGATTTTAAGCAACCAATAGGTAAATGAACCGAAATGATCAACCAAACTAACTAAGTTTTTTTGCCATTGCATAAAAGTGGGTATACTTGTTGGCTTTACGATATCTCAAACGAGTTATCAGGGGGGTTCACACACACCAACAAACATAACTGGGGGGGGCAACAGAAGATATATGGAAAAAACCACTAAATTCATAGATCATTTCCCGAAAGAACAAGATAAACTTAAGTTAGAGAATGTTATAGAACTAGCCTTAATCACTGCTAGTTTATCCAGATCCACCAGGATGTAACAAACTCTTTACCTCAGCTTCTTGGGACTCCAAAAACACCAGGAGCGGGGCAGCGCCGTTCGCGCGCGACCCGAAGCGACCAAGGATGTCACGGCCTCATTGCTGCGGAACCGTGTCGCCAAGGCGCGATGCAAAACCTGTGGTGTCCCAAGGTGTCCATGACCTATAAATGGTGGGTTAACCTAACATCTATGTTAGTTTACCCTAGAAAAACCATTGTTTTTCACATCTATGATATCTATGTGAGTTTACCCAAATGGGTACGTACCATGGGAAAAAATCATTGACCTAGGTGTTGAATGGCAGTGAAAAACAGGGACATTTTAATGGAACCAAGATTTATATGGTCGATTTAAGCATCTATGGGGATATAACAATGAATGGTTAAATCCAATAGATGGTCAATATATATATATATATAAACATCAATTAATGGGGATATATATTAATCCAATAGAAATCTATGGGGTTATATAATATACTATGGGTATGTAGCCAATAATCCAATTGATTGGTCAATTGAAGATGATTCGAATTGCAGGTGTTTTTTATGCTAGACAATCTTTGTAGCAACAACCATGGGGTCTTCAAAAACCATGAAAAACATTGATAGATTTGGGATCTGAGCTACTTACTTGGGGTGCCTGATGATGTTTTGGCGAGTCTCGAGTCTCTCGAGTTTCACCTACGAAAAAATAGAGATTGTATTATTGGGTGAAAATCCAGACCTGAAATATTGGTATCACGATTCTATACATGGTGACATGATCTGGATTGATATGGCAGATCACAAGGCCTCTATGCCCCCCAAAAAGCGGAGAGACTGCAACAATCAGAGGCAGGTAGGCAAACGCCACAGCAAGACATTTGTAGGGCGACTAATGTGGCTCCAAATTGCTGGGTGTCTCATGGTTTCAAGCTGTTTGGTTATTCTTTTTCATCGTGGATCTTGGATTTTAACCCACAGCAGATGGTGGGAAAAAAATCAAAAAACACGGAAGGGGTCATCCACCCACAAAATCACCACGTTTATGGGTGCTATAAACCATCCCTAAATGGTAGGTTTATCATTGGGTTCCCACGCGAATTAATATACCCATAGTTCTTGGAATCCCTGATAATAGTGAGATGAGCATACCCCACTAATCGCATGTATATAACTTGACCATGGAATATATCTTTCGACTTTGTTCCATGGACAGAGTAGCATTGGTCTCTCCAAGCCGCACTCCGCATGTACGGCTTGCGCTGACAGTGCTATGATTCTCATGTGACCATGTTGATCAGTACTGAGTGGATAGCAACCCAGCTGTTGTTCTTCCGCCAACGGCGTTGGGCCAACGGTCTGACCACTCTCCGGTAATCAAACATGCCGATGGAAAATCCATCATGAATCGATGACTTTCCCAGCTGCAAAGCTCCACAAATGGTTCGGGGGGATTCCACAGCTAGCCATGTTTGATGAGCAGCGTACGAAAGTATGACATGGGGAATCCCTGGGATCTCAACTGGGAGATCTGGTCAGGACTTTCTGGCAAGATTTGCATTTGTCGGGATCTTCATTGTGGAGAATGTCTTGCACGCCATCCACTTCGAGTTTGAAGTGGACCAGATGGTGCTCCCTGCAGTTGCGCCACTCCCATATGTGCCTAGCCGGCCTAGCTGGTGGCATACCAAACCCAAGAAGATGGGTCCTCAAAATGGGGGATATCCAAAATCGCCCTTTTTTTGTAGGGAAAATGATCGTCGACCATCAAATTGCGGTGCCAAATTTTCCATGTCAAATGTCAAACTTTTTTGTACTTCAAAATCGATCAGTTGAATGCCACGGAGACAAAACCCAATGGGACCCAAAGGCTAAGTATAGTGGAAATAATTTGTCCATCGCTTAGGTGCACTCCGAAGCTACTCAATTCAGTTCTATGTTGAAGATTCCACTCCTATTTGCCGATTTTTCCGACTTTTGAGGGTTTTTTAGAGTTTATGTTGGTATTCGTCAATGTTTCACTGTCACTACCCCCATTCTTGTTGGTTGTACAGCAACAGTCATACTCTATAGTTACTATACTGTTTTTACTATCCTGTTTATATACAATTATACTGAGTTATACTTTTGGGTCCACGGATTTTCTTTACATACCATAACATATTAATATATATATAGATTATAGTGTATAGTCTTACAACACATAGCCTTTATCTTTATTTAATTTATTTTATTTAATTTAATATTGTACATAGTCTGAATTACATAAATTCTACGAGGCTCGGTCAGTCGCTTCGGATCCTTGCAGCTGAAGCGTTAACGTCAAATGGGACAACGTTCAAGACAGGAGGAACAAGATTTCTGTACAACTAATCTGGACCATATATATATATACATACATATTATAGACAATTATTTCTATTTTCGAGAAGTTCTACCTTCTGGTAATGAAACGTGAGCTGGACATTCCCTATAGATGTAGTTTTGTAGCTGGGAAATTCATCTATAAATGGGGGATGTTCAATGGCCATGATTACCGGAGGGTGTGTTCATTTATAGGTGAAGACATGAGAAAATAACTAATATAAATGGCAAATTCATGGGAAAATCACTGGTTGAAATCAGGTTCTTCTTGTTGTAATCGAGCGAATGGGAACATCACAACATTTTGTGGGTCAAACCGTCAAACCCTACCCTCTGGTAATGACTAACATAGCTATTGAAAATGGCCATTTATAGTGGAATTACCCATCAAAAATGGTGATTTTCCATAGCTATGTTAGTTTACCAGAGGGTATATGTTCTGGGTGAACATCTAGAATCTAGTATTTTAAATACATAGATATGACATCGTCGTCATCATCATTTCATCAGAAATAACAATTTTAATAAAAATAACAATAAGACTAGTAATAACAGTAATCAGTAATCAGTACAATGACAATATATAGCAATACATATATATATGAATATATAGTGACAACAATAGCAATCATGATGACCATGACAACAAAATCAAAACCGATATAACAATCATACAACTTATCCAATAACAAGCAATAATCAAAATCTCAGTCCTAAATTTCCATACAAACGCTTTCAAACACTAAGAAATAACCAACGACCACCAGATCTGGGTTATACCCTCTGGCAAACTAAAATAGCAATGGCAGCCATTTTGAACAGGTAAGCCAACTATACATGGACCATTTTCAATAGCTATGTAACAGTTATCACTACTGGTTGGACGGTAGTTTTCCCATGACACGAATCCCATGTTGGTTTAAGTTAAATCCCCATGAAATCACCACAGAAATACCATGAAACAATCCAAAAAAATCACCATCAAATCACCATTATCAAGACCATATCATCACCATAATCTTCCCAATTTTAGACCCCCCCAAAAAAATCAATTGAAAAACGACTGGCCCAATATATTAAACAATGATTTGATCATTCTTAGGAGTTCGCCGTGAGTTTGCACCTGGTCCACATCATCTTCGGCCTCTTTGGAGCGATCTTCGTCCTGGTCTCGGGCTTCGATACAGCGGGACGCACAGCACTGACCAAAGGCGGGCAGCTGGGTCCGGTAGGGATACCATGGGGATTTCGGCATAGGAACATGGAGTTCAAATGGGTATGGATCAATACCTATTAATACCATTTTTAGGGGGATGAACATCCATTTACCAGCTATTTTGATGTGAACTACAGGGGTACAAGGTTTTGACACACTGCCAAATGGAGTTCACCCAGTTTTGGTTTACTATGTTTACTGTTGGTGTTTATGTTACCTGAAAAACGAGTTACCCAGTGGTTGTGGAGTGAACGCATGACCAGTCCGATTGTGGGTCCGGCCTTAGTGACAATGAGCCGCCATTTCTTGGCCCATTGGGAATAATTGCATACAGTTTACATCAGTTTACCTACATCATATATATGTATATGTGTATATATATATATTATAAGACACTAGTTTTTTCATATAGACAGGCATAAAACACACATAAAACCATCAGTGTAACATCAGCTGGCAAGCATCCTCATCCAGGCACCTCCATGATGCTGGTCTTCATGGCCACCATTACATGGACGTGGTGGATCAACAGGCAGGGCACCTTGTACTGGAACCTGGATCCCCATCCCTTTTGGGACATCCGATGTTCACCCGAGAAGCGCAATCGAACGGTGCACATCTTGAAGAACGTGTCGATTGTGGGTGCTCTCACCATTCTGCAGCAGCTGGCCAAATACGAGTCCCAGGCGAGTGATTGTTCAGATGGACATGTGGCAGAGAGTAGAGGGGATAGCAAGTCCGAGTTGTTTGGTCGTCATCGACCATGAAGAGCGGATCATTGTAGCTGTTCTGTCCAGCTGTTCTGTCCGCTGTAGTAGCAATATTGGACGATTACAGAAATCCTGAAATCCACCAGCTGTGTGCTTCGTGGGTCAATATCTGGGTCCTTGGATGGGTACTTCGAAAACTCTGATCTTTTGCAATTTTTATCTGGATAACTACGATGAAATACGAACCTAAGCAGCTAACTATTTACATTTTTCCAGGTATCCATCTAAGATTAGCCATGATTCTTGTCGTTTTTTGGTGATAGTTTTTTACGCTATCATGTGCATAAGTTTGACCCAGCCAATTACAATCTTCGATTGTCCCCCGAGGTAAACTCAACCATTTGTGCACGATTTTGCGGTTTCTGTATGGCTTTTCCACGTCTACGTTTAAAAAAAGTTTGTTGAAGGGAAGCCTCCGGTAATGACTAACGTAGCTATTGAAACTTGCTTATTTATGAACGATTTAGCTGTCGAAATGGTGATTTTTCCATAGCAGACCTGGTTGGTGGTTTGGAACATTTTTTATTTTTCCATATATTGGGAATAATAATCCCAACTGACGTTCATATTTTTCAGAAACCACCAAGCAGAAACTGTTAGTTTACCAGAGGGTATTAACCATCAATCATCTAATTAGTTGGGTTTTCATATATATATATATTAACCATCTATTATTAACCATCTATTATTAACAATCTGTAAATCCTGATGAAATGATGGTTTGACAGGACCTGGGCGGTGCGCCCTCTTTCCTCGAGGGCTTGATCACTGCCCTGAGGCCGACAGATTTTCTGAGCCACACGGCTGGGTGCCGGTGAAAAGGTTCGAATTGATATTGGTTAAACCACTTTAAAGGTATAGAATCCCTATGAATGACTGGGAATGATTACAGTATATATATATATATATACATAACTTAGAATCCATTTCATCCAATGGATATTGGAATCTTAAGCCATCTCAATCAATTTTTATCCATTTTGCTGATACAGAATCAATGCAATATCATATCGGAATATTCGTATATAATCAGGATAGTTAATCCTTAGATTATAATTTTGATACAAAATCAAACTGTTCCAAGTATATCATATTAATCCAACTTAATGTCAAAGAATCAACGGAATATTGCTATACAATCCAACTTCATGACTGTACTTATGAATATGCATATATACTTACGTGCCATATAACCAATGGATGGATTCCCTATCAAAGGTGCGTACGATTAATGCTTGTCATCAATCCATTCACAGGGATTTATAGACCCACTATGTTTGGATTCCCATCATGGGATGGATGCCCATAAAACAAGAATAACGTCTTTTGACCATGGCACATATGGCCATCAAATGATAGGGAAACTGAGGTTGGATCTGTTGGATGAGCAAATGCCCAAAAGTTCTGAGTCCAGGTTTTTGGGTTGTACCAAGATTCCTATTTCAAAAGGATCTTACTTTCTCTCTTGAAGCATCACTAGATTGGATGGGTCAAACGTCAGTCTGTTTTTGAAATTCAACCCTTGAAGGCTTAAAAAAACTTCTCGAAAAGAACACGAGTCGTGGCTGGTGAAATGGCTTGTCATCATTTACCGGAGAAACCAGAGATGACTTAGTCTATCTGGTTATTTAAGATAGCCATGGTATAGATGGCCCATAGAAATAGATGGTTTACCGAACTTAAAAATGGTGGATCTTTCCATGGCGAACTGTTAGTCATAACCAGAGGGTAGTCTCTTAGTTCCATTTCAGGAAACCATGGTTTTTACCATTAAATATGGGGGTTTCCTGTAAATTTTCCCTTAAACCAATCCATTGATATGTCCATCTTTTTCGTATTTTTCGCCAATCTCCAGGCCCTGGACCTTCCCGGCCATCCTGGGTCCACAGCTGGTGCTGCTGGCCACCCTACGCTCCGTGCTGCATGAAGCGCTGCCGGGCTATACGGTGGCCTCGGGACGGCCATGGATCGATCCGATCGGGGATCTGCGGATGGGAGTTGCGAAGACGGAAGATCCCAAGAATTGTGGAATTACCCAACATAACTATGGAAAGATCCACCATTTTTCATGGGAAAACTCACTATTTCTATGGCCATTTTCAATAGCTATATATTATATGTTAGTTTACCAGAGGGTATCCCAATGATCTTCCAGTAAAGGGTGGAACAACTATAGTAGAAAAAAACATGTAATCATGCGATTATCCGATTATCCTTTTTTTAACAAAGACGATCAATATCACGCTTTGTTGGTGAATACCCAGTTTGGACTCATCCGCCCCCCAAAAATCATCACACCATTTGTGTTTTTCAAAATCCCGACATTCGGTTGATTACTCTAATCGAATGCATATCCCATAGCCAGTTTGCAGGCCAAATACCGATTTTGACTGTTCTGTCAAGTCTACATTTTTTTAAAGGTTCGATAACATTGTGCAGCTCCATTTTCAAAGCTCACTAAGAGTTATAATTATCCTCCGTCAAATTAAGATATGTAATACCACTGGTTTTTCTCCAGAAAATGTACATTCATGGTAAGAGTTTTGAAACCTGTCGCAATTTTAACATCGTAAAATATCCCAATCAGATATCACCATTTTAAGTATCCCTATAACATATCCCAATATTGTTGTTCTGTTATAGATCCTCATTTTCAAACAGAACATCTCAATAAGGACAGGGATATGTTATGGGATATGCAGAAACAATGGATATCTTTATGTCAAGCAGGTGTCAGCCCTAAAGATCTCCAGGGTCAACTGATCGCCGTGCCCAGACGGTCTTCGCTCTGCTGATCGCCTTGATTGCCATCCAAGCAGCTGCCAACTTGGTCAACTCGCAGCTCAGCTTCGCCAGTCGTGCATGTTGGAGAGAAAGATGTTGCGATTTCATGGGAGCAAAACAACTATTATTTTTGGATATTTTTGGTTGCTTCAATTCCCAATTTTGTGGCAAAATCCACTGTTTTCAACCGAGAAAGGTACATGGATTTCAAAAAGGGCATCGACAAGTCCGAGACTGCTGGAGACCGCACGCTGGTCGACGGCAACTCCGGCGGCGTTTTTCGCGGGGTTTGAGTGGTGGTGAGGAAGCTGAGGAAACATTGATGGAATGGTGGAGAATCAACCGCTGGATATAGTGGATATAGAGAACATTGGTTGACTATGCAATGGATAATGTGATATCCAGTGATATCCAATCAACCTGGATATCCAATGGATAATGTGGCTAAACACTGAGCAACATTGGATAGTCAACCACTGATGGAGAGGATATGATCCCCATAACTTTCAACCCCCCTCAAATGGTCCTAGACATGTGTAAGTCGGCTGTTAAACCATGGTTTCTGGGGGGTGCTAAATATTGGGGGGATGGGACATTTCATAGGAATTCCGGAATATCATTTTTTTGTTTGGGTTAGATGCAATTTAATAGGCCACCAACCTGAACAGCAAGCTTTGTCATTGGCTGAAACACGGCTGAAGGTCAAAACTGCAAGCATGAAGACGATCTGTTCACAGCAGGGTAGGGTTTGTACCCATGATAGACAACCTGGAATAATTCCCTTCAGTTTTCATCCAGTGTAAGTACGGACACGCAACGGAAACAAACACCAGACTTGGTTTGTGTTTTGCTGGACTGAAAAAACAAACAATCAACACCTCATTTTGACCAATTCCAACCTTGAAATGTGCGTTTTACCCAGCACATTTTCCAGCCTCAAAAAGCTTATGAAAAAACATTGGCAACTATTCCGCAAGCGAGGTTTGGTGTCGATGACCACTCTCAAGGCAGGCCCGTTAGGGAACCACGGTTTTTTAGGCCCACCCCAAACATGAAAAAAATGGTGAACTTCTTACGCAAACAGAGTTACTGAGCAGTTACGATTCGTGGGATGATCCAGGTGTCTGGATACCCTTGATGCCGAGTATCACTTGGAGAAGTCGGCCGAACACCGATCTGTTTGGTAAAACAAGTTTACAATATTGGTTTAGAGGAATTTCTTGATCATTTTGATCTTTTGAGGAATTTACCATGAAAAAAAACAGGGTTTCCTGCCAGCTCGTCCCTTTTTTTTTGCGATCGACCGACCAGGCGTTGGGCGGCCTTTGTCTAGGATTCTGGCAGGGGCGCCCAAATCGCAGCGGGGATGGGAATGCCACTGGCCACCAGGGTTTCTGGGTGTTGAATCGCCCTGGGGGATGGGAGATCTTCCACATCAAACATGGATTATGTATGATTATGTCAGATATCAACTTCAACGAAGCGAACAGACTAGAGATGTCAGATATGATCAACTTCAACGAAGTAAAACAGTTTTTTCAGAGATATAACACGAAGCTACCGTGAATCAACCGTTGATCTGGGGAATCAACTATCGCGATTTATATGGATTTGAAGCGTTTTTGAGCAGTCAAAATCGAAGCGTTTGGGGATTCCGGTGCTCAAGCTGCTGAGGTTGGCCTTCTTCTGCTGGTCGCTTGTAGCGACTGACTTCAGCAGCACAGGTAACCGAAAGCGGGGTATCGTAGCCTAACGAGGGATAGTTGAGTGAGTTACCATAGTTACCGTTGGGCCAACCGTTGGGTGATGTTGATTGTGATATGAAATCTATCTATCCTATCTATCCTATCCTGTCTGTCTGTCTTTCTGTCTATCTATACATCAACTGGTTAGTTATTACATGTTATTGCCACAGGATATTGTCCAGAACATGATCCTCGCTTCAGAGTCATCCGGGTTGAAGAACCATTGCAGAGCCAGTTCAACATGCTTTAAGTCTCTGAACACACGTCCAATTTGGCACCAGAAAGTGATGAAACTTCTATCAGCCGATGTTGCAAGCATGTTCCCCTGGAACACTTCTGATGTTTTAACCACATGATATCTGGGTGTGTCTGAGAATGGGGTAGACCGCGGTAGACCCCCAAATGGCAGTTTTGGGTGGAACAAACCATCCATTCATACACACTTAATAACCCTCCGGTTATTTAACATAGCTATGGAAAATGGTCCATTATACCTATATATATATACATACACATAATATATGTACATATACATGTAAATATATATATATATATACACATAATATATGATATTATATATATAATATGTGTGTAATATTATATTATATTATATTGTATTGTATTGTATTATATTATTTTATATTATATATATTATATATTAATTATGTTATGATTTACCTATTAAACCTGGTGATTTTCGCTACCAGATATGGATTCCCATGGGATGACCGCCAGTTCTTGGATGGGCGACGACTGGCACCCTGTTGGTCTGCAGCTCAGCGTGTCCGTATCGGCGCTGATCCCGAGGATCAGCCGTTGAACGCCAAGGAGGACCTCGTCATGTTTTAAAAGGGGCCATTTTACATTACCAGATTATATGTAATATAATATATGTGTAAATCTATAATGTAGATTTAGTTTTCATGTCTCGTTTTTCAGTCTTTGATGTCTTTGGCATTAAGGCTCCAGGCTCAAATTCGATTGTACGTATTCTTGGGCGGCTTTTGACAAAAATGCATTGCCAATGTTTGATTGTCCAGGTGCTTGCGCTTGTGATGCCAGTTCTGTCTCTCGATTGCGATGCAACTGGGATGCTCCAAAGCAGTTCTGAACGACAGAAACAGGACATGCCGGCGGCTTCGCATCGGGAAGACGCTGAGAAGAGCATGGTCTTCTACAATCTGTACGTCGGTACAGTTGAGGACATCCCCGTGGTTTCGGAGTTTGTGAAAGCGCAACTGCCCAAACACGACGCTTCATGACCTTTGGTACTGCCGAGACCTGAAGACCTCCAAAGGATCATTCCATCCTCATCAATACCAGGCTAAAAAGCGAGAATACATGACTATAGGTGCTGTTTCGAAGGAATGCAGTATTATGCCGGAGGAGCAACGTCTGCTCTTCCAGAATGTCTCCATTTCCCCCACATAAAGCTGGGGATATGTGGGCCGCCCGTTGCAGTTATATTTCAAAGTTGATTGATCCTCTGTTTGCTGCGATGGACGTTGTGGCGAAGCACCATGACAGCGACGAATCCCGTGGCCTCAACGGGTTTTCCAGTCGCACCAGGTGAAGCCCGGCCGGCGATTTGGACAGCCACAGCTTCTGGGGTTCGACTTTGGCGGCCAGAGTGCTCCAGACAGCCCCCCGCTTTGATTTTGAGTCGTATCGGAGAACCTGCAGACCCTGCGGGGAGAACATGACGCATTTTCTGGAGGAGTACAGAGAGTTGTACAAAGAGGACAAAGAGTTGTACCACTTCCACTTGGTGGGGTTGGAAGTTGGAAGTTCTTCAAGTTTCAAGCAGTTTAAATTGCCACCCTGACTGGAAATGAGGCCGAAAAGAGAGTACAGAAAGCAATTTGTTGGGGGCTGGGCATCATGCAGTCACCCCAACAATAAAACTCCAAATGCAGGGACGGGTTTTTCAATTGTTGGCTTGATACCTAGCTATTGATAGGTGATATCACCATTTACTGTTGGCAAAAAAGGTATCAAATTTTTCTTCCTCACTTATTTGCTGGTCAATTCCCATTTATCAGGTGGGATGAAGATATAATTCATTCCTGCAGCTATGGTCTAAAGAATCTAAATCCAAGCCATGTTTGCTGTGCAGTGGGGCCATTCCTGGATGAAACACTGCTCAAGGCTGTGGGGTACACAGCGGGCCCTGCGCCCTTGAAGTATTTGGGCCTGGGAGATCTGACGGTGGAAAGCTCAGAAGTAACATGGAGGATGGACGGATGGACCCAAACATCTCGGAAAACATCCAGAGGGGAAATGGGAAACTTATGATCTCATGATCAACCAGTAGATTCAGTAGATGTTTGATGATTGTTTGGTATCCTACTTTCAGGGAACCCCAATTAGTAAGCAGCCAATGAGCCCTGTATTTTGGGGTACATCCCCCGTGACATATAACTGGGTCATTTAATATGTGGGTATTGCCCACTTACGTCCAAATAAGGGTACCCCCAACAAAAAGCACAAAACAGAAGGCTATGTTTGTTTGAGGGGTACGTAAAAAAGAGTACCAGGTACCAATATGGAGGTTCCCTAAGGTTCCCTAAGTCATGGGGGTACCCCAAATCATCCAGTCGTCATGAACGACCAGTCTAGACTTGAAACAACCATGGTGAATTGGGGTGACTTGGAAACCAAAAAACCTGGTGTCTCCCAAGGACAAGTCGATCCGACTGGGCTAGTATAGCACCCCAAAAGATAAAACATCATATGATATATAATATACACAATATATAATATATACACAATATATAATATACACACAATATATATATATATATATTATATTATATTATATTATATTATATTATATTATATTATATATAATATTAATATTAATATATATATATATATGTATATATATATTTATGAAATATAGACGTAATTAATCAGTCAACTAGAATTTTAGTAGCCCTGTACTTTTCTGAATCTTTGTTGCGCCCTGATATTCCGAAGTCCATTGAGCTCCTGCGTTCCCCTTGGGGGCCCCCAGCCCAGCACCGGTCCCGGCAGGTCCTGATCTGCTTCGGTCCCGGCGTCATCTGCTACAGTTCAGCTGTCTTGATCGGGACCATACGGCCAGGACCTCAGATGCGGCTGTTCTGGCTGTTCTGGCTGGGTGACTTTCATCATCATCATCATCATCGTCGTCATCATCATCATCATCATCAGTAATATATATATTTATATATGTATATACTACCATATATATTAATTATATATATATACCCCAAGTATATGTATATAATTATATATCAAATATACATATTTACATATAGATACACACCAACAACGATCTCATCAGGCTGGAAGCCCTGATTTTAACGCTGCCCGCCGCCCTATATGCCCTGGACTCAGAAAGCCAGGAGTCATGCGCCATGATGAGATAGAAAAAGACCGAGCACCCCCATGGTTTTGTTGTGGACATGTTACTAAAATGCTACTAAAAATGGAAAACAACCAAGTTTGGAGAGTTCGATATGGTTCAAAACTCACTTTTGGAGGGTTTGATACTGTAGCATGGAAAAGTACCCGACTTTGAGTCTTAAAGACTAACATTTGGAGGACATTTTTAATATAGGTTTCAACATCTAGTTTACTTTGAGAGGATTAAATGGATGAATTGGAGGATTCCACTCATTATTCCCTTGAAGAAAGCACGAGAGGTAAGCCAGGTAAGCGCTGGGGACCAGGTCGTGGCAATCCTCCATGCCAACAACTATCGAGACATTGAGGTTGACAAGCAGGGAGGCTGGGCCGGAAACGATGTTTTGTTTTTTTTTTGTTGTGCCGGAAACCAATGGATTGGAAACATACAGTAGGAGTATAGGAGGGTTGACCCGGGTTGAGAATGTTTGAGAGTTTTTAGTCGTTTCAAGCCATCCCATTATTCACCATTGTTAACCATTAAATCACCATTTATAGTGGTAAAATCACCATTTTCCTGTTTAATGGAGAGATTTCTGAGTGTTGTAGTTCTTGTGGCCTGAGCATCACAAATGCCAGGGCCTTGAACCTCAAAGCCAATGTGGCTCTGGAACTTGTTCCCGAGGGACTCGGGTTGATATTCGTTGCACATTTTGGCTCAAAAAGCTGCTGCTCTTGTCTCCCAGAGATCGAATCGAATCGAGCAGGCTATGGCTCATCAAATACATACAATATATTATAATATAATATGAATTAATATGATATATGTATATATAATATATATACTATATCTATACAATATAATATGTACAATGTTATATTAACCCAAGGCTCCTTTGGACACATTGCGTGCCACCTCCAGGGCGTGATTCACCACCACGGCCTGGCAAAAAACGGCGACGCCATGAATCGACCCGGTGAGATATGCACTGGTGGCTATGGCAGGCGGATCCAACGTTGGAAACATTTGAAAACATATTTAGGAATATTTAGGTTGGTTGATCAAAAACTTTTGAAAGCAAATGTTTGTTTTTTATACTAAACAACAATGTATGTAATACATAAACTCAGGTAAATGTGTGTTCCAGGTTTGAATTTATTTAGGTCGTAAATAGATGTAAATACTAAACATATGTATGTAATCTGCAACAACGGAAAACCACAGAAACTCTAAGATTTTGGTGAATCACTTCGGTTTACCCTCTGGTAAACTAACATAACTATGGAACATCACCATTTTTAATGGGAAAATCCACTATAAATGGTCATTTTCAATAGCTATGTTAGTCATTACCAGAGGGTACTTTTGTGAAGGGTAGACTTCGAGCTTGTCATAGCATTCTTAGCAGCCCAGACTTTGGTGAGTCATTGTGTGGATAGAATTCATGTTTTACATGTGCCATGGCCAGATCTCGGATGATATACCAATATTGGGGGATGGCAACCAACCCATTATATATATAATATATCTATATATATATATATACATAATATATATATATGCTTCATAGGGATTTCTAAAGCCGCTAAGGATTTCCATTGTGGGATGGATGGCCATGTTCACCATGTATCATGTTTTGCCAGCACAGATGATGAGTGGATGGAATGTGTTAGTTTCCGTAATTTTCGGACCGGTCCCATTTTTGTCCATCTTGGGACATTTTGACCCACGACTTCCAGAGGAAGTCGTGTGTCTGCCTTGAAAGTAGTGGAACCCAATCTCCCAAACGTCAAGACCAGCTTGGAAAATGGGGACGAGGATTTTCCAGTACAATTTCTAGTGGAACCCAGGATGTTTCTCTCTTTTTTTCTGGGTTCTCAGTTCCATCTCCAGTACCCCAGGCTCATCCGGTGCCAGGCCCAAGGGCGGTTCGAAGTCCACACCTTCTCCGCAGGGCCACTTCGAAGCCCGTGCCCGGCTCAGTTGCACCGGCGCGGGGGAACAAAGCTGACGTCACAAGGGAATGGGTCAAACATAGGGAGTGGCAATGGACCTGCCAAATTGGAGTTTCAGGATTTAACCATCCGTTATCATCCATGTTCATCCCTTTTTTTAATCCATTTATCGCAAATTATCATCCATTTAGCATCTATTTCTTATCATTCACTGTGGTATTTTCTATTTTGAGCCATTCTCAACTGGGGATTTGCAAGATGATTGCAACTAACTCTTTGTTTTTCTTGGTGCCTGGAAATATGAGAAGCTTTCCTCCAACACATCAATGCCCTCCCCGGGCTTGCTTAAAAAGCCAGCATTGAGTATCTGATGGTATCATATCTGTTCAGAGGAATGATAATATAATATAGTTATAGTAGGCTATAGTATCATGACAGCATAAGATACCAAAGAATCGCCATACTTGCATTGATGAAGCTAGTGAGATCTGGGTATCTTATGGTATCTTACCGGCCCTTTGTGCGAGCACCAGCAGCAAGTGCCACCTCACCTCGCTCAGTTGTGTAGGGACTACGACTGCTTTACAACGTTTTTATTTGACAACCTCATCAATTATACCTCATTGATATCTACAGAATATATACACACATTATGATATAATGATATATATATATATATACATAATATCTATAGTAATTGCCATTATAATATATATATATATACATGTAAGTACACGATACTCTACGCCAAATAGATGAACATATTAATGTGAAAATCTCGATCCAATCCAATTTCAACATTAGTCCTCCCATCTCCAGGACTCTGCTGGGGCGAGATCGAAAATCCCAATCCGCCCTCCTTGCCTGCGAGCCCGGCCAGTGCTCCTGGTCATCTGGAGAAGGTGCCAGGGTGTGGAAAAAAGCTCCAAAGAGAAAGCAGCAACTCTCGATGACCAATAGCTGGAAGATCCTTGATCATTGAGATCTACCCTCTGGTAATCCCCTTTTTGACTGGTGGTTTTAGTGGGAAAAACATCCAGACATTGACGCTTAAATTTCCATTGCCACGTATGAAAATACGGAGGGTAGGAGGATGATTTTCCGATCATTGGGGTCTCCAGTGCCAGGTTTATATAAGTAGCAGAGGATTTTCTTGCAACTGTGGAGGACATGGACCTTTTGATTTCTTTAAAGGGTGAAAAAAATATGGGTTGAACGACCTTTGAACACTTCGGGCGACCTGGCAAGAAGATGCAAAAAATATCAAAAAAGACAACTCAACATGAGATCCGAACATGGTTGAAACATGATCCAGCCAATTTAGGACCAAACATATCACCAAGTTGGGGTGCCCAGTTGGGGTTTCTTTGAACAAAGAGTGCCCCAAAATCCAATCCTTGGTCATCATTTTTCCGATAAGACATGATTAGAATTATATATTCAAACATGGGGAAAACGTAACATTCCCTATGTCTGGGACGTACCCGTATGGGTTCCTCTGAAAATGTCGTATACCCGAAGTGTCCCATCATGTTTGTCTTCATTTCCTATTTGAGATGACCACATGAAACATGGAGAGTATACCCCATATCCATCCATATCCGCACCTGCATCGATCCCCCGAAAAAGTCTGGAAATGTGTTTGAAGCATATGGGTATGGGTCAAAATTAGGTACCCCAATAATTATGGATGGTTAATACTAAACTAGACATTCACATCTGTGGTCCCACATCGGTCTTCCATTTTGACCCACATCCATATTGACCTTGTTTTGCCCCATCATCCAAGACATCCAAGACGAAAGGCACGCGGCAAGCTATTAAAGTCTGGGCCTCGGATATACCCCGAAAGCTGCATTTGGGATGATGTAGAATATTGTAGAATGATTCTCCCAAAATTGGAGACTGAGATGGTTCAATGTTGGCTTTGCCACATTATTGATATACATATAACTACATATGAATATATATATATATATATATCCGTATATGTATACATATTTGGATTTAAACACATTTTGTTTTTCCAAGACGCCGGTGTTTGATCACCAGTTGGTATAGATGAACCTCTTGGGTGTCACTGGATTCTTTGCTGGGAGATCTACCGGTAGGGCCACCAAGACGTGACCAAGAAGGCCAAAATGTCTGGAATAAAATGGAATAACTGTGTAGATCATCTAAATATGTAGATCTGATCAGATCATTTTGAATATACACAAAATAGGTGTGTAGATTATCTGACCATTAGGCTCAAAATGATTGACAACCTTTGTTTTGGAAGCTGATTGCCTCTGATGGGCATACCCCGCCATTGCGTTTTTGGGTCAGAATTGGGTACGTATGAGCCGAAAAAACGGGGTGACCTTTGTCAAACCCCACATGCATCCAAATGCTGTTTTCATCGAAGGAAGTTTAGAAGTCAAACTTCCGACTTATGGACAGATGCAGCAACAGTTGTCAGAGCAGTCAGGGGAGAGAAAAAGTCAGAAGAGAAAGAGTCAGAAGAGAAAGAGTCAATATAGAAAGAAGAGCAAGGTGCTGTAGAAAAAGTAGGCTCGCTAAAGCGGCGGGTGCGCAGACATCTGGCCGGATGAGAGATCAAACATTACACGCCGTTGTGGCGCGAGGCACATTTGCCACTTTTGGAAGTTGAGATGTTTGAGAAACAAAAGTGTGAGAAACTGACGGTCTCGGACCACTTTTCGAAGTTAGGATGTGGTTTTGCGTGGCAGGCATTCTCTACCTTGCCAAAAGTGAGTAAAACGCGAGGGTTTTGTAGCAATTGCAAAAACGATGCCAGGCTTGGGACGTTTGAAGAAGGTCTGGAAAGACACATTTAGTGTGGCAGGCGTAGTACAAGAGACACGTTCATCAGAAATGTTAGGAGGTCAGGGCGCTGATTTCTTGAAACGGGTTACATTTTGGAGCATCAGATCTTCAGGCTTGCTAAGATTACTTCGTGTGACAGGTGCAGCACTTCGTATGACCTGGCTTCACTTTTTCGTGGCAGGCGCAGTACTTTAGACAGATGCAGTGGAAAAATTGCAAAACGCAATGGTACGAGGCCGTTGGCTCTGCACTCAACGTAACTTTCCATTTTTGAAGGAAGTCTCGCAGAATTGCTTCGTTTTTGACGTTGTCAATGCCAAACATTGAAGAAGTCTCGCAGAATTTCTTCGTTTTTGATGTGGACCTGTCACCTTCCACTTCTCGTTTCAGACAGACAGACAGACAGACAGGCAGGCAGGCAGACAGACGGATAGATAAACAGATAAACCGTCAGATAGTCAGGTAAACAGATAGACGGAAGAAAGAAGGGTACATAGAACAGATAGCCTAGTCCAATAGGCAGATAGACAGATAGACAGCTAGGCAGATAGACAGGTAGATAGATAGATGGATGGATAGATAGATAGAAGAAAAATATATCTATCTATCTATCTATCTAGATAGATAGATAGATAGATAGATACATAGATAGATAGATAGATAGATAGATAGATACGGAGATAGATAGAGAGAAACTTAGACAGACACACACACACATATATATATATATAAGATAGATAACCGAGAAATAGATAACAGATAGATGGATAGATAGATAGGTAGATAGATAGATAGATAGATAGGTAGAAAGATAGAAGGATAGACAGATAGATAGAGAGATAGATAGATCGATAGATAGATAGATAGATAGGTAGATAGATAGATAGATAGATAGGTAGAAAGATAGAAGGATAGACAGATAGATAGACCGATAGATAGACAGATAGATAGAAATAGGCAGATAGCTAGATAGTTGGAAACATAGTGGATAAATAGATAGACAGACAGATAGATAGACATAGAGATCGACAGATAGAAAGTAGATAGGCAGATAGACAGACAGATAGACAGACGGATAGACAGACAGATAGACAGAAAGGCAGCTAGACGGATAGACAGACAGATAGGCAGATGGACAAATAGACGGATAGACAGATAGGTAATAGACAGGTGGTCAGGTAGATAGAAAGTCAGATAGGAAGATAGACAGATCGATTGACAGATAGACAGATCGATTGACAGATAGACAGATTGACAGAAAGACAGGATGTCAGATAGATAGGTAGGTAGGGAGGTAGGTAGGTGCGCAGGTAGATAGATAGGTAGACAGACACAGAGAGAGAGAGAGAGACACACACACACACGCACAGAGAGAAGGAGACAGACAGAGATAGAGAGATAGAGGGACTCAGAGCTTCAACCACCTTTCGGTCCATCAGTTCGCTTTGCCATTCATGAATCACAACAACTCACCTCTCTTATTGTAGGACTTATAGGTTTCCTGTCTTTGAAACTTCCGCCAACGCTTTGTGTGGTCCTGCAGGTAATCCTGAATTCACAGGTTTATGTAAAATTGGGGTCAATTACCCATCTGGCAGAATCATGACAACCCCGCAGTTGCGGTAGACCCGGAGAATTATGCAGATGACCCATGATGTTTTAGCCAGCAACCTATCCAAAAGCCCCCATGTAGATCTATCCCCAATTCACGTGGTAAATTCCCATCCAACGGCGCTGAGGAATGGCTCCAACGGCTCCTTGGGCTCTGTGTCGACACCCAACTCCACGGCCTGGGAGACTCAGCGTGGTGGACGTGGGCAAAATGACGGTAAACCCGGGTGAAAACAAGCGAACTGACGGTGAAGTGATGGTGAAAAGTGGTGAAATGGTGGTGAAAACCATCGACATGACGTTGAACCGTGGTGAACATTGGTGAAATGATGGTGAAAACTGGTGAAACATGGTCAACACAGGCGATAACTGGTGAAACATTGGTGAGATGATGGTGAACCATGGTGAAAATTGGTGAAACATTGTGAAACGTTCGTGGTTTAACATGTTGACAAATGTTGGTTTAACCATCAACACTGGAGAATTCAGCCAATGAACCATGGACATGGTGACATGGATTTATCTCAAAATGGGACCGCAAATTGTGGCAATTCCAATGAACATAAGGAATAAGCATGATGACATTTCCTACAGTATGAAATTTCGGACTTCCTTTGAATGACCTGGCCTTGGTTATAACTTTATAACCAGATGACTTTGGCCATCTGGGCTTGACACAGAAATGGATTTGTCACATATATTTGCCACCTTCTGTCACCCCGGAACCCATTGGTTATCATCAGTTTCCCTTTAAAATCTGGCGTCGAAATCATGGGCTCCATAGGTGGATTTTGGGTGTTTTTTTCTCCCCATCTACAAAAAGTGATACTGGATCCAATCATATTTTATCAACCAATAGAGTCTCAATATGTCTCAATAGATTCAAGTGGAACCAGCAAGTGACGGGAAAACATGGGGAAAACCATCGTTTCCTGGCCAATCTGCACCTTTTGTTCCAACACCAAATCCACCTGCCCCGTCCTCGCGAGGCAAGTTGTCCGAACCTCCGCCGCCCCACCGGCCGGCAGCAAGCATTGGCACGGCTCCGGCCTTCTCCTACAAATCCGCGGCCTTTGGTGACTTGACAAATGGCGTTTTGATCCAAGAAAGGCAATCTGGTGAATGGTTCGCGGGTTCACTGTTCAGCTATAAATGGCAGATTTCATTCTCATTCGCCGAGTTGGTCGATTCGGCTCATTGGGTCAGTTGTGCAAATAGGCATGTTTCAACATTTTAAGGCCCTTGGCCACCCAAGTTTCTCATTTTTGCATCAAAGTGAACCCTCCACTTTTTGAGGGTATCCCAGTTTTTCCGATGCGACTCATATTCACATCTTGCGGGAGATCAAACAGTCATGCTTTGACGTCCGTTGTCCCATTTTTTAAGATAAATAGATAGACAGATAGATAGATAGATAGATAAAGAGACAGACAGACAGACAGACAGACAGACAGAAAGACAGATAGATAGACAGGCAGATAGATAGATAGCTAGGTAGACAGACAGACAGACAGACAGACAGAGAGAGAGAGAGAGAGAGAGATAGAGAGATAGAGAGATAGCGAGATAGCGAGATAGCGAGATAGCGAGATAGAGAGATAGAGAGATAGAGCGATAGAGAGATAGAGAGATAGAGAGATAGAGAGATAGAGAGATAGAGAGATAGAGAGATAGAGAGATAGAGAGAGAGATAGATAGATAGATAGATATATAGAT
>Ga0126342_10000484_pt1 | contig 43681 bp, 21 predicted proteins | sample Cyp1metagenome_FD_92528 | JGI IMG/M metagenome (GOLD analysis project Ga0126342, IMG submission 92528) | Coral microbial communities from Lord Howe Island, Old Settlement Bay, Australia - Cyphastrea 1 metagenome | ecosystem: Host-associated > Invertebrates > Cnidaria > Coral ...
AGCTAAATGCAACCTAATAACATGATTCAAAGTTTGCAACGACTTCAAAACATGATGCATCTGAGCCGCTGTGCCTTGGGGATTTGACACCTGGGGTAACTACTGTCTGCCCTGGGGTAACTCAGTGTGCCTTGCGGTTGGGGTAACTAATGGGTAAATGGGGTAACTTAGGGCGTTTGCTAGTACCCTCTTGTTATTTGTTACATAGCCATGGTATAGATGGCCCATGAAAAATAGATGGTTTACCGTTCTTAAAAATGGGTGGATCTTTCCATGGCAAATTGTTAGTCATAACCATATGGTATTTACTTGATGGCCCATCCCACGAATTGTAGGTGACACTTGGCCCCAGTTTGTTACTGGGTAGCCACCAACTTTGATGATTGCAGGGCCTCTTCCTGGAAGATTGATATTGTTTGGCGAGACGGTGATGTATCTTAAATCCAAGTGAAATTGGAGTTAGTTATTTGTACCAACTTAGTCATCTAGGGGACCCCACGTTGTATTTGTGTCGGAGCATGTTGCCGACTAGCCACCCACTCGACTATGTGTTGTACCTGTTGTGTCAGCATTTTTTCTGGTAAGACTCGGTCGAAAACCAACAATAATGAATTTTTTTCAACACTCGCCTTTGGCAAACATGGCTATCGAAAACAACAATTGTCAAAGGTAAATTTCATTCTGATCCACATTCCTGGGCCATGTTGAATAGCTATGTGAAATGACCAGAGGGTAACATCAATTCGCCTGGTGGTTTGAAGTATGTGTCATGTAATGACCCCATCATTAGCTTGACATCTTTGAGGCTGAAACCACCAATCAGTAGCTCAATGACTATTGCAGGAACCGATTTATTGGAGGTGCATACTCATCAAAAAACACTATATAGTATGTTTTAGTTTACAATGTAATACTGTAATATGTATTGCTTATGGTGGTATTCCCTGATTTACCTACTTAATAGTAAAACAACTTCAATAGTATTACACTGTTACTTTCTTTACTTATTACCGCTATTGATTTATTGATGCCACTAGAAAGAACACCACAGCACCAAGGACATGATCCTCAGCAATGTGTGGCTGCCTCAGTAGCCGCAGTAGCCGCAGTAGCCGCAGTAGCCTGGTGTTAAGCAATATGTAAATGAGGTAAGAACCTGGTTTCATCAAGTTTAAGCAACAGAGATATTTGTTGGTTGTTACTGTTTTTTACTGTTTATGAAAGAGCATATTATCATTATTATTTACATAGACAGTTTTTTTGGGGGGGATTGGGTTATTTTGAATGAGTGTTTTTTTTGTTTACATGTTGTTTATGTGTTGTGAGTAAATTGCATATATATATATACACATATTTAATATATATATATATATGTAACTTCGTGGGGCAGATCACCAATGCTTTTTGCTTGTTATCTTGCATGGTGGGTTGTGATGCACATGAGATACGACACACATATGTAATAGGATTCAATGAAATCATAAGGGTAATAACTAACCGTAGCTTAATGTAGTACCCTGCGGTGTTATCAAACATTGCAATGGAACAATCATCCGTTTTAGATAATTTTCCCAGCTTTAAAACTCCATTTAGAGTGGAGGGTAAATTGGATATTTAAGATAGTGATTAACGGAATGTTATGGGTTAGTAACTAACAATATGGGGACATAATGGTGATTCTAGCGGATTTCAATAGGGATTTGAATATAGGAAAGTCATTTAATCAATGGCGATTACACCAACGAGTTCGATTGATAGGTTTGTTTGGAAATGCGGCATGCCCCCAAGGTGCACTTAATAAACTGCGAAAGTGGGAAAGTGTAATTTGCTATCGGCAAATCATGAAGGCAACAGCAATTTGGTTGTTCACCCGAGGCAGGACGCCACAGATTGACATTTCTAGCAGATTGACCCATCCCCCATTTTGGTGAAACCCTGATTTTTTGGAGACCAAAAATGGGATTCCCAATAGCAAATCTATCAGAATCCGTTGCTCTGGAACTCCCATTGACAACAAACTACTTGGGACCAGCCCGATACTTTGGAGCGGACATGATTTTTCTTCATCATAAATATGTGTATAACTTGATATCAATATTTCTGTCAGCTCATATCAACTCGAGTGAACACTTGCGAAATCATCAGAAAACACTTCGATCGACCATTTACAGAACTCTATAGTTAGCAAACTTGGTTTACAACTATGATAGCTTGGGGGTTCGGTAGTTGTAACTACAGCAAAAGGGTGTTATTTTTTTATGAACCAACTTAGCTATCAGGGCTCACCTTTCCCCAACATGAAGCCCGTCAGAACTGCCTTCTACCATCGTGGTGAGTTGGTCACATCTTTCAGCCTCTTGGTGGCAGGGATTGGGTAAGGAGGGTGAAACGAATTCGGGTTCTAACATGTTCTTTACGCAGATTTGCAATGGAGCGCCAAAGCAAAACCCAAACACTTTGGTGATGTATAGGTCTCTGATATCTCAGTGGTCCGATTATGGTGACTTGTGGCAACATTCTGAGGGGATCAAAGATGCTACAATAATGGTTTTCCGCCCTGATCCCTACCGTCCAGTTCCTGCTAGATGTGAGGAAAATCATCACTGGGTGGTGGCACGCACATTGACAGACCTGAAAGAACATAAACATTCTCATTCCAAGATGCATTGACCATGGCCCCCATTGCGTGTGACTTGCCTGTTTGGGTTGAGAGTTGATAGGTTTTTTGCTGATGCGCATTCTGCTTCAAACTTGAATGAAGGGAAGGGTCCACAGGAAACCCCCCAATATCTGCTGGATTTCAGGTGCCATTTCGTGGCAATATCTGCGTACCTGGTGGGGTGGCCCTGCGAAACTGCCCAGAGACATAGGAGCAAGCTCGCCCTTGCCAGTAGGGAGAGGTGGTTCGAATGGACATTTAGTGAATTTAGTGGATGATTACCCTCTGGTTATTTGTTACGCAGCTTGTGGATGGACACTTGATCACAATTGCCTATTTATTCCATTTCAATCCTATTTGTAGATCATTCATGATGATTTACCTTCAACAAAAACTATATTTTCCAGATGTATACCATATGTAAATAGATGATATACATACCAAAAATCATCATTTGGTATGATTCAAAAAAACCTATATTTTCCATAGAGAAGTTGTATTTCGCCAGATGTTGATACCACGAAAAGTTTCAATCATCGACTCGATGCCATTTTCGGATGTTCAAAGTCGAGCTGTGAATGGGGCGCATGGTCTCCATATTTCTACAGGTAAAATACGCCGTTATTCTTTGGTAAATCGATGAATTGTTAATTAACACCGGATGTATTTCAATATCTTTCAGTTATTTAGTTGCTTATCTATGTGCCTGTGTATTTATGTCTTTACTAGGGGAGATTTATTTCCCAATATTGGCCGCCCATTTTATGATAGTTATTCTGATATTCTGCTCCATTGCTTTTTTCCTTTGGCTTCCAGGGTCCTCGTTGATGCTTCAACACCCTGGGTCTATGTACACCTTGGTAATCAAACATGGTAATCAAACATGGCAATCAAACATGGCAATGGAATGCGATGGATATTCCCCAGGTTTTGTATATATGGCTGTGGGTTTGCCGCGTCAGATGATTGTTTAGTTAGTCAGTTAGTATATGTAGATGTTCCATATGCGCCCTACGTTTTCCCTATGTGTTTTCCATAAAACACCCATTTGTAGTGGATGATTTCCCATTACAAACATCCACATGGGGGATTGCCTAACATAGGGGTACCCAAAATCATCCAAGTCATTAGATCATTCTAGTAAATCTAGTATTGAAACCTATGGTGACTTGGGGATCCCCCATGCCTTAAGAAACCACCAGAATTAACCATCATTAACCATTATTGAGCATCATGCACCACATACACCAGTATAATCCGGGATAATAATCCCATTATAATCCCATTATATAACCATTATATTAACCCATGAATCCTTGTTTTTTTCACTGGAGAGTAGTCCACCCTGAGCCTCGTTTCAGCCAGCAGAGGTTCCTTTTGGATCTCCTCGTGATCGTCCGGGGCCCAGAGGGGCCCAGGGGCCCAGCCCCGACGTCGTCCACGGCAGATTTTTTTTCGTCAGAGAGTGGGGCCCCAAGACGTTAGGTAACTTGGTTGAAATATCTATGCTAACTAGTGATAATTGAAAAACCTATGCTAACTAGTGATAATTGAAAAACCTATGCTAACTAGTGAGAATTGAAATATCTATGCTAAGTAGTGATAATTGAAATATCTATGATAAGTAGTGATAATTGAAATATCTATGATAAGTAGTGACAACTATAGGGTTTATTGTAGTTATAACTGCTATAACAAACTAGTTAGATGCATTTATAAACCAACAAACATAACTATCATAACTGCGGCCCGACCTTGTATTGAGGCCAACTATCAAAACAGGAATACCGTCATTTTGGTCATTGATCATCGCTGTGGAAAATTGCACATTCAGTTCGACGACTTACCTGGTTGTCCGCAATTATGTTAAACTGCTTCACATTGGCAAATTGTTACAGATCTAACAGATTCTAAAAGTGCAATTTTTCGATGTACCCGGATGATGTAACTCAACTTTCTTTAATTGGTTCGCGGTTCGTTATACCAAAGTTCCAAGCAAGATTTGAAGACCCCTCTTCAAAAAGTAAGTTTAGTGGCTTCCGTAAAGCATAATTATACGTGAAATACTTTTACTGTAAGCCAGTTCTTTTCATCTTCTATCTCACCTTGGCAACAGATTAATAAGTCGGAATTCCCAATGTTCGACTCTGTTCGACTCAGTTCGACAGAACATATTTCAACGGATGCATGGAACTGGTGCATGCTATGATCTTTCCAGGCAAATTTACTATGGTGTAACATGAGTCATGACTGATGTCCCCATGGGTCACATTACCCAACCATGAATGGTGATCATGGTCTATGCCATGGCTACTTTTTTAGGTGATGTCCAATATACCCCAAATGGGACAGGCAAACCAACCCCTGTGTAACTACTACCCTATGGTTCATCACACCAATCAGTCGACTTGATTAGGGGTGTCTAGTTGAGTGACTTACCACTACTATTCATGTGGTAAAAATGTCTGAAACAGGGTACCCCGAAATCCAGTAATTTATCATTTTCCCTATTAAATGGCTATAATTGGGGTATATGGTATATCTCAATGGATTGGTTTGTTTGGGAAAAATACAGGAAACCATGGTTTTTACCATTAAATATGATGTTTTCCTGTAAATTTCCCCCTAAACCAATCCATTGAATATCCCATTTTCAGACACATTCACAGACATTGTTTGGAGAAGAGGGGCATGATCGTGATGGTTGCTGGCGGTTCCTGCGGACAATTTGTGAAGAACAAGACAAAGCGAATCTGATGGTTACAAGACCGCGATGGTTGGAGACACAGTCACCTACATTTACTAGTTATAGTTACCCTCTGGTAAATTAACATAGACCCTGAAAATCACCCATTTTTGATGGAAACTAGTCTTCCAACCCCTGTCTGCCAGGGTCTATGTTAATTTACCAGAGGGTATAACTGGTTATAAATGGGATTATACATTCTATAGATGGAGTTTTGACATAGGCTCGTGTCTCACCAACGTGAGCAGAAGTGCAAAAAAAACACATGTGCTTGAGCAGAGCACTGTCAACAGTTCATTGTTGCCGAGTTGTTCATTACAATGTGATGCCCCATACTTACCTAAGTCGGTTGAATGAATAAACTGTTGAGGGTAGATCTATTGAAACATGTCTTGGGCGAACATAGACCAACAAACATTACTGGGTAACTTAGCCCCAAATTCCTAGATCAGCACCACATTTTTCCAAATACACCCTATGTTTGTGCAGATGTTGGCACTTGTTCCCTAATATTAATCAATAAACTTCAAATAATCAAAGTTATTGAATAGTGTTCTTCGGCTGTTATCTTTTATCAATGTTTCAGGTTTGCTCCAAACCCATTCTAGGTAAATAATGATACATGACACATGATAGAAAACAAAGGCAAGAAAATTGATGACATGGATCGCATCAAGTACCTCTTTAACAATGTGGTAAACTGTATTTCACGGTGGTGCCCCCCAGATATTAGTTGGATTCTAATCTCCCCTTAACTATAGTTATATGATGTTATATGCAGCATAAGCCCTACTTATCGGAGTTATTTGAACCAACTTTGCCACTATTAATCGGCGAAAACATCGCACTAAAAATCGCCATATATCTTGGGATTGATCATCAGTTTCCTTTTGGTGGCTTGGAACATCAATTTTGTTTTTCCATTCCCCATTCAGTTGGAAATGTCATCATCCCAACTGACGAACTCCATCATTTTTCAGTGGGGTTGGTTGAAACCACCAACCAGATTATTATTAACCGTATATTAACCATATAATAACCATATATTAACCATTATTAACCATATATTAACCATGGTTTTCTCATGGCGTTTCCGTTTCCCAACCTTTTCGCGACGGAGCGGGCCGGCCAGAGGTGCCTGATTGGTTTGGTCAAATCTCGGCTGAGTCGATGGAAGGCACAGCGGCACAGCAACACAAAAAGTGGCTGAAAAAGATGGAACCTTTGTTGCAATGATTATGGGTAATAATGGGTACTGGGTAATAGTGATAACTGTAATGAATAATCATTTTGATAATGAATAATCACTTTAACTAATAGGTAATAGTGATTACTATAATAATGGGTACTGGGTAATAGTGATAACTATATGATAATGATAATCTTGATATAAATGATAATGGGTCATAGTGACAACTACATGATAACTATTTGTTGGGATGATTATGAGTAATAGTGATTAATGAATGATTAATGACTTGGTTGGTGGTTTGGAACATGGCTTTTATGTTCCCCAAAAATTGGGATGATGATCCAATCTGACTGTCATATTTTTCAGAGGGGTTGAAATCACCAATTAGTGAAATGTTGTTGGTTTTCACGATTCTGATTCTTGATTTTTTTCGTTTGTTTCATAGGTTAGTGACCAGCCTCCGAGAGAGTAATCCTAGTTCAGTGTCATTAATCAATATTAGTCATATATTTGCTTGCTTGCGAGGTGCTACAGTTTAAATACGTTTAATTCATGACTCCGGGTCTACGGCAAAGAAGGCAGCTGCATTTTCTGACTACGACAAATTGCGAAGGATTTTTCATCACCAGCAGTTAGATGGTTTGTGTCTGACTTTTTCTTGACAATTCGACACGGTCAGGGAAAGTCCACTCGAACATTCGGCATGATCACTTTTATGCAAGTTTCAGCCATGACATGTTGATTGATGTTTCTGAAGGATCCTACACATGATACATTTAAGTGGCGCATTGTCGCCAAAGTGTTGGTTGACATGGGTTACCACATTTTCAGGTTTCATGCCGCTTCTTCATATGCGAAAGGTGTGATATCCAAAAGGGTTTTTCGCCTCCTGTTTCATGGGGTCCTTTAACATCATTTAACATCCACCAGCTGAGTGTAGCATGGTTATAATTTATGGATCCACTTTATTGTTTCTGAAATACTGCGCTCCTGAATCTACTACATTGTGAGGCCCCCAAGATAGCTAAGTTGGTTTATAAGTCTAATAACTATGATTTATGGTACTTATAACTATAGTTACTGGGGCTTATAAACCAACTTATAACTGGGGGGCCCCACATTGTACCATATATGTTTTTCAAATTTAGATTGCCAAACATTCACCTAAACAGATTCGCTGCAATCCTATGCAATCCTGACGTTTGCCCGCGAACGTTTGCGCATATCCCTTGACATGCTCAAATCCCTGTGTAGGGCTCGCGTTGTTAAACTTTCCAAAGCAATAATATATACCCCAAAACCCTGAAACCGGAAACCCTATACAAAACTCTCAACCTAAAACCCCAAACCCTAGAACCCTAAATCCTGAACCTACAGTCAAAATCGCAGCGTATTGGGAGTGTTTTCGTTCATACTCAGATGACAAGTATTGTTTTGCTGTGTTATTTAAGGATTTGTTTCAAACGTCCGGGTTGGGGTGAACAGATTTAGACAATCCATTTACAAAACTGGTTGGTGGTTTGGAACATCAATTTTATTTTTCCATTTCATAGATGGGATAATCATCATCCCATTGACTTTCATATGTTTCAAGATGGTTATTGCACCACCAACCAGTTGTGCCATGAGGCTAGCTGTTGGATGTACAAAAAGAGACAAATCCTCTGAGTTCTCGAAACGACCGAACCCTGTGACCTGGAAGGATTCTGAAGGGGAATCATCCCCAAATGGCCGCACTATTCAAATTAGTGAAGTCTTCAAATTTACCCGGATAGATATATCTTTACATATATATATATATATATAAATTATGTAAATGTATATATATATATATATGTGTGTGTGTGCGCGCAATTTTACACGTACAATTGTTAGAGTAAAAGTATGACCACATGCAACCTCTACAAGGATGTGCGTTTTGGGTTCCTGTTTCGGTTGAAAAGAGCACCCAATGGCCTTCCAGAGGTGACGTTTGCTATCTACAGTTCTATGCTAAGGGAAGGGTCTAACATAGCTTGAAACGTGTAATGACGCTTGCAGCAAAGAAGCACGGGGAAAATTAGCCTATTCGTATATTTCATGATTTCTTTAAATAAGACAAGAATCAACTTGCATGGTTTTTATGGCTCCTCCTACAGGGTCCCAGACAGATGGCTTCCCATTGGACATGTGGATATGTTTCATAGAATCTTCATGTGGATATTTGGCCCTTCTCAGCGGATCAGCCATATATACCCTCTGGTAATTTAACATAGCTATTGAAAATGGCAATTCATAGTGAGTTTTCCGATTTTCCCCTGAAAAAATGTGATTTTATATAGCCATGTTAGTTTACCGGAGGGTATATATATATACTGTATATATATATATATATATTGACTGGACAAAATATAGGAGCTCCCCTGTACTTACTGATAAAGCACGTGTTCCCGTAAAAAGTTTCTTCAAACAATAAGTGGTACGCATGGACATTGTCCAATTTAAGTTTTTTTGGCTCCCAGACATGTTTCTTGCAAGAAAATGAGACAAATACATACACCCAAATACAATCTTTTAAGTCAGTATGGAACTGCGCTGAGCTGTCCCACAACATTCCACATTATGCAATAAATGAATGCATTTGAGATTATATATTGTGTTGTCCGCAAGCATTCCGCTTCATCTCGTCTATCCCCCAGCCATTTTTGGTGCCAAAATTTGAGCCCAAACTTTCCTCCTAAGATGCCACCCAGCTGCTGTCTGAAAAGTGCTTGCTGTGTTTTAGGACACGTCTACTGACGACCCCTGAGGGACCCTGCAGAATAGCACGTTGAAGCTGGCGCGCCGAAAGATCAAAAAAATTGTCACTGTGCATGGAACACCACACCGTGTTAAGTAAGCACGATGTTGCTGGCACTGACAACAAAAAAAAAATAGTAGGCACGCATCTTGCAGCTGTGATTGGCCGCCGCTCTGCTGGCAATCGCAGCTCAGAAACCAGCCGCGTAATATGTTCGAAACTCACGGCGCCTGTAAGGCCTTGCTTGGGAACCCCTTCCCCAGACCCACATGTACCTAGTCACTCAGGTCTCCAATATAAGAGTTGGTTTCTGATCCAGGCCTTACTTGTCCTATCTTGTCCTAAGTACTGAACAATTTAGACAACAATGGGGCACCGCATTGTAGACAAATCGCGGTATCACAATATATCACAATGTTTGTTCTGCATGCCACCATATTCCCACTGCTTCCTTTTCGACTAGATGATTGACTGATTGAATGTTTCGATTGGTTCACATTGCTGATTGAATTCGGGTTCATTAGAACACGGTTCGTTGCTTCAGTTTTGGCCCTGAACCCTGAACAGATAAAATAGGTTTATAGTGATGCATCACCTTATAGTTATAGGCGATATATTTCCATGGCAAGAGCCATAAGTGCTCCATCCGTGAGGTGACTCCGTCCGTGTTGTGCGGTCCTTGTTGCGTTCTCTGCGCTGTTTGCGGCTGCTGCGACTACTGAGTCTCGACCTGGGCGGGGTGTGGCATTAGACATGCCCCAACGTTGATTGGTCAAGAAAGGAGTTTTACCGGTTTTACTCGTACTATCATCTGTTTTTTGGTCGTTCTAAAGAAATGGGGATGTAATTGACAATTGCTACCTGGTAGTTGGTGAATGCCTTGAAGGCGGGAAGATAAATCCACTGGGTTCAAGTGGCTTATTTCTGATTATAGCTAAAAGAAGAACATGGTCTATGGGATGCTTATTTGCCGACGATGAGGTGGGATAGGGGTATTTGCAATTGACCCCAGCGGATTTCTGAAATTCAACCGAAGTGGGGATGCACTTTGGGGGTGACAAAAAGGGTCGGTATTAATATATTTATTGTGGTAGCACAACGAGACCCATACATGATGTCAACACTTTTGTAAATGGCTGGTTTCTATGTCCCACAGAAGGTTCGGGGCTGTTCAAGTTTTGGCATGAAGCGGCCCGAACGTGACATTTGAATACATGTTGACCCGTGTTACAGAAAATTCCATTGGTCACTTGATACTGTGTCAATTTTTGGAGCATGCAGGGGTGGGGCAATCAAAAATTTGGCAAGTGACGGCTTTCCAGAACAAGGAAACGATTCCCATGCAAACCCGATGGAAATAATTTTGCTACAGCAATAACCACTACCAATAACTGTGTTTTTTTTTCAATTTCACCTACTTATGTATGGTAAAGGTATGGTTTGCGATTGTATTACTAACATTTTTTCACGTGTAGCCACCTGAGGAAGTTGCAGAAATTGTTGGCGATGGCAGCTCGACGGCGCAGTACCGGTCGTCGTCGTTGGCGATGGATTAAACCACCATTTTTTGGTAAAGATCGATTTCCAACAACCCCAAATCAATCGCAGTCAAATCTTCTAAAATGTGAGTACGGAATTCCAAGGAACATTATCGAAACCCAATTGCCCAGCCATTTCTTGAGTTTGACGTTGTTTCAATATTGGGAGATTTATCCCAAAAAACACCCAACAAATCGCGCGCTAAGGGAACATTTTTTTCTAGTGAATTGATTTGTGACATGGTTAGCCCACATAGTTCCCTTGATGACATCACATAGTTCATGGTTGGTAATAGATAGTCGCCGCAGCTGGTTTGAGTCATAGCATTGACCGACCGTTTCCTTGGCATCAAAGTGGTTGAACCCACCAAGGTGGCAACGCACTTGTTTCGCCTTGAACTTAAGGACCTACAGCTACTGTATGGCCCAAAATACCAGTCATAAGTACTGAAGCAACACCATTTATAGAATGTAGAATGCCATGTATATACAACAAATTAGCAAATTATAACTAATAAATGGGGCCATAACTGTAAATCAACATAGACCAACCAGATGCAGCACCATGAAATTTGTGTTCTGCAATGCTATACCATACTATACCCCATGGCTGAGACAACTCCCAAGCGGAAACAGCTTGGGGACTGCGATGAATCAATTGACGATTATCAGACATTGCCGTTTCCCAAGTATAATATTTCAATAAATACGAATATATAAGATATCCACATTGACCTACTTCAGTAATTGATGTAATAGTTGTACGTAGTTATTATGATTATGGAAAAAAAGTAATACCCAATCATCATTTGGTTTACCCACCAACTAGTTTTGCAATCACTGTTGATAGACATTTCTGATGATGGCTTCGCGATATGGCAGTTTTTTTTAGTGTTTCACCCATCCAAAAGCAGAGAGGCCTGCACCACGAGCATAAACCAAAAGAAACCGATTTCGGCTGGTGGCCCCACATTGTAACTATGATCACAATTATGTATAGATTTTTTTTAAATGTGCATCTCATGTAGTAAGTGGGTAATCGCCACAGGAAATAACATGTAATTAAGGATCTGTGGCATACAGGAACAACAAAAATCCACCTATATTATGGCATCCCTCCAATTAACTTCAATTAATGCCAAGTCCATGTGGCTTCTGGGGTATGAGTTACAAGGTCAAGTCCCTACAAGCCATTTTTTATAGTTATTATATAACTATTTAATACTATTTATAATAGGTTGACTATGTTATATTTACAAGGTGGTGCCCCCCCCCAGTTATCAATGGGTTATAATATCTTATAATCCCATTAACTATAGATATATCACCAACAAAAACCATAGTTATTGGTCTTACCAACTTAGCTAACGAACTGGGGCACCACCCTGTATGAACCAACGGTAACCAACACACATCACTGGACATCGCCAGCGCCGGCCTCGAGGTTTATGATCTCATCGACAGCGAAATGACGTCTCTTGGAGAGGAGACGAGGTTGTGGCGTTTCGGCATGGCGGCCCCTATGGTATGTATAGCATGTATAAGATCTAAAGTACGTATTATATGCAGACCAAAAGGTCCTAAGGCCGTACTTTTTGAGTCCTTGCCGAAAGTCGCACAAAAAAGGATCATCGACGAGAAACCATAGCAATGCCGAGGTTCTACGGCCGAGGGTTTGTAGCAATGTTGTTGGATTCCACGGCCGAGGGTTTATAGGAATGTCATGGGTTCGACAGCCGAGGGTTTATAGAATTGTTCACTGGCGATTCACTCACGATTTCTCACGATTCGTAACACAAGTCCAATGGCGCTGGCATTTGGTTGGTTTATGTTGATTTACAGTTATGTCCATTTATTAGTTATAACTGGTTCTTGCTATGGGATTACACATTGTTTAAATGGTGTTATAATTACTTATAACTGGTAAAGGACTGTATGTGTAGTATGTATAGCATGTATATGATCTAAAGTACGTATATGCAGCGTACAAATATTATTTGCATGGCGATTGCGACACAAAGTGGATCCATAGTTCGGACCGGGCATTTTTAGCAAATCTTTGATGTACCAAAGTGTTCAGACCTATGGCCTGCTGCCAACATCTGCCAACGTGTGAATCCACTTTCTCATTGGTTTGTTTTCAGGCAAGACCTATAGGAAACCATTGGTTCTACCTTCTACCGGAAAGACTAGGGGGTTCCTTTTTAGGTGTTCCCTTGATGGTGAACCGGGGGAACCATCCAATTGATGGTCCAATAAAATCAGGTTCGGGATGTGAAATCATTTGTAGCAACCCCAAAATAGAGCCCGAAACCTGGAAAAACACTTCGTGGCATCGGGGGCTGCTGCAGGGATTGGAACAACACATGTTGTACTCCACTAGGACCATCCAAGATGTGTTTCTTCGTGTAGTGATGGAACGATACAGAACGCCGGAGCATGTTTTGATCGGCTAAATTGGATGTTTTTTTTTGCAATGTCTGTTTTAGTACCCCAACAAAAATGAAACAAAAGTGATTGTACAACCGCTTTAACATACTCATGTGTTTCTATGATTTTCCATGGTTTACCCATTTTTTCACGTGGACTGCTCCACTTTTTTCCATTTTCTGGGGTTGCGAAAGACAGCGAAAAATGTGAGGTTCATCGCCTTCACCTGCGCGCGTTTGGTCTTTGGCATCTTTGTTCTGCCCTTCGGCTGAAACATTAGAGTATAGCTACATTTCATACAGGATGGCCCCCAGTTATAAGTTGGCTTAAAACATTTTATAACTCCATCTAGATATAGTTATAAGATGTTTTAAGTATCGTACACTGTTGAATAATATTATAGTTATTTGCACCAACTTGACGAACTGGGGCCCCATCCTGGGACAGCTACCCATATGACTGGGAGAGTAAACATCCAGCTGAAGCCAGCTATGACTAAACGGGTACCTAAACGGGTACCGTTTGGGCGTTGACCCATAGCCTTATTATGATATTATCTGGTTGGTGGTTTGGAACATGGCTTTTATTTCTTCCATATGTTGGGAATCATCATCCCAACTGACTTTCATATTTAAGAGGGGTTAAAACCACCAACCAGTTCTGGTTAGAAATTAGAATCATATTGCATAAGGGACCTTAGTAAACATAATATTGCATAAGAGGCCTTAGTTAACTACTCCTATATATATATATAGAATTCAGGGTACCATAATGGCTTTAATAATTTCTATAGTAAATACCCACAACAGCTTTACTGGTGATACCCTTCGGTGTCGTCAAATGTGGCGGATCGCTGGGAATCCCCAAACTAGACTTTTTATATGGTCATTGAAAGAGGAAAACCCATCGAACTCAGGACGTTCCCGTGCAGTAAACTACTACCCTCTGGTTATTTAACATAGCCATGGGAAATGGCCCATTTATAGATGGTTTACCGGTTTACCTATTAAAAATGGTGATTTTCCATGGCTATGTTAAATAACCAGATGGTAAATATAGTTTCGGAAAAACAACCACAAGTGTTTCCCTAATGTTAACCAGTTGTTGTGTTAAGAGCATCTACCCTCGCAATCAAACATGTTAATAGAAAACCCTTTAAGTGTAGGTGTAGGTTTAATGGGAAGTATATACTTTATATATCTATCTATAAATTAATGTGTTTTCATCTATTGTTCATAGCTATGTTAGTTTACCGGAGGATAATTCATGTCAAGCAGTTGTTGTGTTACTCGTATCTATAAAAGTTATAGGCCTGATTCCTGATGGAGAATAGAACCGACCCTTGGTGAAATAAAGGGTGGATTGACCCAACCCACGGGGTATCAAAGCAACCATAATGCCACCAATAGATCCCGCCATAAACATACGGATATGATAGGGGGAAGAAACAGGCACCAACCGATTTGTGTTGCCTCTTTCCATTGCTCACCGTTTTTCCCCATGGTTTTTCAAGCAAATTTTGCCGCGTTATCCATGTTTCCCACGGATCCCAACAGTTCCACAGTTATGACCATTTATTGGTTATAACTGTTGATTTCCATTGGATTATAACTAATAAATTAGTTATAGCTGGCTATAAATGGAAATAAATGAATGGCCAGTGATAACTTGTGATTTCCCATTTATACAGTTATGGTCATTTATTACTGGCTATTTCTATGGGATTATACGTTGTATAAATGGGGTGAATCTGTACTTCTAACTGGTAAAAGGGCCATAACTGCAACAGTTCCAGGACTCATTTCATCGCTTGCGCCTGGTACTACCTTGGCACCTCGATGGCTGCATCAGGGCCCAGTTGGACCAGCAGCGAGACAGGCAGATGCCGGGGAAGTTGGACCTGGAAATTGTGCAGGAAACATCACCTAACCTGGAAACACTGTTCTATCTTTTTGATTTGTTGTTATAAACCGGGCGGGGGGGACCAATTTGAATAGCAATGATAATCCGGCCAAAGTTTATTGATCTGGCGTTGATATATTTATATATATATATATAAATATATATACTACGACTATGAGTGTATATATATATATATATATATATATGTGTGTGTGTGTTTGTGGGTGTGTGTATTTCTGAAAATGGAGACTTGTTGACCAACATGATATTTTGGGGAAACCAACCGGATGGATGAACACTTTCTAAGTGGGGATAAAAATCTCCGGCTAAATGCTGAGTTCATCTACAAAAATGGAGATATTTAGCCAATATGGGACTAGGAGAAATTACCATCTGGTTATTTAACATAGCCATGGAAAATTGCCCATTTATAGTTGGTTTACCTATTAAAAATGGTGATTTTCCATGGCTATGTTAAATAACCAGATGGTAAGGGGTGTGTGTGCGTGTGTGTGTGTGTGTCAACTGTGGAGGTCATTTGCCAGCTTGATGGTCACCTGGAGGCTATGACGATGGTTAAACCATTTTAGAAAAAACTTTAAGATGAATTGAACATATCTCTGCAGCACACCCCAGTTCCTCCAACACAATGAAAGGAATCCATTCATAAACTGCAAGTGGCCGTATGTGAATATTGGACAAATTACCAAATTAAACCTATATGAATCATATCTGGTTGGTGGTTTGGAACAGCCGCGATGCCCAAGCCACTTTCCAGCTAGTGCGGCAGTTCTGACTGAGCGGGGGCGTGCTAGGTCACTTGTTGCAATGGACTTTCCTATGCGGTTTTCTTCAACTGATGTCGGTTCAAAGATGAATTTGGTGTCCAAACTCCACTGTTGGGACCCGGGTCACGACCTTCATTTGTTCGAGTCTATTCCTGACGGGGTCTTCTTTACCATGTCTGGTTTGTTGGATGGGGATGGTGAGTTCTACTCCTTTTTGGGGGCTTCCCTGGTGCGACAATATCCACGACCTGCTTTGGTGATTGACGAGGACACAAAGATTTTGCAACACTGCAGGCCATCCTGGTCTACTGTTTCTGAGGTGGTTGAACTATGCTCAGGTTTCGGTGGAATGTCCCAAGGATTTGCAGCAGCAGGTTTCACACCTGTCTTGGCTGTGGATTTCAATGACAAAATGACCATGTTGTACCGCAAACAATGTGATGTCACCACCTTGCATGCTGAAGTAGGAACTGCTGAGTCTATTGCCAAGATTTGGCATTTGTCCAAAGGCGCCTCAACTGTAGCTGCAGGGTACGCATGTCAGCCGTTCTCTAAGCTCGGTGACCAACGAGGTGAACATGATTGCAGGGCTATGAGCCTTCGTGGTGTCCTGGCCACGGCCTTCTATACCAGGGCACAAGCCATAATCCTTGAATGCGTTGTACCAGCAGCTTCTAACGCATGGGTGAAAACGGAGATCCAGAAGTTCATTGATGCCACAGGTTTTTGTTGTACCCAATCTGAGTTGCATTTGTCTGAGATTTGGCCCTCACGTAGGTCACGTGCATGGTGGATCTTGACTGCCCCATGGATAGGTTCCGTTCCTCTGCCTCAATGGCCTACTGCCACCAGAATCACCAAGGTTGCATGTGTCATTCCGAGAATCTTATCATGGGCTCAGGAAGATGAAGCTCGCCTGCTTTTGACTGAAATTGAGAAACAATGTTTTGGTGCAGGTGACCTGTCATGTGTTCGGTATCTTTTGAACATGGAAGGATGTGCCCCTTGTGCATTACACTCCTGGGGTTCTCAACTGATGCCATGTGAATGTGGATGCCGTAGCAGTGGACTTTCGATGCGTCGATTGGAGGACAAGGGCCTTTTTGGCTTGTTGGTCAGGTCTGTTTCTGATCGTTTTGCACAGGAACTCAGGCACATACATCCCAATGAATGTTTGGCTTTGCAGGGATTTGACCCCACAATTGATTTTGGTGATAACCCCAGGTTAACGCTTGCTGCTGCTGGTCAGATGGCCAGCCCGTTCCAAGCTCTTTGGGTGTTTTCTTGCCTGTTTGAACGTTTGTCCATCCTCAGATCAGGGAATGCCACCTTTGCGCCGCCAGCGCAGTTGCAAGCCTATCAGTCATGGATCTTGATGCAATGTAGACGCGTTTGGCCATGTGAGAAAGAATCAATTTGTGATGCCAAGATGATCTCATTGATGCATTTTTGGAAGGATGTCGAATCTATGTCCATTCATGAACTCATGCATCCGCCAAGGTGGCCCATGATTGCAGAAGGTAACCTTACCATTGCTTCGATTCTGGATGTTTTGATTCGGCAATGTCAGGGTCTCCCCAAAGTGATTGACGATCCTCATCTGGATGATGAGCCCGATGTTGATGCAGTGGTTGAGGAAGATTTGACACCCACGCCGTGGTTTGAACATCAACCCGATCATCCACAGCTTCCACATCCCAAAGATGATGCGTGTATTGTCGTGTTTTACCATGAGTTTGCTGATCCAATCACACTCCTTGCTGCATCTGGGTGTACTGTTCATGAATTTGTGCAGGCCCACTCCAAGCTAGTTGGGAATTTGCAAGTAACTGGTATCTTCAACCAACATTTTGAAGAGATTTCTCCGACACATGTTTTGTCACTGGGCCAGGTCATTTGCATTCGATGTGAAGACATGCCGGCTAGTGATGATTGCATTTGTGATGTTTTCCTACCATGATGGACTCAGTGGATGATGTGCAAATTGGTAAGGATTCTTTCAGTGGTGATCATGCTGACATGGGTGAGCAGGTGTCTTGCACCCTTGCATCCGACCATGTAGTTTCGCCAGCGCTGAATGTTGCATCCGGTACTGGGGCTCCTCCTGCAGCTCCAGTCAATGCAGAAGCCCATGCTTCCCTTATGCCATTTGAAGCTTGCATTTCACCAACTGTGCCATGGAAGTGTACCACGCCCCTGTCCCAGGAGATTGGGGATCTGGGCAGTGATGTCAAGCCACATTCTGTGCCAGGCTTGGAGGCTCATTGCCAGACTTCCTGGATATCTGCGGCTCCATTGCTTGGTTTGCAAGATGAACAGTTTTTGCAATTGCGAGTCCCTGCGGTGGTTAATGAGAAACATCTATTGTCATTGAGAAATCAGGTGATGCATGCCAGTGACAGAAACATGATTCTGGATCGTCAATCCTGCATTTGGAGTGATGATGAACTTCGTCACCACATTGCTTTGCTTGTCCAACGCTATGATGATCAACAAAAAGCTCAGGGGATGGTGAACCCCAGAACTTGCATTGTCCTTGACCCTTTGCTGTCTTCTGGGTGGCTGCATCATGGGTTTCATGAGTGTCGTGCTTGGGGTGAAAATCATCCTGAAGTGCGCTCCAAACAGTGCATTGTGGTTACTGCGTGCATGATTGCCCAGCATTGGATCCCAGTTGTGTTCACCCCCCATGGGGATGTCCTTCATGTCTATACATGGGATGCCCCGAACCATGACCATTCTCTCCTCAACCAAATGTGTGACATTCTTGCCAAGTCTTTGGGTTTTCAAAATGTTGCGGTTGAAAGACATCACAGATTGTTCTTGACCACCAACAAATGCGGTGCCCTTGCTATGGCCTTTTTGTCCTTTTCTCTGAATGGAACGATGTTGCCCACGACTGTTGAGGAAACCGATGTTATCCATCACCGACTCAAGACCTCATTTGCCAATGTGCTGACCACGGGTCCTATGACTACAAGACCATGGATTTGGGGTTGTGGTGACACCACGGTAGGTGATCATGAGTTGCAGGTTATGGGGGAATCCTTGCACCTTGATGATTCTCATGTATGCATCCCAGTTGAACAAAGACTTGAACTTCTTCGTGCTCACGGCAAGGAACTTGGTGACGATGAAATCAAGTACCACATTCAGAACATGTTGGATTATCGCAACTCCTTGCGCAGGCGATGGAATCATGAGTGTCCTGGTTTTGTGGTGATGGATCCACTTACATTGCGTGACTGGGAGACCACGGGCAAGGCTGCCTGTGCTGCATGGTGTACTCAACACCCTGAGGTTGTTGCTGACTCACACAACATTGTTGCGAGCTTGTTGGTTGACCATCACTGGGTTCCCCTATGGATTGAACCTTGTCAGGGATATTTGTTGGTTCATCTTTTGCATGACGGAGTCACCAAACTTGACCAGATTCGCCCTCTTTTGGATTTCCTGAGCAACCAATTTGGGTTTCATGAACATGTGATCCACTGGACTCCTCAAAATGTGGAAAACCACGCCTTGTGCGGCACCGCGTCGATTTGTTTCTTGGGGCATGTGATCCTTGATGCTGACCTGCCTGGTGATGTCACTGCACTTAACTATGCCCATTCCAACATGAAAGCTAGTTTTGTTCAGGCAATTCATCAGGGAAAATGTTGTATGTGCCCACATGAGTGGGGCAGCGGGTCTCAGCCAGCTTTGAGCCATAGCGTCTCTATTGTCACCCCTTGGTTTGACAGTGTGCCTGACCAGTCTGGTGAGTCTTGCCAACGATTGCCTCAAGTGAACGATGACCGATCCATTTGCCCTCCGAAATGTAGTGCCACTGAGTCTGTGAAGCTTCAGAGGAATGCTGTCGACAGAGTCAACCAGCCTCACCATGAAGGTGGTGAAGCCCATGTGATGCCTGACGCCTTGGCGAGTTCGTTTTGTCTGCCCTCTGCATCGATTTCAGGAAAAGACAGAATCCTTCTTCTTGACCAGCAGCAGGGAGTTTGTGGTAATGACGAAATTCACTTTCACTTGCAGCACATAATTGACCAGGTTCCGTTTGTGTATGCCCCATTGGAAGTGCCCAAGATGGCCCTGCTGGACCCAGTCCTGTTCACCCAATGCGTATCTGATGATTCTCAGGTATCCTATGCTGCGTCGGCCTTGTGTGACAAAGACATTTGCGTGATCACGGTTTGCTGCCTTAACAGCCATTGGATTCCTGTCTTGCTTTGCCGTAAGGGTCAAATTTTGAGCCTTGTTACCTGGGACGCAACTGACCGTGTCCACCCTCTGCTGCAGTCACTGCGTGAACAGATTGCTTGTAGTCTTGGTAATGTGAAACTCGAGATTCAACACTTTTGCCGTGATTTTCAGTCTGATGACAGGTGTGGTGCACTGGCAGTGGGCTTTTTGTCTCACACAATTCTCGGCTCTGAACTTCCGAACTCCTCTGCCGAACTTGACGTGGTGCATTCTCAGCTGCGCAACTCTTTTAGAGACGCCCTTGCAGTTGAAGGTGATGTGTGTGCTCCTGTCATTTGGGGTAGTGGTGATTCTAGCAACACGGCAGGAAGCAGTGATGGTGCTGGACCTGGAGGTCATGTTGCCAACAGGTGTAGTTTGTCACACACTTGCCTTTCTCCTGAGCACAGGTTGGAATTGTTGCGCCTACATGAGCGAGAATGGGGCGATGATGAAATTCGTTTTCACCTCAATGATATGATTGGGCAGTTTGAACGCAGACGCAAGGACCACAGTGTGATACCAGGTTTTGTAACGCTGGATCCTCTCTTTCTGGTTGCGTGGGATACTGTGGGAAAACCCCTCTGTGAATCTTGGGCGAGGACTCACCCACAAATCAAGGAGCTCGGTTTCCACATTGTCACTGTTCAGCTTGTTGATCATCATTGGGTTCCGATTTGGATTGTGCCACATCAGGATCAATTGACATTTCATCTGATGCATGATGGTATCACTACGGCTGGCTGTATTCTGCCGTTGGTTGAAGTGCTGTGTACTCAGCTTGGCTTTGCAGAACATGTTGTCCATTGGTTTCCACAGAGCTTGCCTGATCATGACTACTGTGGTGCAGCGGCCGTTGCCTTCCTTGGCCAAATAATTGTCGGGGAAGTCTTCCCATCGACCTTGGACAGGCTCAAAGACGTGCACTCCAATTTGCGCGCAAGTTTTGTCCAGGCTGTGTTGACGGATCAGTGTTGTCGATGTTCGGTTGCATGGGGTTCAGGTCCTTCTGCTGCTTTAGTCACAAGCTTGGCTGAAATCCTTGCCAAACATGGGGTGCCAGAGTCCTTACTTGAACAGCGTGCATTGCAAGCCATAAGGGCCATTGGTACTGAGACCATCCAGACGGCATTGAAGGCCAAAAACGTGTGGAGGTCCTTGAAGGCAGTCGGCAGCAACGCCAAATTCCAGTTTATCTTGCCCGACGAATTGGAAACCATGGTCAATGCCAACAAGGGTGCAACGGTTGGGAAAAAGATCAAACCCAGTAAAATCAATACTAAGGTGCCAGTTCCCAGTGTCTTGGACCCTATGAAACTCACATTGCTTGAGGGAACATTTCGATCTGGGGGACAGCCTCTGCCCCAAATTGCTGCGCAGCAAATCGGCCCTGTAGCACATGGTGTTGCCTTCCTGTCATTGAAAGATGCCACGCCATATTTGCGAGCCGGAAAAACTGTGTCTAGTGGCCCCTTGGCTATGATCGTGCTGGATGAGCCACCAAATCAAGTCCAGACTTCACTTCCACACACGACTATGATGGTTCCATGCCTGTGCTCGGCCAATCAAGAACCATTGTTGGTAGAGGCCACCCTTGTCCAGCTTGGTCAAGGAATTGTGGAGAAACACGTTGCAGCCTCCGCCATTGCACTGGATCCTCTTGATGTTGTTTCCGTGAAAATCATGACCTATCGTGATGAGTGCCCTGTGCCATGGGAAGAGTTTGTTCATGCCCCCATCAAGCAATTGGTCCAGATGTTTCCCCTTTTGCGCCGATGTCATGAATCTCCGTGCACGTGTGACTGTTGGCATAACCCTGACAATCTGCAGGTGAAGGAGCCGATCATGGATGTGTGGAGAAGACAGTTTCTCACTTCAAGTTTTCGCCCTACTCAGGCAAGCAAGTCGGACATCTTTTCCGTATGTTTGAGAGTTCCAGCATCGATTTTGCCTAGTCTGTTGGCTGCCAGTGGTATCTCAGGATCATACATGGAACCTCGCACCCCTGATGGAAAGCAGGTCATGGAGGAGTATGTTGTGATCTGGGCCCCGAGAATGAATGCCAGTGAGTTGTCCCACCTCAAGCAGACTAATCCAGGGATCATAGGCATCGCCAGGCTAGGTGATCGTAGAGGGGTCTGCGTGAAGCAAGCACAAGCTCCTGCGATTCATGCCATTGTCAGACCTGAGACACCGTTTTTGCCGAATGGACCGAAGGTTCAGTACTGTGCCGGCCCCTTTCCTTGGGGAACAGATAGGGCCGCCATTACCAGGGCGATGAGGCAGGTTGGATGGCAGGTACAAGCTCTTCAACCCATGCAGCCGGTTCCTGGCAAAGGTTCCATGTGGTTGCTGCAATCAGTGGACTCACCACCTGAATCAATTTTGAGCACCAGCCACGGTGACGTGGTGATCACCAAACACAAAGCTGTGGCGCAACAAACGCGTCCTGCTGGGAGTTTCACAGTTGGTTCAGTGAGTACCTTGTCTCTCTGTGGTCCTGAAAGCGTCAAATCTGTGCCTGAGCAAGACCCTTGGCTGCACTCTGACCCGTGGGGCCCATACAACAAGTCTCGGGCGCCTGCGCAAGCGACGGCAGCGGCAGATGGGATGCAACAACTGGAAGAGAGGATCCAGTCTGCGGTCCTACCCAAATTGCCGACGAATATGGAGCAGGATGACACCCCTGAGAGGCTGACGTCTCTTGAGGAAAAGGTTCAGATGCTGATGGGAAAGAACCAGAGCCTTGAGGCGCAATTCAATGACTTCTCGGCTCATAGCAACCAGCAGTTTGCGGTTGTGCAAAGCCAAATTCAGCAGCAGTCAAGCCAGTTCCACGGACAGCTGGAATCACAGTCGCAGAGCATCCAGGCGATGTTCGAACAACAGATGAACCAAATCCGAGGTCCCAAGCCAAAGGCCAAGGGATGACACCATGGAATGACGGTGTGGGGAGGGGTGTTCGCCTTGTCTCATGTTGATGTGCCTTGCCGGCCTGCTTCTGGCCTTTTGTGTTGGTGCGTTTAGTCGGGCATGGCTGACCCTGATCCCCATGTTGGTTTGTCCTGTTATGTGCGTTTGGAAGCGTCGTCTTGCTGCACCTCAACTGCGACGATGGTGGTTTGCTTTTGTGATGCTCAGCCTGGTTCACGTGGGGGAAGCCTCAAACCCTGGACCGCAACAATTTGAGGATGTTTTTACGTTGGGATGTTTCAATCCTTCTGGGCTGCGCAACAAGTCTCACTTTTTCACCTCTGAACTGTCCATAGGGGATATTTGGATGATTTCGGAAACGCATTTCTTTGGGAAAGATGTGTCCAAATTTCGGTCGGGCCTCAAAGCTGCCAAGGCCAAACACAAATACTGTGTCACTGATGTCGTGTCAGTAAAGCCATGCATGATTTCGGATAATGCCTGGAAGGGAGTTGCTGTTGTTTCCCGTTTTCCAACCAGATTGATTCCATCTGCCTTGCCTGAAAGTGTGAACAATTCTGGGAGAGCTCTCTTGGCTACCACACTGGTTGGGGACTGTTGGCTAACTGGTGCTGTTCTGTATGGGGAAGCCGAGAGTCATCTCCATCCCAACCATGTCCGCAACAATGAGTTCTTATTGCATCATGCGGCTGCTCAGGTGTGTCACTTGACCAAGGGCTTTCGATACGTTGCGGGGGACTGGAATGTTGCCCAAGATTCCCTCCCCTCTTTTGACATCCTGAACAGGGCTGGATTTCGTGAACTGCAAGATCTCTTGCTTGAAAAGTGGGGCATCCCAATCCGACCAACTTGTAAACATGTCACACGCAAGGACTTCCTGTATTTGAGTCCTGAGCTGCAAGACTTGCTGCTGGGGGGAGATGTGCTGCCTGATGTTTGGCCGGATCACTCAGTTTTGCTTGGTCGCTTTCAGATGCCTTATGCCATGCCTGCGATTAGCGTATGGCCCAAACCTTTGCCCTTTCCTTGGCCTCATGATTTTGGTGATCAAATAGTGTGGGACCCTTCCTTGCATCCTACTCAGGCTTACCAGAAGTTGTGGCGTGACATTGAGCATAGTGCTGTGCAACAATGTCCGTTTCCTGTTCCTGATGCAATGGTCGGCAGGGCACAATGCCTTCACCCTGTGAAACGTAAACCGTGCCATGATGTGCCTCTTAAGAATGGTAGAAAAGGTGATTTCCAGCCACACTTCTGTGGACAATCCATCAAACATGCCCAGTGGGTGCGTCAGGTCAGGAGACTACAGGCCTTTTGTCGCCTCTTGACTAGTGAACGTGATGTTGGAATACCAGTTGCAGAAACATGGGGTGCCATTCGAAGAGCTAAGGGTTTTGTGCCTGATTTTCCCTCATGGTGGTCAAATATGAAGTTCAAAGTGAATGCCTCACCTGTTGAATGTCCTGTGGGGCCGCCTGGTCATCTTGTTGCCTGTGCAATGTTGGACAGTATGGTACTTGCTGCCCGAGATTTTGAAATTGCCCTCATGAAGCAGTCTCGACAATATGCACGTTACCGAAGGGAACAAAACCCCAACTTGGTTTTCATGGACATGAAACCGCCGGTGACCCCGGGGGGTTGACCTTCTGCTGCAGCCCATCCAGGCAATTGTTGAGGAGGTTGTCCATGAGGAAGGTAAGGTGGTTTTGGATAGACCATGCAATTTCGGGCCTGACAGGGTCATTGCTTGTGAAGGAACACCCTTGACTGTCATCCACCATGACAGTGATGCACTCTGGCTTGAGAACACGGAGGGATTGTTGCCTGGCCAACAGGTTTCCCAGATTCGTCATGTAGGTACTCACTCTGATTTATCTCATGAATTTTTGAAGGTATGGAAGGAGCGTTGGATGCGCCATGTCAATGTTCCTCCGCAGCGATGGCAGACCATTTTGGCTTTTGCACGTGCACACATTGCACCTGGACAGTTTGTATGGGAGCCCATGGAGGTTCCTGAGTTGTTTGATATCATTCACAACAAGAAAGCTAGCACCTCTGCCGGGTTTGATGGGGTCACCCTGCAGGACCTGAAACGTATGCCAAAGCAGGTTTTACAAGCTTTTTGTGATATCTTTGCTTCGGCTGAGTGTGATGGTCGTTGGCCTAGCCAGCTGGTGGATGGTAAAGTGGTCAGCCTTGCGAAAGTGGCTACTCCTAGCACTCCTTCGGACTTTCGACCAATCACTGTGTTTAGTCTCTTGTATCGGTGCTGGAGCTCCTCGCAAGCCAAACGGGCATTGAGCAACCTGGATGCATCGTTGCCTGACACCTTGTATGGAAGTCGGCCGGGAAGACACGCTGCTCAGATCTGGACGAGAATGCTTTGGACCATAGAGGAATCGTTTGTGGCCAATATCCCTCTCACCGGAGCGGTGGCTGATCTGGCAAAGGCTTTCAATTTTTTGCCTAGGTTGGTTGTGATGGAGCTTGCTGCCCACATGGGAATTCCCAGCCGAGTTCTGCTTGCGTGGACTGGTGCACTGACCCAAATGAAAAGGAGGTTTCAACTGCGTGACTCCCTCTCGGAGGGCTTGCTGAGTGTGACTGGGGTCCCGGAAGGGTGTGGCCTTAGCTGTGTTGCTATGGTTTTGATTGACGTATGTTTTCACCGCTGGATGCAAGTTTATTTCCCACTTTGCACTCCTGTCTCCTTTGTGGATGATTGGCAGTTGATCACTTGCAATCCTGTCCTCCTTCAAGGAGCTGTTGACATGATGAATAAGTTTGCTGATGCCATGGACCTTCAGTTGGATGCCCGCAAAGCCTATGCCTGGTCAATCTGCCCTGAAGGCCGCAAGTTGCTCCGCTCACAAGGGTTCACGGTAGTGCTGGGGGGTAGAAACCTGGGTGCCCATCTGCAATTGGCACGGAAGCACACAAATGCTGCCTTACAAGATAGGGTCAAGAGTATGCTTGAGGTGTGGCCACGACTTCGCCTGTCAGCTTGTCGGTATCGGGATAAAATCCGTGCTCTAATTGCTTCTGCGTGGCCAAAGGCCCTTCATGCCATAGCAGCGGTTGACATTGGGGATGCGGTGTTTCACAAGCTTCGTTCAGGTGCTATGAAAGGTCTTGACTCCGATAATGCTGGTGCCAATGCTTGGATCCAGTTGGGTTTAATCGAACCTTGCCTTGTCGACCCCCAATGTTGGGCCATCATGCAAACATTTAGATGTGTGCGCGAAAGTGGTGAACAGCAATATGTCCGACACATGTTGACGCTCTTAGTTGAGGGTTGTGATGCTCCACCTGCCAATAGCTTCACCACCACTCTGTTGACCCGACTTCACACGCTAGGGTGGCATGTGTGCGCCAATGGGGATGTAGCTGATCTGTTTGGCCGGTTTTGCCTCTTTCAGATTTCCATTTCCGAGTTGCGTTTTAGGGTTCAATGGGCGTGGCAATTCGTTGTTGCCCAACAGGTTCGTCACCGCCCAGGATTCTCGTCACTTGGTGATGTTGACCCTGCTGAGACTCGAACGTGGTTGACTTCATTGTCTCGTGATGACCACGAACTTTTCAAAAAGAGCCTGAATGGAACTCATGTCACGCAGGACAGTAAACAATACTGCCAGGAAGGGGGCTCCAATCTGTGCCCTTATTGCGAATGTGTTGACAGTAGGTACCATCGCTTTTGGATTTGTGAACATTTTGCTGGCATTAGGAAAAGTGTTAGTGATGACATCATGGCTGTAATCACACAGGCGCCAGAGACTCTTACCTGTTACGGATGGAGTTTGAGGCCCTGGACTGCTCGGCGATGGTATACTCAGCTTTCAGCTATTCCTGATCCTTTGCCTCTTGTTTTGCAGCCTATGGTGAATGACTTGCACATTTTCACTGATGGTAGTTGCCTCAACCAGCATGAAATTTCCTGCCGGATTGCCTCATGGGCAATAGTTAGGGCTGATCCAGGGGGTTTTTGTGGCGAAGTCATGGACAAGGGACCGCTGCCTGGTCTTTTGCAAAGTGCCTACAGGGCCGAAGTGTTTGCAGTGCTCAGAGCATTACAACTTGGACGTCAGCATTGCGCTAAGGTCGTGTTGTGGTCTGACTGCAAATCGGTTGTTGTACGTTTGCGCAGATTGCTTAAAGGGCAGAGGCCAAGACCTAACAGTCCGCATGCAGATTTGTGGCGTGAGATTTTTGATTGTCTGCAGGAATTCCCCGTTGGCTGGCTTCAAATTACCAAGGTGGTAGCACATCAGTCTCTTTCCGCTGCGAATGATCCCTTGGAGGAATGGTGCTTTTATCATAACCAGTTGGCTGACCAAGCTGCGGTTTCTGCGCAGCGTATGCGGCCAGCTGCGTTTTGGGACTTTTATCAAACACATGTCCAGGCGGTAAGTGCCACCAGAGCTTTGTCACGAGCCGTTCAACATGTTTTGCTTGCCATCAGTCGGAGAGTTGTCCGTGATGATGATCCTGAAGATGGTGAGGAACGAGCTGAGTTGTGCTCCCAACCTCTGTTTCCTGCCAGGGCTGGACTGCCTCTGCCTGAGATTCTCATCCCATCTGCAGCGGTGCGATGGTACGGGGATGATACAGTTCGCCGTATGCTGTCCTGGTTTTGGTTCAGCTATGATCCCTCCTTTCCTTTGGTTTGGATGTCACACTATCAGCTTTACATTGACTACATGATGTCAGGTGAATTCGGGCCTGTTAAGACCACTACGTGGCAGTCTGGCACAGATGACCCTGGATTCGATCTCCTAGCCGTGCCCTTCCAAACTCGAACTCGTTGGTTTGCTAAGGTATTGAAAGAGTGCCTTCGTCATCATGGGGTTGGTTCTGTCTCTCAATATTGCAGACCCTCTTCCCGCAGTTTGCAGTTGCACACAGGCTGTCTTGCGGTCAGGTGGGACCCAGTTAGGTTGGAGGCCATTGACGACTGGGTGCTGAGGATTTGCCCGCAAGGTATTTGGAGGACAACCAAGGCTTTATCCTCTTTGCCGTGTGCGAAGTACGATGGTCGATTCCCTAAGGTCTGTCTCACTGGCATCTAGGTTTGGACACCTCAGAAGCAGGCTGTCGACGCCAGACTTCGGCAGCGTGTTCGCCAAATGGAGACCAAATGGTGGTTTGGAACATGGTTCTTATTTGTCCATATATGTATTTAATATATTGAAAAGAATAATCCCAACTGACGAACTCATATTTTTTTCAGATGGGTAGGTATACCATCAACCAGTTATGGTTAGAAGTTAACATCATATCGCATATTTTTTACCCATATGACTGGGGGAATCACCACCAGCTATACCAGCTATGACTCAACGGGTACCGTTTGGCGAAGTTTCGCCTGCAGGGGGTGAAGCTGCAGTGCAGGACCGTGACTTGCTCTACCGCCCCTTGACGCCGAAGGGTTCGAAAGTTAAACAGTCGATTTATATGGTGGAATTATGTGGATAATGATGGATATATGATATATATATATATATAGACAGATAGATTAGATTCGATTAGATTAGATTTGATTGGACTAGATTCGATTGGACTAGATTAGATTAGATAGATAGATAGATAGGTAGATAGGTAGATAGGTAGATAGGTAGATAGACAGATCGATCGATAGATTGATTGATTGTTGTGTTTGTTGATTGATAAATTAGATAGATAGGTAGGTAGGTAGATAGGTAGATAGGTAGATAGACAGATAGATAGATAATAGATAGATAGATAGATAGATAGATGTGTTGGTTGATTGAAAGATTAGATAGATAGTAGGTAGATAGGTAGGTGGATTGATTGATAGATCGACAGATTGATAGTTGATAGACTTAGATTGATAGATTGATTGGTTGATTGGTTGTTTGGTCGATTGATAGGGGACACAGCGATTGAACCAACATGAAATTACATATTCTTCGACCGTTACTGACCTCAATGGATTGTTTTCAGGGAAATTACCACAAAGTGGTGCCCCCCCCCCAGTCATGTTTTGTTCTACGAGTCTACAATCTACAAACATCTAGAAATCTAGAAACCATAGTTGTTGGAGTTATAAACTCATTTAGCTAACAAACTGATGCACCACGGTGTGCATCTCATGTGCCATTGAACTCAACCAACAGAAAAAAACAAAAAAGGTGGGGAAACTTCCGAAGATTGATACTTTACCAAATAGGGAATTTGTCTTTACTATGGGTCTCTACCATATCAAGCATAAACCACAGTTAATCCAGGCATGTTTACCAACGTTAACCGCGATCTTGGTGCTTTTTTTGGAGGCTTTTCACATGCAACTGAGATCCAGGATTGGTTGATGGTGAAGCTTGTCCCATTGCCGGGTGTCTCTGGTTCACATGTCGGTAATTCAACAATCAGGTGGCCCTGCTTGCCCAACTTACCCTCTGGTAAACTGTCACATAACTATGGAAAATCACCACTCTAAATGGGAAAACTCACTATAAATGGCCATTTTCAATAGCTATGTTAGTTTACCAGAGGGTATGACATTTTATAACATCTTAAAACGCGATTACTGGATCTCTTCGTTTTGGGTCGTCACAAAGTTCCTATGTTGAAATGGTTAGCCATGTGTATATCTCAACATATTCACCAATCATGTCCAAGCATTGACCTTAGAATAGCCAGCAACATCTAGAGTTATGACCCAAAAAAGGCCAGTTATAAGTACTAACAAAAACCCATTTATAGAATGTGTTTTATCCCATAGAAATAGCCAGCTATAACTGTTATACATGGCCAGCCACATCTACCAGGCGCATTTCAAATTTCCCAGGCTACAGCACATCACTTCACTGGAGCCTCACCCAGTTCACGCCTGCTTCCATGGAGATTACGGCGACTGGCCGGCGAAAGATTTTGGGCGGTGAAGCAGTTGAAACCTGGTGATTTACATGGTATAACTGATTGGTTTAAGGGAAAATCTGCTGGAAACCATGGGTTTTCCTATGACATATAGATAGATAATGATAGATATACGGGGGTTCCTGCATTTTTCTCCTTATGTAAACCAATCCATTGCTATAAGTGATGGTAAATGCCGAGATGATGGGTAAAATAAGTCTTGGTGGATGGTTTCACGGATGCTGAACATGTGCAATTCTTGGAGATGTATTGGTTTAGATATCCACTTGACCTGAATGTGCCTGAGGGGTGTGTTATTTTATCCAGGGTGTGAGCGACTCACTGAACAATTCTTGGAGTTTGTCTCGGGTCTAGGGACAGTAAGAACTGTATCAAGATCAACCAAGGTTGCTTCTGAGTGGGAAGAATGGTGATGCCATACCCAATGGTTAATGATGGTTAATGATTTTTAATGATGGTGATTATTTCTTCAAATCCAAACGCTTCACGTATGTGTTCCCAGCACGCGTTTTCTCAGGGGCAAATCGCCAGGATATGGTGAAAAGGTGCAATTTGTAGATAGATAGAGAAGACACTGTATACACTTAAACATCTTTAAGTTTATAAATGGATATATGACAATCGCCTCGGGTTCAATGGGTTATACAGTTATACCCCCGACTTCTATATGGAATATGTCCTATTATACATGGGATATTATGTTTTTGTATGGGTTATATTTGGGTCATACACCACGGATCCGATTCGTGGGATCCGAGCTAGGGCAGATCTCCGCCTCGCCCTGCAAGGCACGAAACACGGCAGAAAGGGCTGGAACCTCAGAGGTTTTCGACAGATGAAACACTTGGTGAAGCGGGCTTTTGACGGTGAAACTTAGGGAATCTTTACATATGATTAAAGGTTTAATACTTTAAATATGTTTAAACAACCAAATAACAACCTTTTACTGTGTAATAGTTACTCTTAACACAGTTTAAGCGTTTCGACTTGTGATTGAATGATCCGGTTATTCGATGGAGCAACCCTGGTGGATTCCCCAGGGATCATTTGAGACAAATGTACGCTACCTGCCAAACAGCCTGTGGCTTTATGAATCCCTGGCTGACATACCCTCCGGTAAACATACAATCAATGGGAATTCCAGGATCCAAAAATGGAGGTACTGTACCATATAAGGCCATATTTTGTGGGGATATTCCCTTACATAGGCCTTATATATGGTAGGTACCTCCAATCTAGGATCCTGAAATGGCCATTGATACAAAAAACGATGGAAAATCACCATTTTTTATGGGTAATTCAACTATAAATGGCCATGTTCAATAGCTTTTTCTATGTTTACCAGAGGGTAATGATATTGCCTTTTCTAGATAAACACAGGAGATCATCCGCCCATGGGACATCGCGAGGAAACATGAGGATCTAAACATTGGCACAGCACATTTTGGAGTGCCACATATGTCCATCCCAATTGAGATGATTCCGATGGATTTTTGCGATGTTCCTGGTTGAAAGGGCGCACAGCACTCGTGTCGTGTTGTATCTTGTTTCCTATGGGTAAACTAACACAGTTTGCTGCTCATGTTCTTCCACGTATGGGGATTTGATATGAGATACCCTCTGGTAAACTGTCACATAACTATGGAAAATCCCCATGTTTCATGGACAATTATACTATTTCTATGGCCATGTTCAATAGCTATGTCACAATAGCTATGTAACAGTCATTACCAGAGGCTACTTTTTTTGTTTTTTGTTGAACATCGGGTACCCTTAAATCCCCGGTTTATCATCATTGTCCCTCTGGTAAACAAATATAGCCATGGAAGATCATCATTTTTGTAATAGGTACCCTCTGGTAAACTAACATAACTATGGAAAATCACCATTTTCAATGGGAAAATCCACTATAAATGGTGATTTTCCATAGTTATGTTAAATTACCAGAGGGTAAATCAATGAACTGAATGGCCATATGTAAAATGACCAGGGGGTTTACAATACTCCTTCACCCCAATGAGTCCGGTGAAAAAATCTAGGCCTTTTCCATCATGGTGCTGTTCTTCTCCCTGCTGTGGCTCTGCGGCAGACTGTGAAACATGGGTCACATAGAGCAAGTTGTTGGGGAAACAACGTATTTTTTTCCAAATGTTTTTGCATTATTTATAGGGCTAATAATAGTTAATGGCCAATCATGGTTACCCTCTGGTAAACCAACATAGCTATTGAAAATGGCTGTTTTTAGTTGATTTACCCTTAAAAAAATGGTGATATTCCATAGTTATGTTAGTTTACCAGAGGGTAATAGCCAATAATTCATAGCTAAATCATTCACAACGGGAATCCAAACCCCCAGGCGCTAGGGACGGGACGTAGCGGATACGTAGCGAAGATGATTCAAGTCCCGCTGATTGAAGACCTAAAAGCCAAGTTGGCTTTACTGTAGTTGCTTCCTACAGCTTTTGCCATTTATTAGTTATAAGTTCGAACTGGCTATTTCTGTGGGATTATACATTCTTTTAAATGGGGTTATTTCAGTACAAACATGACTGGTATAACTTGGCCATAACTGTATTCTTTGTCCATTTTTGGTAGGGTGGTTTTTAGGGCCACTTTGAATATCTTTGCTCTCCGATCCTCCAGATTCCATATCGCATGGCCTGCCAGGGTCTTTTCGTCGGTCATTGGACAAGTGACGACGTCCATGATGTCCTTGCAGAATTTGCAGGCCAAGGGAGGAATTCAGCAAAAAGGAAAGTGTTTTATTGGATTTGGATTGTTTTTTTGGCAAAAATGCAGAAAATCCATGGAACCCCCTATATCAGCCCTATATCTCATCGGGAAAACCATGGTTTCCGGTTAAGCTTTTCCCTTCAACCAATCCAGTGAGTGTTGCTGAGAATGGCAGAAACTTGGAGGCACTTCTTTAAGTTCGGGTAGATGTTGGAATCAATTGAAGGACACATCGACAGATGATGGTGACATTTATTTAAATCACAATTATTAAACTTCAATTAACTTTTGTTATTGACTGTCAAAAACTATGTAGTGATTAACTATCACTTGACTAAATAATTATTATTGATTATTAGTTCTTGATTATTAATCATGGTCACTAACTATTCGGTTATAAATCCACCAACAGAACGCTGATCAGGCATGTGCCAAGAAGGACTTCTGGCGCTTGCGGCGTTTCTTGCGGAACCGCCAGGCTGGCCGAAACGCCGAAACCGGTATGTCTAGGTGTTCACCGGTTGTTGGTAGGGGCATCTCATGAAAGAGGTTACTGATTGGCGGAATGGGGGGACGTCAGTTTCATTTTCCATGCATTTTCGCGTAAAAAAGTTTGAAAGAAATTGCGTTTTCACATCATCCACTTTTCGGCTTTTCCGTTGTCAGACGGCTCGAAGCTTGCAGCATTGTTTCAGGTCTGTGAAAACAGGATCCCACGGGGGACCTTTTCATATAAATTCTCATGGAAAACATATCTGAAAATGGCCAATTTATATACTTGATTTACTTACGAAAAATTGTGATTTTCCATAGCTATGTTAGTTTACCAGAGGGTTACCGGGTGATGTTTTGCCCATTTTTTCCCATGGCATACGGGTGAGCACACAGGTTCCGCCCGCCAGCCGCACGCGCATCATTCGATACCTGGAGAGTCAGGTCTATAAAGACAGGTGCGAGTCCAAGCATCAACGGTGGGGCGGTCAATGGGACCGTGATGGGGCTGAAGATTGATCACTTTGATCATCAGAAATGGGGGGTACTGAAGTCATGGGAGATCCCCTGGCATCACCATGGTGAACTAAAACTAAGTCATGGTCGTTCATGGCTTGGGTATGCTTGGGTGATTTGGGGGTATCCCCATGCCATAAGACATCTTGAAATGGGATTCAGCCACAAGCAAAAGGGATGGTTTTGGGCTGCAACACACTTAGACTCTTAGATGACCGGCAAACATGGAGAGCCAATTGCGAGCCACGGCGATTCAAAAGAATTCAACATGAGTCTTCTTCGGTATAGGGAAGACCCATGGCGTGATCAACGGTCCAGGGTGCTTCTGGGTGATGTTTTCTAGTACAGCATCGTGCCCCTGGGTTCTCGTAACAAACCCATAACAGGAACTGCCGTGTGCCATCACCCATCGCAGGGGGCATGTGCAGCAAAAGGACATCAAGTAACTTGGCGGCCAAGAACTGGTAGTGGGCAGGAAGCCCGCCGTTACTGATACTGGATTCATGTGTAAATGTACCATCTCTGATGGATGATTTAACATAGCCATGGAAAATCACAATTTTAATAGGTACATCATCTATAAATGGGTCATTTTCCATAGCTCTGTTAAATAACCAGAGGGTATATCTGATGGATAGCTGCATACAATATCATACAACTAATGAAACTAGATATTGCAATTAAAATTCTTTTGTGTAGATGGGCCATGGAGTTACTAAACTATATGTAGTAGATTGAATATACATATGTTATTTTTGTTTGGGGTTCAGTTCCTATTAAGCCCATTAGCTAATCCCTAAGTAATGGGTTTGATCCACAGTTGAACGGAGGATCCTGGCGTTGCTGTCGGAGCCCTTGCGGAACTTACTCAGCTGGGAGCTTCATCGGAGGCGACGAGGGGTGCAAAACGAGATGAATCCATCAATGTATCTCTGGTTGGTGGTTTGGAACATGGCTTGGTTAATAGTGATCAATACTGGTTTAATAGTGGTTAATAATGGTTAATGAGATATCTGGTTGGTGGTTTGGAACATATTGGTTCCATCATTGGAATGTTCCGCAATTGACTGACCCTGAACATTGTATTTGATGATATTGTCATCACATTAAACTACATCATTTGGTTTGTGGTTTGGAACATTTTCCCATATATTGGGAATGTCATCATCCCAACTGACTCATATCTTTCAGAGGGGTTCAAACCACCCACCAGAAATGGAACATATGGAAAATATTGATATGATGGATATGATGTATTCTGAAAAGTTTTGATATATATATATATATGTTCTATAGATGTATATTATCTCTAGATGTTATGGAACAATTGGTAAATATTGATATGTTTTGGTTAATGAGATGTTATGATTAATTACCATATTTTATCAAAGCAAAATGTTATGGAACATATGCTTGACCTATACTATAATGTGGATAAAACAATGCCATAATAAACCACCCTAATTTGGACTGGTTTACACACTACCACCTATTTATGGTGATTTGGGGGATTGCTTATTATTGCTTTACCCACATTAATTACATTGCTGGTTATTACTCGGATTAGAGAGTAAGGGATGGAAACACTGCATTTCTACTGTGCACTGTTGATGCTTGCATTGTGCCGTTGGCAAAGTCACTTGGAATTAGGTTTCTAGTTGTTTCCCATTGGTGTCAACATTGCAGAAGGGTATGCCTGAAATTTGGTGGTCCTCGGCTTGAAGACAGTGCCTACTGTAGGGCCATGGCTTTGGCTGGGAAAATCATTGGCTGAGATTCCGCCAATAAAAACATTCAAGTTGATACTCAATTTCAATGCGTATTTTTCGATCTTACATGATCTATATCTTACTCATTTTTTGCTGAAACCTGACCATGTTAACCTCCAAATACGGCCAGCCAGCAGGCTGCTCACGAAGCACCGACTCTTTGACGTGCTGCAGCAGTGTATCGAGCCCATGGTGGTAAGGCCGGCTGCCAATGGGCCAATAGCCATGGGGTTTATCATGAAAACCATAGGAAACCATAGGAAAAATGAATAAACATGCTCCAGGTCGTTCAGTGTGACCTCGTTTTGGGGTAACTTAAGCCAAAAAAAACAAGGTCACTTGTGGTATGTTCAAATGCTAAGTGACCTCTTTGATCATTTCTTAAGTGACCTTTATGGTGGTATCAGGGGCGCCGAAACAGGCTCCGCGCAAGGTTCTGTGCCTTCTGGAGCACCTTGGGGCTCAGATTGGTGCGCATGGCGGCGAACGCAACATGAGGCAAAACCCCAAATAGGGAGATACTGGATAAATAGGCCTAACAGAAGCCCAACATAAATTGGGACATACGATAGCATATTTTGTTTTTTTGGGGCTTACCGCCTTTGGTGCTTGCCATGTCGGATGATGCTGGCGAGCAAAAGATCAAGAACCTCTCTAAGGATGGACGGTTTCTTGACCATCGAATGATGCTGCCCAAAATTGTGACTTTACAAGCTAGGTAGCTAGGATACTGTATGTTTGTATTTTTGGGATGGTGATGATGATGATGATGATGGTGATGATGATGATGGTGATGATGATGATGATGATGATGAATATGATTGGTGAAGATCGATGGTGGATGCTAGATGGCAATGACTGTGGCACATGGAAGGGTATTGTTATCGTCCTCGTACTGCCTAAAGGGGTATATGAAACGAGCTGAAGCCCAGCCACTGTCAAATCCCAGGTGCCTACGACGATTTATGATTAGCCACATGGATATTGACATGATCAAGGAGGAAAAGGCCATGTTGCCGGGCGGCGACCTGAGGTTAAAGGGGAACGCTTGGCTCCGGGCTGCATGGACCGAAGCAAAAATTTCCCGAGTTCCCAGAGAAGCAGAGTTCAGAAAGATCGTTTCGAATTTGGCATCTCACTACAAATTTTGTTCCCCAGCTGATGTTGTAGGTTTTTTTTTCGCAACACACCTACGTCAAAAATATGACATAATTTCAGGGTTAAATAACATATAACCATAACCATCACCACCAAAGGTGCTGGGTGGGACGCTGATGAGCGCAACGACTGGGTACAAGCACAAGTTTCTTGGCTATAGTTTGGCTTAACGGTTAACGCTATACGCATAGGTCAGCAATCAATTTGTTACAACTTAGGCTGCTAGATGCCACCGGGTCATCCTCCGCCACAAGAAGATGGGTTTTCGATCTTCTGAGCCGAAGTTGTCATCGACATCAACTGGTAGTACAGGGAACCTGGTCCATCTTGATAGTCTATTGGTTCGAACTTGGAATTGCTTATATTTGATACCAAGGTTTCATCATTAAGTTTGGTGTCTTCTTGTGAGCCCAGGAGTTTGGTGGATAATGCTGAGACGCAACCCATGTTCCCTGAACTTGGCCTGTCTGAAGAGCATATGACCCTTATCTTTTTTTAAAGAGCCGATTAGTCGAAAGTTGCCACTTTTCGTGACCAAACACAATGCATTCATATAATAAGGAAACAATGTGGATCTTTGCCAGCAGAATCTACAGGGGTTGATCCTGAAGGAACCGAATCAGAAGAGGTCACTTCCGATGAGGAGGTGCAAATCGCTTGTCGTTCTTAGCAACTAGAAAAAACTAATATTGCTCAACACCATATGGGGCTATGGGGAAATATATATTATTCTCTGTTCGTGCAGGTAGCAAGTCTTGAAGAAGAAGAAGAAGCAAAGGAAGGTGACAAGGGAGGTGACAAGGAAGGTTGCAATGTCAAGACTCCGGAGAAGGAAACCCCACAGACCGAGGAAGACTCTTCAGATGAGAGTAGCAGTAGCACAACAGAAGACTCTTCCGATGCAGGCAAGGCAGGAAACGAGGTCAACACAACAGAAGCAAGTGATGTCAACAGTGAGGACAACGACAAAGCAAGTGATGAGGAGTCTGATGTAGCGAAGGAGGAACAAGTCCCCAGTGAAGGAGGAAAGGATGACCCGTCAAGTGGATCCATGTCGGATTCCGAGGATTCTGAAGGAACATGTGACAAGATGCAGAGTGAACCTGAACCAACAGCCCCACAACCCATCAACTTGCTGAAGAAATTCAACACTGAGGAAGGCGACAACTCTGACTCTGACAGCAGTTCAAACCCCGATGCCTCCAGCAACCCTGCAAGCAGCAGTAGCAGTAGCGACAGTAGCGACGATGACAATGCTCCCGATAGTGTCCCAAAACAAGGGAACCAACAGAATGAACCATGTGGTGAGGATGAAGGTAAACCTGAGGTGACAGCAGAAGCACCGCACAATGACAGTGATGACAGTTCAAGCAGCTCTGATGGTAGTGAATCAGAGACCCCAGCAGAAGTAGCAGCAGCAACAGGGCACATGAACAATTGCAAGATTTCCAGCCTAGAGAATGCAACCAATGACAACACTGCGGAAGAGAACAGCTCAGAATCTTCATCTGACCTGGCTGAGTTGCTCAATCAGGTGGAGTTGGCCTCCGATAGCGCTGACAACAGCACAACTCCAGCACCCATGCAGGTTGATGATCAGACAGAGGCCATGCAGGTTGATGATCAGGCAGACTCAACACAAGTGACAAGATGCGATGCAGGGCGACCATCAGCAGCAGCAGTTGGTTTTAACACGCAACACCTGTCAGACCACGAGATCCAACAGAGATTGGAAGAGCCAAAGAAAGCAGACCCCCCAACGACAAGAAAGAAACGTGAACCAAAGAGGAAAGCTACTTTGGGTAAGAAAGGTCGCAAACTCCACAACCCAGGTCCGACAGAGACTCAGGATGATAGTTCTGAGGAACCTCAAGGTCTTGTGAAATCACCAGCCTCTTCGTCGAGCTCATCATCGGCATCATCGACATCATCGACTTGCAGCACGAGCAGTTCCCAGCAGATTGAGAAGGCAGAGAAGGCACTGGAAGGGTTCGCGAAGATCCGTGAAGAATATCTTGTATCAAATCTCAAAAGATGGCCCACTACTGGCCCTCAATTCCCACTACTGCCAGAAACACTTCCAAGCCGCATAGCACGAGAGTTGGCAATAGAAAGATTGAACAAACTAAAGCAAGACAAAATAGCAAGCTACGCAGTTCCTGCCACGACTTCGTTCGAGGAGACACATGCTGGCAAGGACCTGATGGAAGAGCCTGTTTTGCCTGGACCGATTCCAACCCATCGTCGGCGACAGAAGTCTAAGAGCCACTTGGACACATACCTCGACCATCTTGAACCATTGTGACACATGAGTCCCAGTGAGCATGTAGCACAATATACCATGATGCATCGATCTTATATAAATATATCTTAAATCTGTAGACCACCTTCTCTCGAATGATCAGTTTCTTTCTTGGCTAGGCAATGCGGTCAAAGGTTTTGATTTTATTTGTTGAGTTAAAATCTAGCTTTGTTGTTTGGCTTAGGCAGTCCGGTCAAAGAAGGAGGTGAAGCTGAAGCTTCAAAGCCCACAGTTCCCGCAAAGGCTGGGCTTGGCCCATAACTTACCCAAAAAAACAAATAATTCCGTGTTGTTTGGTACTTCCCATTCAGATAAGTTTCCCAGGCCAAGGCAAAGAAGAAAGGTGAGAAGGAGGAAAAGGAATCAGTTGTATCCAGCAGCACCCGACAGGACTTCACCATGTCAGCATTTCAGGTTGCTATTCATAAAGTGCAACAACGTGCATTGGAAAAAGCTTCATGTACTGTCCCTACTCCTGATCAGCAACTGGAACTTTTACGTCAAAAGCAAGGGAGACAACAACGGGTGAAACTTGTTTGAGCATAAGTGTGCAGGAATTTTGTTTTTGGATCAATATACTTTGAAAATGTGGTCAGACCCAGAGTAGCTAAGGAAATACGATGTTGTACACGTCGATGAAAACCGGCAGGACAAGTGGACCATCGAGACAAGGCGCAGGATGTCAGGAAAGATGAAGGGCTCACTTTACAAGGTGTTTATTTCACCAGATGGTTCCAAGTTTTACAGTTTGAAGAAGGCAGTGGAGAGAGGGTTCACAAATGAGGGCGGGGACGGAGCTGAGCCTAGCGGACGACCACGGGTTAGGAAGGGGAAAACGCTGAAAAAATCAAAGTCCAAGTTGCTGAAGGATGCGGCAGCTAAGTCGAAGTCCAAGAAAAACAAAAAGGGCTAGGTATGGAGAAATAGCTAAAAGGCTAAAATATTTGATATTCACTTATCATCGTACCACAGCCCTTTTTGGCGTAGTCAGTCTTTTCAACGCTGGGGAGTGGCCTATGTGCTGTGTGGTGGATATATGGAATGATTTGTGATAGGTAATTATCAACGTAAGTGGCCATCAATTATTTTACCATGTTTTACATCATCTTGGTTTAGGTCGCTGCCACACAGCTGCATACAGTCGCTGGGTCTACCCCTGACAAACTATTGTCAAGGGTCTTTGGATCAGGGGTGCTAGACATCAGGGAAAAAAATGACACGTAGCTTTGCATAAACTCATGTGTGAGCCCATGGGGACAAACACTCCCTCTATCTGGAAGCATGTGACCAAACATGTATAGCATTGTGGTGACATGCGTGTGTTTAAACTCTACCTGAACCTGGCTGGAGTGATAGGGGTGGCCACCGGTGCCAACTCTTGAAGGAACCACGGGCCCATAAGACTTTTTTTTGTAAACCGAAATTCCGTGTGTCCTACACATATTGGCGTTGTAGGGATGAGGGCCAGCCATTTGCTGCCACTTATTGCGCTGCTACATCAAATTCCACTGCCCCATGCTCCGAATGATTTTGTTTCCTGGTGGCACTATATCATATATATTGTTGTTCAAGGATTTTTACAATTCGATTTTAATAAAGACTACTCGATCTATGTTGTGATCAAACGTTCGATTGAGCATACAATTTACCCATTGGTACAAAATATATATCTGTTCTACTGAGATGGGATGACGAGGGCATATAATTATTATTTTTTTTGACCTCCCACCATATAACTCTGTCACCCCTCTTCCACACGTGCTGTCTCAGGTTGAGATTTGCGCTGGTGATGCTGCTGCATCATCAGCCCTCCGATCCTCAGGATTCCGAGGGAAGGAATTTGACGCGGCTTGGCACAACCACTTAGCTGTTCAAACCCTTGTCCTGCAACCCGGGGTCCTAATCAGGGTTTTTTGGACATGTAAAGTGCATTGATTATGTTGAATCGGTTTGAGTAACATTTGCGGGGGGTAAATAGAGGGATTCAAAATTGTTGGGTCGATTATGTTATAGCCATGTAGTGAGCGATCATAAAATGGGGTCAAGGTTTCATACTTTTTGAGTTGATCGTATGGATGGGATTAACCTAAATTGGCTTCAAAGTGTCTTACTGATCGAAGTAATATACATGTCATACTGATGGGAACATTAAGTTTATCTTTTTTGAATCGGTTTATGCTATACTTAGATGGTCCTACCAGTCAGCTTTACATAAAATGGTTGAAGTCCCAAGTTCTGCCCAACACAGGTGGTTTACAGTGCCAATCACAACTTATTGCGCACGGTGGGGTTTATCGCCATCTTGGCGGCTGTATCTTGATAGCAATAGTGAGTGGTTGGCAGAGCTTGTCAGCTAGATGGCATGTAGCTACTAGCAAGAACCGTGTGCAACGCACGACATCCTATTATAAAGAAATATGTTCAGGCACCACTGATTCAGAATAAGGGGCTAATCCTCATTTTTCTCTGTATTTAACTGAGGTACGAAATATGAGGCCTGGTTCACTGTTGGTGGCTGCACCACCCTGTGCAACATGGGTGTGGCTGCAGCTTGGCATACAATATTGTTTGATCCGAATCCATTCATAATTATATTTCGCGATGGTGCCAAATGCCCAGGGGATTCCATTAGAACCTTTCTTTAGTTCAAGAATGCCAGTCGAAACATTTGAACCTGATCTATCGACCTTTTTCCCAGTCCTTCGCCAGGTTTGTCATGCTTAAATGTTTTAGGTCACGAAGCCAGACAGGAAGATCGTGGACAAACCCAGCTGGAAATGGGAAGAAGGCCGTCATCCTCCAGAATATCTTAGTCCGCCGCCTACTCTACATGTTTCTTTGGTTCGCAAAAGGGTTCTTCTAAAATGGTTGGTCGTTAGTGACATATGGAAATCAATGTTCAAAACATGATCGAACAGTTTAATCTTGCATGAACGAACTTCTCAACTAAGTCTCTTCTATGCTTGGAAGCGTGGTGTGCACTGGATTTGTGAGCAGCCCATCAGCTCGGTCCCTTGTCTTTCATACTAACACCATGTCGACAGTGTGACAAAGTCCCATGATATATAAATATGGTAGGTTCCATGAGCTGAGGTGTTGTGGTGCTATAGACCTGTCAAAAAGTTCCTTCTTCTGACTGGGGCCCGTCGAGTGGCATTTCCCATGGGATCTTGGGGTGCCCCAACGTTGAAAATGACAATGTGCCTTATCAGAAAATAGTCCTAGAACATGTGCATGCAAGTTGCTTGTAGGACCAGGGGATTCGCATCTACCCTCCAGCAATGAAGCTCCATCATATATGTTTTATCGGTTGTGATACCTTGTATTTGCAACAATGTTAAAAGAAATCTCTCATTTGCCAAAAAAAATAAGCACATCTGAGGTGCTATGGGACATTGCCAGGGATTCATCACCTCCGACGCCCACTGAATATTTCCCAGCTGAGACGCCAACTCCAGGAGATACAGTGTCTTGAACTGGTGTGATGGTGGGTGAACCTGGGTGATGGCAGCCCCGGGGCATGATTCGATATTTTTGAACTATAGCATATATATATATATATAATATCGGGTGTAAAGGACAAATGACTCGGCCTCACATCACGAATTGTAGGTCCAACATTCATTGAGTCCCGGTGACCGGTCAATCGCGATCTTCTAGTTGGAGACGATCATGAGGTTTGTACCATCCCTCGAAATTGACCATGTCGGTGTAGACCATTACGGTGACGTTGTCACCCTTATAATCGCCCCCAATCGGCATGTTCGCGGGTGTGGCCGTCCACATGCGGCGTACAGACACTGCGGCCTCCCACTTTTGGTCTCAATCACGGTCCGAGCAACGAAGGGTCCGTACTCCGACTTGCCAACTTGGTTGTTCTGCAGGTGCCAGAAGTAGGCCAAGCCCGTTTTTTTGTTTGCAAACAAACACCTGCCATAACTGCAGAACTGTTATTCTAAGACAAGTGCTTCGATTTATTTTTACATTTAACATTCATCACATTCTAATGGCCAAGGAATGGCCCACTGAGAATTCAAATGGGAATTTATCAAATAAACAGTGTCGACCTCAATTATCAAATGCAATTATCAGATGAATTGGTTCTTTCCTTATGGGAATTTATCTAAACAATTTCATCTTCAATGCGACTGGCTAAAACGGAATTAACCCAAATTGATAATCATGTTTTTTTCTGTTCGAGACCCCCTGCTGTAAGAGCATTCTCCCCCTTAATGTGAAAGGTCTAGGGAATGTAGCCTAAACATCTTATTGGTTTGCCATTGTTCAAAAATCAAAAAATGAAGTGTCAAACCCAGATAACTGCATGTGTGCTATCTTATTTACCCAGCAGCTACCCTTTAAACCTTTATGTCTTGTGGACCACGAAATATATAGTGCCCCAGGGTTAAAAAAAATGGCTTATTCCCCGCCTGCCAGGTGAGGGTTGTTAGATTCTATCAGAGTTGTTCTTCTCCTCCTCCTCCTTCCTCCTCCTCCTTCCTCCTCCTTCCTCCTCCTTCTCCTCCTCCGCGTCCTCCTCCTCTTCTACCACCTCTGCCTCCACTTCCACGTCCACTGTTGCCTTGCCAACTCTTGGCCAAGCTCTTCGC
>Ga0126342_10000485_pt1 | contig 43672 bp, 29 predicted proteins | sample Cyp1metagenome_FD_92528 | JGI IMG/M metagenome (GOLD analysis project Ga0126342, IMG submission 92528) | Coral microbial communities from Lord Howe Island, Old Settlement Bay, Australia - Cyphastrea 1 metagenome | ecosystem: Host-associated > Invertebrates > Cnidaria > Coral ...
AGCACCTTTCAGTCCATCAGTGGCTTCGCTCTGCCATCCCTGATTCACAACAACCAACCTCTCCTATAGGTTTCCTATTTTTGAAACTTCCGCCACCGCCTTGTGCGGTACTACTGGTATGAATATATGTATATTGTATATGTATATATGTATGAACATATGTATTTTTATATGCATAAGATTGTGTTTAGATGAGTTTAAATATTGCGAAGGCTTGAGTGCTGATTGGAGCAGGATGGAGCGTCTTGTCCAAGCCCGGCTGGTACGAGAGGAGACGCCGATGAAGTGGGTTTGGCAAGCTTTCAGTTCTTCTCGTGAATCATAGTGTGCTACTTGTTGAGAAGACACTGATACACTGATACCCCAATTTGCTGAAGAATTTCGAAACATTTCATCATCCCGAGTCTAGTGAATGACCAAGAAACCATGTTCATGTGATCCAAGCGGACACGTCTAGCCCATGAATCATAGGCAACAAGAAGCAGCTTGGAACAGGAATTCGTTCAAAGCAAGACATGACAGTTCGGGATGGTTTACGAACCATCCACGTGTGAGTTTGCACATCGCATGTGCAGCTTTGGTAGGATCATGAGGAAAGTTCCAGATGTCAAGACAGTCGAGGCAATCGAAAAAGACCTCGACAGGAGCACTGCCCAAAACATCGAATACCTTATATCAGCAAACAACACGTTCGCATCGTTCGCTTTCGTCTCACCGAATGGCTGATGACTTGGCTTGCTGTCCCATCTTCTTGTTGCACTACTGATCCTGGAAGTAGAATGTGGTGCTGGGTGGGCCGAAAAGACTTGTGCTGGGATTTACTTTTTTTTTGTGCTGAAAGGACCTTTCCTGGTCTGGAGGACTTCGACGACAGAAAGAAAAGAGAATTAGCAAAGGGCCAAGACCACGGGGACAAGAGAACAGCAAAACAGACCCCCTAAGGAATCTCAACAAAGAGATGCAACCAAGGGCCTGCAGCTGGGAGTGAAGCGATGTGAAGCAGAGCTTTCTGCCGAAGTTTCTGAGGCTGCGATGCTTCGAGCTCACTCGGGTCTTTTTCCGAGTGCCTGGAGCTGAGAGCACCAAAGAGCACCAAAGAGCACCAAAGCGCACCAAAGCGCCTCAAGCACCATCGAGCAGCATCGCGCAATCGAGCACAGCATGGGCTTTCTGGGCGAGGGTCTTTAGGATTTTTGAATGGACAACGATTGAGCCCAGGATGAACCCCAATTAACATTTGAGCAGCGTTCAAAAATGCCTCAACCAAATTTCTCAGGGATGCAACCTACAGTGTCTTCGCAAAAGGAAAATAGCTGAGCGCGAAAGCTCGCGAAAGAGCTTCGCGAAAGAGTGTCAGAAGACATGCGCCGCGAAAGCGCCGCGAAAGCGCCGCGAAAGCGCCGCGAAAGTAAACAACAAAAAAGATGTCCCTGCGAAGGCTAAAACTGTGGTCGCGAAAGCACCGCGAAAGCCGCGTGAAAGCAATTCTATAGGTTCGACAGTTGATCAAGTGTTTTCGAACACAGCTCATTTGGTGAAGGCGCTGAGAATTTTCACAAAACACTTGGTTTTTCGTAGCAGTGTGGAGGCACTAGCAACGGCAGGTGCATAGGCGAGGCAAACAAGAGTTTTGGACCCGTACTGTACTAAATTAAATGATGCTATGCCAGGAGGATCAGTGAACAAATAGGGGCAAGAGATGGCAAGAGGCATTTGCCAGTCTTGGAAAACGGAGACAAAAATGCAGACTCTTCAGTGAGTCAGTTGGCCATGCTTTTGCAGATCAGCGAAAGCAGCTGGGACTGAGGACACAAACGTGCTAGGAAATGAGGAGTATTCTGACAATTGAAATAGATACAGTGATGGTGCTCAAAACTTGCTTAAAAGCGCTTAAAAGCTTGGAAAGGCATATATAGGCATTCTAGAAGAATCCGGGGAGGATTGAGACCGCCGGATGGACTGAATGGACCAGATGCATGCGCAGAAGAGTAGATGCATAATGCACTCATCGACATGAGCGGTTTAACCAGTGCTTGATCTGCTGTGGTGGTTCGCCCTAACGTGTGTGCTGCCTAGTAGCATTGTTTGGATATGAGGGCAAGCACAGGGCTTTGTCTGATGTTTGTGGCTTCATTCAAGAGCCAAATAAGAAGATTTGATTGATTTGATTCTCTAGTTTCCGTAATTCTAGTGCCTGCATGTTTGATGACACCGTTCTTGAAATACATTGTTGAATGTTTGCACAGGTCGGGTACTGTCAGGGTATGAACTTCGTAGCTGGCTTCATCCTCATGGTTGCCGGACGTGTTCCAGATGCACCCAAGGTGCTCCTTCGAAGACAGCAATGCACATCACAACTTTGTATTTCGTGTGCTGTTGTTCCAGGATGCATTTTTGCTGCTCGTGCAGATGATGGTAAAGTGCCCCATCATGAAAAAGTCTGCGAACAAGTAGATATGCTTTGGCAGATGATTGTGAATTCTGTACATCCTTTGACTGGGAGTTAGAGTGCGACACAGCAATGTCAGACTGCGAGAATATGAATGTGATATTTTATTGGAAGGGTAATACAGTAATACATTTGTCATTGGTCACAAGTGTGCTGGAGCCAGCTGCAGCAAGCTGGGAGAATTCTTGATTGTTTTCCGGCTACGCATAGGTTGTTTGGGAAAGTACTGAAGTTGAACAATATCCTTCGCAGAAATTCTTCTGGAGAGATGCACGAGTCTAATGAACCTTTGCCCGCATGTCCAGGTACCGAGCAAATCTCTTGTTTTGCGAAGGTTTGCCACTCCTCAAGTTGCATACGCGATCCTGCCACGATTTGTCAGCTGAAAGCAGCACATGTTTGCATATTTTCATACCATGGGACCAAGAAGACACATGGCACTAATATGAATGTGCACCTATGCCTATAACTATCCTACAACTATAATTGTTTGACAGAAGCTGCCCCTTGGCAAGACGGAAGCAACCTGACAGGTTTCAGTATCGAACGTTGCTACAAAGGCTTTTTCCAGATGTGCGGCCCCTTGCAATTTGCAGCTTTCAGTTTTCAACCGCAAGCTTCCAGCTATTGCAAAGCAAGTGGCGAAGCACCATAGCGTTCAGAGCAACAACAGCCATGAATACAACATAAAACTCTTGCGCATTCTTGCGCTATGAAGGGGCAAAGGGCATGAGCTCCCTCAATGTGACTAGACTCAGAAGACCTTAGAAGTCTCCTTGGAGCAAAGTTCTGGAAACATGTAAGGTTCACAGACACTTTCAAGACCAGCAGATCACGCCGGAGTTATACCTGACAAGGTGTGAAGCCCAGCCGGGCAAGCCCAATCCAGCCGAACAGTTCTGCCAATGGAGGGCTTGAGACCAAATCATAGAATGCCAATCTCTATATATATAATTATATATATATCTCTTAGTTGCACGATACATGCATCATATACCCAATCTATTGCTGTTCAATTTGATCCATATATCAGTTCTCAAAGCTTTTGTACTAATTGATGGAAGCTGCTGGACGTCATTTGTTTCTTGGCTCAAGTTTTGCTGATGATAGTGCTTGAGCCTGTGCTTTGGGCAGCATCCTTGAGGTGGGAAGGTTTGACGACGATCAAAGCAATGGTTTGTTCGTTTTGTTTAGGGACGTCACTTGGAAATCGTACTTAGCATGGCAAGAAATCGTTGGGACCAACTTTGGGGGAGACTGCCCTACATAATCGAGCAACGGTCGAAATTCCTACACTTGGTCTGTCAGGATCTGGGACTGATGAGGGCGGTCAGATGGTTGTCACTGTTATCAAGTGGAACCTTCGCTGCGGCCGTTTGTCCCAACGTATCATGGCTGAATTGTTGTGAGTCCTCATCATGGCACTTTGTGAACATTCTTTTTCCGCAGATAGTCTAATACAAGGGCTCTTGCAATCTGAAACAAGATCTGGACTCAATCAAAAAAATACCGAACGTGGAAAAACACCATATAAAACATGTAACATTTCAAGAGCTTTCCGTTCTCAGCATATCTTGCTTTACTCTTCTGTTTCAAAGAAGAGAACATTTCTATTTGAGAATTCTTGAGATGCTTTGCGAAAGGGTGGTGTGGAAGCACACGGAAGATGTTGGTACCTTGGAGCTGAAGGAGCTTCATGTGGCCAGACCTGCGGTTCCCAGGACGGGACTGAAAGACTTGCCAGAAGTTGCTAAGGAAGTTGTAACTGATAAGTCGTCAGATTTTGAAGCTTCATTAGTTCAGATTATATATCCAGAGTGGACATAGGGAGGAACATGAGGAACAAGGGATCGAAAGGCGGGAAAGATGAATGAAGGAATCAGAAAAACGCTCGATTTATGGAACAAATGAACACACGAACGAGCGAGCAAGCAAATCAGTGAATGAATGACAAGTAGTTGGATGGATGACTGTAGAGCAGTTTTTGTGGATTGGTTTCTTTATCCATTTGCGTGTCAGCTCATACAGGGATTTAGGAAAGGGCAATGTTCTTTGGAGCTGCACCAGATGATTCTAAACAAACGCGCCACCCATATTGTCAGACATTCCATGCCAGGAATCCTACATCGGAAACCTCCCAAATTGAATTGTGTAATCGTGAAGGGCTGAAGGATTCATTGAATTATAACCCCAGTGTCGTTCAAACTCTTTCAGCTTGCTCCGTTGTGAGGGCCTGGCATATGACCATTTTGTAGCAGCAGATGCCACTCCAATGGTGCCGACTTTGCTGGCACGCGCTCCAAGAACGAAGCAGCTCCTTCGCGGCATTTGGAGCGCAAAATGCGGCTTCATTTCACACAAGTAGCGGAGAGGATTTTTTGCGCAGTAGTTTATGCAGTTGCGCAGAGACCCAAAGTACTTTTGAGCTGCTTGATTTGTTGCACAAATGCAAAAATAGAAGATTTCAAGTGCTAGATCAATGAATTCTGCTGATCTCATTTCTACAATATAGCACTGTACCTCTGTAATTATCTCTATATCTCTAAATCTATATACCCGACCCCTGCATGTATTTGGAACATGTTCAATCTTGAGCTTGCTACTTTGATTCCATGTCAAGTTTCTAAAAGTGCCCCCGCTCCACTGCATGACAATGTCCTTAGCTTGATTGATCTACGCGTTTGTTCTTTTTTTGGTGTGAAGCTTTGTCGATGCCAGCGTGAAGCCAAATATGCTGGGCCTATATATTGGGCAACTTGCGAGGTAGGGTGCAGTAGGTTGAGGCTACATAGCAACACTTTTGAGACATTTGGAGTCATGCGGCGGTAGTTGGCTTGGGATGAAGGGAGAAGGTTTTGCAGGAGGAGAGAACCTGTGTTGATGCCTGGGTGATTGGGTGAAGCCCATGGACCTACGCGTAGGGTGCAGTACGTTCGGGCAGGGCATCTTGAGTCATGTTGGGTCATTTCAAGGCTTTGTTGCCCGTGAAGGGTGAGAACAGGCACCTTCTTGTTTGGACTGTTTTCTTTGCGTGAAGACCCTGTGTTGATTGCCATTAGTGGCCCATGTTGGGCCAATGCTTCACCGAAGTATAGTTGGGATGGTCGGGATGGTCGAGATTGCCGGTCCGACCCATGCAGATTCCAATCCCCCTGCAACTTCGTAATAAAGACTCCGATCCAACCCAAACCCATCTGATTCCCTACGGCATGTCTGTTCTCCAACCATCCAATGTATTTTGTATCACCGCCCTTTTGTCTCCTTTTGAGATTTCCCAACCTACCACGCCTGCCTTGCATACTTGTTCTAACCTGTCTAGCTATTCTCGCCCATCGTGCCTTCTTGCTGATCTGTAGATTCTTTGCGATCCATTTGTCCTATGTACTAAGTACCCATTCTTTCCTATCAAGCAATTGAGACCAATCTTTTTGATCCCATGTGATCTCCTTTTCCGTCGCTCGTTTATTTTTGATTTATATACCTCTACTCCATCTTTTGCATTCGTCTAGTCTGCTTTGCGATCTGTCTCTTCTTGTCTCTTTGTTTTTGCAATTTTTCTGTGTATTAGTAGCGGCTTTTCCAGTCTTGTCCGGTCGTTTCTCATGTCCCCGGCCAAAAAACCGTGGACAGTGCCTGTTTGACAATGGACCCCTAGTGATTTTGTGATTTAGTGCGGGTGTGGTTGGAATCGAAATCCTATCTGCATTTCTCCTAGTCCGATCTATATGGATATATCCATATGTCGTATCTATCTTATCTATCTCTATCTATCTCTATCTATTCCGATGTCTGTACAGGCCGAGATGGGTCTCCCAACACCAGCGGTAAAATTGCATTCTGCTGCACGGTGAATGGTTCGAATGTCAAGGTCTAAAATAGAGACTGGCTGCACCTACAGACAAGTGCACACCGACCTCCATGGATTGTATGTATTTATATGTTTTTTTTCCGTGCTAAGCAGCAGCAACCCGGAATCTAAAAACAAAACAGGGAATCGAGCCCGTTGAGTGCCGTTCAGATAATTGCAAAACCAAGGTTTTCGTGGGGAAGGATCGAATGCTACGTCCCGAGTGCAGACCGCTATCACACTGCCAAGCCAACTCCGAATCCAGATACCGACGATAAAGGTGCTCCGCAGGACTGGTCTGTATCTTGGCAAAAATATGTCACCCATTAGTTACAGATGACTGTGCAGCTGTTTCAAAATGTTGTGCAACATGCTGTTTCAAATTGTTTTCTTGGTTGCAGGACCCTACTTACCCCTACAGTAGTTATCCCAGGCCTTTTGGTAGAACGAGGCTGTTCCCTCTTAGGGTTCTTGCTCTTGTTTCCGTCAAAGAGAACGCGTCTGGGCTGGACTGCCATGTGGCTGGCTCGTGCCTTGAAGGCTTGTACATCATTTGCCCTTGCAATCTAGGCTTCTATGTCCAGCGTTTGTCCTTGCTCTGTCGCTTCCAAACTGATTCTTCAACTAGTGACTCCTTGTCTGTTGTTTTTGCTGCATTGTCAGTTCATGCCATTGAGTGGAGGGAATGCCGCGATTGTTCCGCCAAAGACTTCCAAACTTTTAAAGAAGAGACATGGTGATTGTGTTTGTGCAAGGGCTGGGAAAACTGGGTCACTGGGTGTTTTCTGCACTCCCTACTAGTGATAGTATATAAGATCGCCTTCGCTACAGTCCTTGTTGTGCCTTGTTTTGGCTAGTTTTGCATGAACACCAAAAACTTGCTCACGGCCTGCGCCTTTGCATTGCTGTTGCCCTCTTGCATACTGAGGTCAGCATCTGCCGTCCGAAACTTAGGCTCTGTGAACGTGGGGGGCAAGATTTCAATATTCGATGCCACCGAATGCTTTTCTGGCCGTTAAGGACTTGCTTGCGCTTGCGCTGGGACTATGTTGGAAAGTGCTGGATTTCCAGACTGCATGCAGCCAAACGTCGTCCTTCGGCATGCTGGAGCTCATGTATCTTGGCTCTGTGACTTCTCGGGCGCAGTGATGCGTGATGTGATGAGAAACTGCCAAGGCAATCTTTGCTGACATCAGCACTCATGGAGCTGCAGGCTCCGTGTGGTGTGAAGTCAAGACATGACGGGTACTGATTCCTCAGAAAAAGGGTCAGTGAACTTTCTCTTGCTTCCACCAGGCTGCTGGCAGAACGATTGCAAGAATTCTGACAAGTTCATCGCTGATACACCTGCCTTGTGTGCACGAACTTGTGCAGAGCTACCCGAGTGTACTCACTGGACGTACCTCGGCCGCGTTTAAGCTTCTCTCCTGTGAGGAAAGACGTTCGGTGGTGCAACCGGACCATTGTCTTCCCAAGTCTTTCCTTCCTGTGATTTGTTGCCTTCCCTGTATGTTTACCAAGGTTTGGAGAGCAAGATGGTACTCCGCTTAGTCACAGTCTGCTTTGAACAGAAGCTAGATAGGTATGATGAGATTTATGGTGTGGTGCATGGGTAGCTTTGCACTTGGCTGTTCCATACTGCCAATTTGAGCAGTGCAACATATCGGGGATGATTCAGATCTTCTTTTTACCCGTTGTGAAGATATGTGAAGATGAAGCTGTAGCAGCTATACACTTGCAACGAGTTGCAGGTGCTAAGAAGTGCTTCTTCAGAAAGTCCGATGGTGGTCGGGAGACTTTGGAGGGCTGGTCAGCAGGCATGGCGTCCCCCCCTTGAGCATGCGTTTTTGAGCTTCCAGTAGCTTGTGCCAAGGAACCATTCAGTCAGGTCTCTTCTTCTGGATCATTGGATTTGTTCCCTATTCTGAGGGTGCAGTTGCGAGAATGGAATTGATTCTGGAGTATCCTCTTCTCATTCTCATCTTTGGCAATTGTACACTGTCCATACTCTGCACGGCATTTGAATCTTTCTCATGCACAGGCAGCAAGGCCTGTGCGCCAGCCACCATTCCTCAGGCATTTCAGGCAGAGAGCTAATGACTTGGGAGAGTGTGTGACACACTGTGAGCTGTAGAATGGATAGATTTGAATTTCACAAGAGCCAAGAGAGCCGTGCGTCATCAGACCCTGCCTGTAGGCCTTGAAGACCGGCGAGCTGCTGAAGCGTTGCGATGTCACTTGGACAGCATGGCCTTGTGCTGCTTGTCTTCGTTTGTCCTGGGTAGGGGCACCTGTTCCGAGGCTGGGCTGTCTGATTCATGTCCGGACATGGCAAAAGCTGTGACCACTTGGCAATTTGCCATCAAAACTTTGAAGAAGGCGAGGTTGCGTTTTGGGCGCACTCGGTTGCACATTTGGCATATCCGCAGATGCCGCATCGGGCCTTATTGAATCCTTAATGGCGTTGTCGCCATTGTCGCCTTTTCTGCCTTGTTCTTCGGCGTCCTTATAAAATGCACTTCAGGCAGCTGGGCCAAAGCTTGATGCTGGAACCTTGCAGTACGTGACTCAAATAGAGGCCCGGAGGACAAAGCGACGTAGAAGAACATCAAGGAGCTGTGCATATTGAATAGATTGTTTATTGTTGTTTGTTTGTTGCAGATTTTTTGCTCTTGTGTAGTGGTGGAGAAGTACAGGAGATGACGACACCACCAGCAATCCTTGTTCATCCTTGTCCTTTGTTTTGCATTTTTTAAGTTTCATGCCTCTCCTCAGTTGCATGAGCGGAGCATTTCAGCGGCAAGGCTGACACAGCTGCTTTTGCAACACAGATGAGCGATCAGAATTTTCCTCTGATCATGTCCAATAATCGCCAGGCCGGGATTCTGTCAAGAAAGAGGGTTTGCTGATGCTGTACAAGAAAGACAACTCAAAGATAAGAGCTTTCTTTGATAATAGCTTTCTTTGATATCTCTCCATGAAGTCGTCCTGCACTTGCGCAGAAGGTCTTCTCAGCTCTTCATTCGTGGATGGAAAACCAGCCGAAGGTTCAATGTATTGCTGCCATTTTCGTTCTGATGTCTTTGTTTCTTTCTTTTTCTGCTATTTTCATGGCTTCGAGGAAAGAGCAGTCAGTTTGTGGATGCAGGCAGCTTGATAAGCTTGTGCTATGTAATGCCAGACCGCAGGTTAACATTGATGTGACAGATGCCTCCTTGCCCTTGCCACTGCGTGGAAGCTTTTGCGGACCCGTGGCATGCTATGGAAGCTTGACAGCATGCCACAAAACTTGTAGCTTTGATGTTCTATGATGTTCTTTAAAGATATGATGTGATCAATGACTGTTTTGGGATGTGATTCGCATACCCGCAACCAAGGGGCCGCGTGAGTCTCGACGGGAGATTTCTAGTTCGCATTGATGCGAATTAGTATCAGATCCGTAGGGCGTGGAGCCACTTCTCGTAGACCTTGCGACCAAACGAGTTGCAACATAGTCATGCCGTATAGTCTTGAACTGGGCACAGCACCGCTGGAGGCTTGCGTAGCTGAGGCACCACTGCTTTGATACAGTGATATATGATCGATTCCACTTTTTGATACATTTTGTATGTTTCTGTACTTTTTTTGTTTTGATACACTTTTGGCATGTTAAAGTGCTTCAGATGGGCTTCGGAGAATAGTGGTGTCCTAGTCCTCGCCAATGTGTTTGTTACCATGCTTATACCAAAGACTACCTGAGGATGCGCGGAACTAGAGGCAAAAATGGTCAAAATTGAAGCCTGAAGAGCTAGGCTTGCCTAAGCGAAGCAATCAGTGACGCTGCTTTGACAGTATTCAGACATTATTCAGACATACTTTGCAGAATTTTTGCAGGTGGATACTCACAATTTTTACACAGCCTCTGAGCTTCTCTTCAGCAGCGCGTCTGCCCGCCATGCTTTTGCCATGCTTTTGCCATGCTTTTGCCATGTTTTTGCTATCCTTTTCTGTCTAGGACAGGGTGAACACAACAACAGTAATGCGAGATTCTCTTTGCTTCCTGCCGGCAACTTTTTTGTGCAGACATGTGCAGACAGTATTGGCCTTGAACCTTTGTGACACTTTGGACATGTTCGGACATCATATCAGAGTATACCGATTGCTTTTTAGCTGAGAACCAGTGTGCGGAGCTTGTGCTCCTTGAGCGTTGACCTAAGCCCCAGCCTTGAAAGATTTAAACACAACAATCAAGAGGCTGGGACAGGTCATCAGCCAAAACTCTTGAAGCTTGTGACCAGCTTCAAGTTCGTAAGAATCCGAAAGAATCCTGGTGAGTCTCCAATTGACATGTGAGTCAGCTTCAAACACACTCCCATGTTCAACTACATTGACAGCTGTCTCAGCCCTGTGCTCACACATCACACACGTCACACATGTCACACACGTCATGCACACGTCATGCACACGTCATGCACGTTATGAAATCCTGAGTTTCCTTTCTCAGTTCGCCAATCTCGTCAGTCTCCATTTGCTCCAACAAAACTCATTTTGTTCACGAATTCATTCGCGGCCAAGACTATCACATCCACCAATTCATAGCTCATTCTCGCCTTCATTCAGTCCGCATTGAGTCGGTCTCTGTTCATTCTGCCCCAATTTCACCTGCCAAGAGATCAAGCACACACACAATCCACCTTCCTTCTCTCGGGAGTCAACATTTCTGAAAACAAAGCGCACTGCACAGGCAAAAACGAGCAGACGACATCAGACAATTTAGGATCAACTTGGATTCTGTTGCTCTTGTGCATAGCTTGGGAAGCTTATTCAACTGCTTTGTGTGTATATAAATTAATATAATACAATATAATGCATATATTATACACTGTTGACACTTTATCTCACGCTTTCTCAAGGCTTCACCGGAGAGTGATTTGGAGAGTTTGCGATTTCAAGGGAGGTCTTGTTGGGATGGCCCACCAGGAAGCCAAGTGCTGCACCAAGGGCAAATGCCCGTAGACGGAATACTCGCAGGATCTTGATGAGTCATCGAGAAGTGATCAAACTTCCTGCTTCTCGCTGTGACTTCACGATTGTATGATTATACCGCAAATAAACGATTGTATGGTCAACATTGGTCAATCAGATTCCTTCTCACTAATCGGACACGGCCCTTTTTTGGCCAGGTGTTTGGGATCTCATAGTCTGCGACGGATTACAGGTTCGTCCCACAGTTATGCCGCTTGATGCCGCTCGCCATTTCTGGAAAATGCAAAGCCGCGTGAGATTTCCACTTGCAAAGCCCGTAACAGCCGTAACAAGTTCCAGGCCGTCGTCCTCATCGCATTGGCAATCGTCAAGCTGCGAAAAAACAGGCTGGACCAAGGATAAATTGCTTGGCTGTGCGTGACTATGCTCATGCAGCTATGCTCAGCTCAGGATTTTGCAAGAAGGAACTGAAGGGATTTTGGACATGATGAGTATGCGTGCTGGCGATCCACTCGCTGGAGGTGCCTGAACATGATCTGAGGATCTTCAAATTCCAAGGATTTTTGGCATGCAGATCTTACCGGTTGTCAGAGACATTCCCATTTCACGAAAATCCATACAACATACTGTAATTGTAAGAATCTTGTGAAAGCAGACCTGAAGCTTACAGTAAGTTGAAAAATAGAGGTATTGGTATATGCGGTAGAGGTTAGTTTTTCTGGCTTTTGCTTGCTAGTTCTGCGAAGGAGCGACCCAGCCAGAGTGCATCAAAAGCGATTTGATTTGTTCATTGCCCCAAAACGTTCATTGCGCACACATGCAAAAGCGCAGGCACACGCACATGCATGCACACAGACACGCACTTGCACGCACATGCACACGCACACATACAGAGTGCCCACAACCCCAACCATGTTCAGGCGACATTGTCAAAGCGGCATTATCTCTGGAGTCGCAGATTGCGCCAGAGCCTCAAATGAAATGACCTACCCTACATTCTTGAGTAATTAGGCTCAAGATTACACTCCTGAGACTGAATATACCAGAGCAGGTCCTCGGTTTTCCATGGTTTTCCAGGGGCTCCGATCCCCATGCCAAGTCATACTAGGAAGCTGTATGAGGAACGTCAGCCTGGTCTCCAACTCCTTCCTATAGATACACAATGATCCAAATTCTTACTAGATCCTGTAATCGATTTCAAAGCATTATATATTTGCCTCCTAGAACTCTGCAAGTTTCTGTGAGGCCCGGCAGCATCAGTGATGGGACGGGTGTCAGGTCAGCGATTGGGCAATTTTTCTGGTGGACTGCCATCTTCCATTCGGTTCCATTCGGCTGGGCAGGCCAAGCCGGCTTTTTGCAGAGTGGGAGGCAGCCTGCCCATCCGAAGTTGCTGATTTTCAAAGGCTCGCCCCCCAAAGAATCAAATAGCAAGAGGAGAGTTTGCAAGCTTTGGACACTTTTATGATTTTATGATTTGACTTTTCTCGGTCACATTCTCAGGGCGGAAGCCGAGATATGTACGAGCAGAGATGCAACTCAGCTTGATTGTGTGGAGTGGAGAACAGCCTCAAAAGCATTCATGATTTGTGCTTCATGTTTGCACTCGTCATCCGGTATTGTGTCGCTGGCTTCGCCTTTATCTTTTGCTCTGATTGGTTCCCGAGGACTGGTATCAGTCCGAGACCTCTCATGACTCTGAAGCCAACAGTCCTGGTGAAGGAATCCAGCCGCCTCCTCAACTCCTCAGGGGTTCAAAGACACTGGGCAAGCCGGGCAAGCCGGGCAAGCCGGGCAAGCCGGGCAAGCCGGGCAAGCCGGGCAAGCCGTGCAATTTGCTGCAATGATACCACGGAATCCTTCAAGAACCCCCCACCAAGCAAAACGAAGCCATGCGGAGACTAGTCAGACACCCAGACAGACCTTCTTTCAGACATTTGTTCCAAGGTGTGACAGTCCTAGTCCTCGTCCTGCAGATGACATGATTGAGTCCAATAGGTGCAGCAGACCTGGGGAAGATGCGTAGAACGTGCACCGCCAGTCCCATGTGCACCAAGTGTGCCAGGACTGTGGATTCTAGGGCTCTTAGATGCTTCTTTGCATTTCAGTGCTTCAAATCCGCGGAAGGTCAGAAACTCCCCAAGCTGGCAGCACAGCACCTGTTTGCTCAGAGATGGAGGCACTCAAGTGTGGATGTGGAAATTGCATGAAATTGCTGCTTTTTCTCTTTTCCTGCCAAACTGCTGCCCCTACTTTCAGCACTTTTTCTTTGGTATGACCGTACAAACAGTCTATTTGATACTTGTCTTCTAGCCAATTCTGTTGCCCAATTTGTGGTGCAACCCAAGCAAATTTACTGCGCTTCACAACAGTGCTCCTTTGGAGAGTCCATGTGAGTCCATACTGTCCACAGCTGCCTTGGACTGTCTTGCCATGTCTTGCCTAGGATCAGGCATTTGGCATATTTTGGCATTTAGCCATTTTGATCCATCGGAACCGCCCATCTGATATGAATTCCACTTGTATAATGTGCTGACATTGGATACAGAATCTTTGAACCGTTTGAACCTGCTTGTATCTTTCTCCTCTTGGTTTCTCTTGCTTTGTTCTGTGACCCGGTCTGCAGCTGCCTGCTATTGAATACGAATTGGATCGAATTTGCTGCAGGAGCTTCCTCTAGCTGGAGGCGCGGATGTCATGCTTCGTGTTAGATCTTTGCATTTAAGCAGACTTTTTAAGGACAATATTTCCAGTGCTTTCGTACTTCTTCCTGTTTTCCAACACATCAAATAGGTCAACGCAGCACTTCGAGTATTTTGTACCCCACAGCTCATGAGTGCAAGATGAGTGTCAGACAGAGTTGCAGGAGATGAAAGTGGCCAAGTTAGGGGCTTGGAGATGCTGATGCTGTGGACATGCTTGTTTTTTCTGTTTTTTGTTTTGCCTACCAACTTCTGAATCTCAGGGAAGCCCCAAAATTGCCTGGGTTTTTTATCTTCCTTGTGTCGAAGATTTGCAAGGTGTCCCAGCATACGATAGCAGCTGAGGCAAAGGCTAGGTACTTATCGCTCTTGCATTTTGAAGTCATTGCATGTGCCCATTTTGGTAAGCGAGTGCAAGGATTTTGCAGGAAATTTAGAGGTTAGAGAGGAAGCCGCGACCGTTGTCAGGTGGCGGTGAACCCGTCGATGCCGCTCAGAAAGCCTTCTAGGCTGGGCACCAAGACCAAGAGTGTCCGGAGGACATGGTCTGCAATGTTCGCAAAGCTATGACATGCTATGACCATTTTGCAGAATTTGCAAAGCATCTTTTTGCGAAGCCGCTTTCCAAAGTCTGACTCTGACTTGGGCAGGGCAACGCCGGGGTCCAGGGGCAACGGTGGCAAGCGCGGAGTTGAAAGCGAGCGTGGACGCACATCAGGCACCTGCACTCATGCTAGACTAGTTAGCTGTCAACATTTGACTGCCAGATGCCAACACCAGCCCTGACATTGAAGACACATGTCAAGAAAAAGCTGGAAAAAGCGAAGAAATGCTAAGAGTGGAGAAGGGTAAAAACTGGAAACTTATTGGTGTAATCGCTTGGCGCGACTGATTGGCGGAGGAAGTGTTCCAAAGCGTTCATCTTCACTTGGCTGCCTTGTTGGGCCTCTTCAGCCCGAACCTGAGCTGTGGAGACGCGGGGACTGATGATTTAACTGTCTGAATCAAATTGTATCGCATTGCAAGTAGATACTTGGATCATCTTGGATCTTTGGATCTAATTATATAATACTATTTAATACTCATATTTATAAACTATTTCATAGTACTTGGCAATTCTTTTGAACGATGTTGGATCTGACACTTGTGGATCCTGATGGCAGGTCCGGAGGGCCGCTGGTCAGCGATGGAGATCCACTTTGGAATTCTCCAAAATTTGTGCAAACCTCAAAAAACAGTCTGAAACGGATTCATAGAATCTTGTAGCTGCTTCCAAGACATTTCGAACCTTTGATATCGTTGATATTGCGTGATGGGAGATACAGCCGAAAAGCCCAGGTCAAGAGCAGCTCTGTCAAGAAGCTAGATCCAACTGATGCCCGCAGAGACGAGGCAATGGTACCTGGGGCTTTATGTAACCATAGGAGTATGTAAATCCATATGAAAAAAGCAGTTTTTCGGTCATTTTTCGTGGCTTTCCCAATTCGGGTCCATCTGTTTGACTTGGAGGCTGGGCACCGCCGGACACAGAGTAGTGCAGGCTGGGCAGTTGCACAGTCAGCGCATGCCAGAGGACACCCATTTCTTGACTGTCCAAGGACGGGAGTCTGGACCTCGAACCCTCAAGGCCGAGATCAAAATCAGGAATGTAAAACCCAAAGAAACAGATGGTACAAAGATGTACAAAGAAACAAACAAAACTCCAGATGGATCCAGATGGTACCAACGATGGCCAGCCAGAATAGCAGTCTTGGAAGGTTGTATACTGTAATTTCAGAGTATGAAGACAAGTCTATTGGTTCGACATCGACTTGGGAGCTTCGCTTTGCAATGGATCCTTCACCGCAAACATGTCCAGTCGATTCCCCCAGTCCCGGTCCTGTTCAATTCTGTTTAATTCTGTTCAATTCTGGCAGACATGTTCTGGCAGAACTTCTGATACTTCTGGCACTCCGAAAGGCATCGGGATCTCCTCCGGCACCTGCTCCGGACATTCGACGAGGCAATCGCACTCCTGTGCGAGCACCAAGCAATGGATCATGGAAGCTTGGACAGCACCTAGATTTGGTCGTTGCGTATTGTTTCTTATCGTTGCTTCAGGTTTGGGTTGGGCAACATGAATGATGTTCGATTCAGATGAAGTGTGACTCGTAAATTGAGCCACCAGGCAGATTCGTTAGATACATTCATTCATCCAATTCTTTATAGCAGATATTAGCAGATAGAAATTGCAGTGTTGCAGGGTGTTTAGGTCACTTTGGCATTGTCACTTGGTTCAGGCTGCTGCACTTTTGTATAGAATAGAATCTGCAATGTGCAGTCAACACAAGACTATCGACTTCTTCCCTGCAAGTGGCAGCCACAGCCTAGCACTAGAAGGATATAGGAGGATGGTGTTTGTGACATTTTGTGACTGTTGCTGAGTACTTTGATGGTGAGGACTTCAGGGTCTATTGGCCGAAGCCGTAGTGGACTGGACTTGGAGGTGCTGGTTTGCTGATGGTATCTGATGGTGTATGGGAGAGGCAATCCTTTTTCAAAATGGAACTGGGTGCTGCAGAAATTACACGAGATGTGAAGAAACCCTTTTTTTCTTCGATCTGGCAAGTGTACTCAGTGTACTCAATAGTTGGCTTTAACATGCTTTAACTAGATTTTTGACAAAATGAATCTTTGGCAATGCTTTATGCCAAACGCTTGGAATCTTTGTGTTGAAGACTAGGAGATCAGGTGCACGATCATGGACAGTATTTCACAGTGCAAGCTTTTTCCCAAAAAGACAATCCCATCATCAGCCCTGGCTGCAGGTGGCAGATGAGCATCGAGGCATCTTTAGCACTTTTTAGCATATCGAGCTTGCTTCTTTCAGTTCTTCATTCGGCAGATCACGTCCGTGTTTGAATTTCATCAGAATCAAACTGACAGGCCTGGAATGCAAGGCCATTCCAGTGGCTCGGAAGTCTCGTACTTCTCCGAGTGCAGGGACAAAGCCTGCAACTGCTCCTTCCCCTGCACCATCCTTACTCTGTCAGCTGACTCTGTCAACTTCCTCAACTTGCTTCACACATGCATGGATTGCAAGTTTTCTTCCTCCCCTGTCCTGAACGCTGGGAGTGTCAAGTATTCTCCATTTGCTCATAATTCGCGATACTGGGAGTTGTGCCCTTGTGCAATGGATGCTAGGCGATGAGCTCGCGGGAAGTTCTTGAGGACCTATCGATGTTGGACACCTAAAGAAAGAAACATAAGAAACTTGAAAGAGTTGAAGAAGTTTGAGGCTTCAGACATATCAGACATCAGATAGAGACGACATGCTTTGGTCTTTGAGTCCTGGCACAATTGTTGGTGAGGTGCTTTGTGTTGCAGGTAACCTTGTCTTTGCAAAGCAGATTTGGTTTGGGTTTGCAAGTAGAACTTGGTGGTGCTTGTTTTGGCCCATGTGCTCGAAGTTGCTTTCCGGCTTTGCCCATGAATGTAGCGAGGCATGGTCGCACTTGGCCCGAGCAAATGGCAGGTTTGATTGGTGGCAGAGACCAGGCCAGCTCGGCCAGTTCAGTTCGGTCAGCCCATCAGCTCGGTCAGAAGAGCTGAAGAGCTTGTTGCATCTTGTTGCATCATCTTGTTGCATCATCTTGTTGCATCATCTTGTTGCATCATCTTGTTGCATCTTGTTGCATCTTGTTGCAGTGTTTGCCATTGCTCAAGATCAAATTGGACCACACTTTAGCCACAATGTCTTGAGCTTCAGCACCATGGGGTCATGCAACTGTTCTCGTTGCTTGTGTCTGCATGACGCATGCTTCCCATGCAACTGTTGCAAGCCATGCTGTCCGCAACAACTGCAAATGTGCTTCAGTCTGCAAGACTGGTTGCACCTCATCCTTCTGCTCGGCGTGGTGAGTTCATTGGTGGCTGCTGGCTTGAAAATCTACGAGATGAGCTCTACCCAAGGTGCGTATTGCGAGGCCCCTTTTTGCGCACGACAAATCATCACCTTGATCTTCTTGATTCCCAGCAATATCATGTTTTTACAGATGATCTGCCAATACAATGCAGGATCATTGGCCAATGCTGAGCAAAAGTTGGAACAGGAACTTCACAAGTTGATGGAGGACACGGTCCGCAGTTTGCAGGAAGCCGCTGGGGATATGAAGGTAGTCATTCGTGGACTTGCAATTAGTGCTGTTCAGCAAGCTTCACGTGGTTTCCGTGAAAGTGCTGAAGAATTCCAAAAGTTCCTGAAAGACACGGCAAGGACGGAAGAGGTCCTGTATACAGACCAAGAGTCAGTTCAGGAATTCAAACGCTACGTCCAAAAGTGGTTCGACATCTTTGCCCTTAGTCTTTTGGATCCGCAGGTCTTCGCCAAACCTCTGGTGCAAGGAAGGAGCTTGGTTGAAGCGCTCGATGCCTGCAACACCTTGACACAGATTTCTGATCTGTGTCAGCCATGGTTGAAGCTAGTGTCCACCATCACATTGGAGTACCGTACCACGCAGCTGGAAAGCCGGGCTCAGTCGATCATACACATGGATGCCGAAGGGAGGCCTGCAGGACTCCCCACGGCAGCTGAGTCCCTGGCCAGCTACGCTCGCCGTGTCTTTGGAACTTCCGAAGGAAGCGAAATTTCGGCGCTGGTGCTCGATCCCAACAGGCTCCGATGCGGCATCTCATGGATTCACTTTGGCTGGACTGGCGTTGGGCTGCAGGACTCCGAACTGCCAGCAACATGTCAGTGTTGCATCCTTACCTTTAAAGTGCTATCAGCACGCCATGTGTTGTTTCTTGCCACCCTCTTCTTCAACGTGCTCTTCATCGCCCTTGAGATTGTTATTCTGAAGCCCTTTCTCCTGGCGCTGTTTGTGATCAATGAGGTGTGCGTAGTCTGTGTCTTGATCTGCTTCGATCAAATCGATGCAACCCAGAGGAAAAAGCACCTTAGTGAACGGGCGCAACGGAAGAAAGAACAGCTGGAAGCAAAGTTTCGGCAAGTCCGGCAAGAGTGGGATGACGTGCAGGGCATGCTGGACCTTTGGAACTTCAGAACGTTCCCTTCCCTGTCGCTGCTGAAAAAGCTACAAATTGCCATGGATAATCAGAACCGCAAGGACTTTAAAGATCAACAAGCAGATCCAATGGTGCGAGTCCATTGGATGCGAACCATCAATGATGGAATCTCCAGCATCGATGTGTACCTCCAAGAGCAGGTGGAATGGACCTCGAGAGATGAGGCTGCTAGCAAGCAAAGGCGCCAGATTGGTGAGGCATTCAATCGTTACATTGACCAGGTCTTTTCGGCCGGCGTCCACACCAAACTTCAGGATGTTCCGGGCCACTTGACCTTGGACAAGTTGCAGCCAGCACTAGGGGCGCAAAGCCCTGGCCAGGCACTGCCAGGTTCACCTCCTCCACCAGCCGTACAGCCTGGGGTACAGCCTGCCATGCAGCCTGCGGTGCAGCCTGAACCGGCTAGTTCTTCCGGATTGTTTTCACCACCTGCACGGGCTAGCCCATTGTCTCAGACAATCGGGCAGCCCACGGATACTGATTGAAGAGAGCTTGTTTGCACTTGCATCAGGGCAACATGGGCATCCATTCATCCATAGGCCACAGGACATATCAGGCACCTCTGCTTCAAATTTTCGCGTGCCTCCCGATGCAGGCAAACCATGGCTCTTCAATGCAAGACTCTTTGGCTGGATCCAGGCCCTGTACAAGCCCTGGTTCGGGCGAAAACCAACAACAAACTTACGGTAACCAGTGGAAACCTTAGTGTAGCCTCCTGTTTCCCTCTGGATTCCCAACAGCAGAAAGCTGTTGGATTTCAATCTCTAGCAGCTATCCCGACTTACCCACCCCTTCCCCATGCGCAGGGTCTGCAGGGTTCCGGGAACCTTGGAACCTTGTCTCCTGTTGCCTCCCAAATGTGGTCTCCCAATTTCTCCAATTGTCTCCAAGGTGTCTTCCATTTGCCTTCCAGTTTTGTAATTCACCTCTAGGCAGGTCTAGGCATTTAAATGTGTATACATGCATATGTGCGTATGTGTGTGTGTGTATGCGGATATGTGTGTGAGTATGTGTATATGCGTATATGTGTATGACTTTATGTGGATGTATATATACGTGAGACCGCAATTCCCACAATGTCAACCATACGAGAAACGACAACAGGAATGCTGGAACTGCGTTTGATACCAGTAAGTACGGTTACAATTCCAGAACTGGAGCAAGACAAATAGAAGCTTTGCTTTGCTCCTAGGCAGCTTTGTGCTATCTGATGCTACAAACGCCTCTCTTTACGCGTGTTTGTGTGTTCGCGTATATGCATATGTGTGTATGCGTTTATGTCTATGTGTGTATACGTGGAGTTCATTTTTTTCCCCAGTTTTAGCCTTGAATTTGAAACCGTCACTGCTGTTGGGTTCCAAAGTTGGCTTAATGATTTTGTGTTTGTCGAGTCTGTGCTGCGAACGTGCGGGCACGTTTGTTATCCACACTACTCTCAGAGACAAACATTGTTTTGGCTGATTGAACCAAAGATACGCTAGAGTCAGGACAGGCTCTGCTGAAAACAACTCTGATCAATGTCTGAACCTTTCAACATGCAGGCAGATTAGATAAAATGACTGTAGGTAGGAGAGACATGCAGTATGTAGATGACATGTAGCAGTAGCGTCTGAGTTTTCAGCTTGCGACAGGTCAGAGAGTGGGACCAGTGGACCTGAACCAAGCCCATGCAATGGCTTGAGGCAACAAGGGCCAGCGCCGGGTTCCAACAGTGTTCCAACCATGTTGCAGGAATTGCTTTTTGATCTTTTTTCATTTTCGAACAAAGCAACGTCCCAACCATGTTCAGGACTGTTCTCAACATGTTTAGACAGGCTGCAAGGTGATTGAATGAATTCTTTGTTTGGAGATGTTTGGAGTACAAGACTGCGGTCGCTTGTGAGTCCGAAGCCGGGAAGTGACCTGCTTGTATCCAATTGTTTGCCTGCCTGCATACTGCCAGATTGCTCGCGGCAAGTAATTCCAACACAGCCTTCAGCCCTGCCTCAACTGCACTGACATGGATCCTTTAACTCGAAACTTGAGAGAGCTCTGCTGAGAGGGAATGTTTTTGCCCACTGATCTTTTATGACAACAGAGCATAGGACTTGAGAATACTTGAGAATACTTGAGGAAGCACATCATTTCGATCCAGCCTAAGACTTGTAAGACTTGACACCGCCAGGGGCGAGAGCACAGAGCGGAGTGCGAGCAAACCGCACGGCAGGGATGCTGAGGCCTGGCCCATCCCCGTGGGCCCGCCGTGGGCTCCCAGGCAGTTCCCACGAAACAAAAATTCACATGGCAGATATGGCAGGATCGACGGGTGCGCAGCCTGTCCCCACGACCTGGAGATCGAAGCCAATCCCCACTTGATGCCGGAAGGACAGCTTTCGAAGATTTTGGACGTGACAAATTCATACAAATTCAATTTTTGTAGATTTGTGGGCATCTGCTACAGTATCTTCTTATTTCTTCTTACAAGCTGTCCCAAAGCTATTGCGAATCCGTCTAGATGTGAAGAGACTCGTGTTCAACCGCAGGTTACGTGGGCAGGAGGTTCAAGCCTCTCCGGCTAGATCAAAGACGCTGCAGGCTGGCAGTGCGGGCATAAATGACTCTGCACACAAGCTGCTGAAGCTGTAACACATTCCTCTTGTGGGTGAAGTTTATGCCAGTGTTCCCACTTCTGCACATTACTGGGGTCTTTACAGCAATGTCATCAGTTGTTGGGATATTAGTGGTCCTTGCAATATCCTCATGGCTGAACTGCTGAACAGACCCACTGCAGGCGCCCGACCGCCCAGACAGTTGGAGACTCGATCACCATGCGAAGGGAGGGACATCGGGTGGGATCGCAACGATGTGTTCTGATGTGCTGACAGCGAGGTGAAAGATTTGGGGTGCAAAGCGAGGTCCAGGGTTTTTGCTTCGCCCTTCAGCCTTTGCACTCTTGGAAGAAGCTTCTCTTTCCCCCCACAAGTGAAGCAAATTAAATGTCTGGCAAGGCAGTATCCAAAAACATTTCGTCATTGACAAGCAAACACTTGGCGCAGTTGGCCAGAACAGTTCGTATGTGGTCAAGTGCAGAGCCTGGCCAGCGCCGGTCAACTTCGCCTGAGCCAGGGGCATGCAGCAACAGTGCGCTCAGATGGGCGATGGATGTTCTACAAAGCCATGATCCAAGCACCGACAGCAGAGTCTGAAACATGGGCAACATTTGAGTTATAGACTTGCGGGGAATCCAATTTAATGTTTTCTCGAGTTGCTGGAAGATACACAGAGATCACATAGGCTCTGGCGTGATGTGCACGAAGAACAGTTGGCTTTATGCTGCTTGATTCTTTGGAATACGTTAGACGCACTTGACACATACTGAGTGATGCTTGTACATATACTATCATATACTGACGTTCACTGAAACTCTGTGTTTGTTCCACCTTTGAGGATGGGATTGAAGAAGAGCAAGTGGAAGGCGCCGCAGAAGGCCGACTCTTGCACCAGACCTGCAAAGCTCTTGGCGCTGAGTTCACCGAGTTTGTGTGAGATATTGCGAGATCCATCGAGATCCTATCTAATCTGGCGATATCGTGTGAACAGTCTGAAGGATAGCAAGGACAACAAGACCAGCAAGACAATGCAAGACATAACAAAGTTCTGTTTGACATGTTTGACTCCGATTTGACTCTCGGAGGTCACCCTTCCAGCCCGTCTCAAAGACGAACAGAAGCTCAGCTGCATACGAGTTGATTTAGCCATTTCAAGACCCTTGTGGGGTTCGACAGCTGGAGTATTCCAAAGTCATTTGGAATGCACTGTGCTATTTAGCGACAGACAAAAATAAAGCCCAGTGAATTGCGACCCGGAAGATGGAGGATACATCAGTATGACCAGCACTAGCAGCCACTGGAAACCCTTTTGAAGCTCATCGACGCAAAAGAGGTGACGTCAGAGAAGTACCGCTTCGGGTCTGGGTGTTCTGTTTTCTTTTGCAAGACCCATTAAAACAACTGGTTCTCCATTGTTCTTGGAAGGTTCTCGAGTGGTCGCTGGGACGTATAACCGTATAGCCTTAGAGCTGGTATAGTTTTCCCGAAGTCTATTCTTAAAGGTCCCACCACAAAGATCCACAAAGGCTGTATTACTGCCAGCAAGGCGCAGGGTGTGAAAGGTGTGCTAAGATGTGCTCAGTAGATCAGAGGTCAAGTTCTCTGCTACTGTTTTAGCAATTTTCCGACTAGCTTTTACATGCCGCCTAGCTGCGTGCTGAAGTAACAACTTCGACGGCAAGGAAAGCACTCTGTTTGGTGCGGTCCTCCTCATTTCTTTACCTTCAGTTCTGATCGCTGCCCCTTTTTAGATGCCCATGCCTGCCTTCATTTTTCTCCACTACCCTCCTGGCCCCGGGTTGCGCGAAGCTTCGTGGTTACGTGAAATTGTAGTTCTGACCCAAATGCGTTTTGTCTGTTGTTGCGGGAGATTTTGACTGCATTCAGCAACAGCTTGTCACAACAACAACTACAGCGGCTGTCTGGGAGATGCATGTTTGCTCTATTCACCTGAGAAACTATCTGGGCTATGTATCGATATGCGAGTATGGCTGGACACATTAACATACTTTAACCGCCTGCAAAATGGGTAGACATCCCAACATAATCAAGTAAACCTGTTTTGTGTTTGCTTTGGATGTGGATAGCCATATAGAGACATGTTGATGCGCTTTATGCAATCTTTTACCCGTGTATCCGCTTGTGCCCTTGCTTGCTTTGCCTCGCTGTATATTCCCTATGTATAGGCTTATAACCCAGACTCTAGACTAGAGACTATCTTAGACAGTCTTGGACTGTTTGACTTGGATTCACTTTCATACTTGAGGCCTGGCACAACCCGCCGAGCGCAGCATGGGGTTCTCCACATAGTGCCTTTGTGCAGAGCTTAGAAAAGACGAGGTAGGCATGGACAACATACAGCTAAGCCTAGCGGAGCCGTTGCAAATGGCTCAAGACTTCAAGCATTTGATTATGACTACTCATTATCATGATATGTTTGATATATGAATGTATGATTGTATGAGATGTATGGGCCCCTCGTCTACGCTTCGCAAATCAGAGAATGTTGCTCGAAAGGCATGCCCTCGCTCTCCAGACTTTGCCTCAGCGAAAGACTGCTAAGTGAGGACAAAATGGACAAAGGCACGGCTGTATCACAGTCCTTTCAGGGTGCGGCAAGAGATGTCAAAGGACCAGGGATAAGCAAATGTAGACGACTTAGACAACGGACAACAAAGGAAAACATAAAAGGCAGTGCAAGCAGAGCAACAAGGAAGACCTATGAAGACCTATGAAGACGTCAAGATTCTGTTGACTCTTCACATTGGCACTGCAATTAGGACAGAGGAGCAGATGGCGTACTTGGTACTCAGGCCGGCACGGCCGAAACTTCTCAAAGCATGCGTATTCTGATATGAGCTACAGCCAAAATTTACCGTAATGGAAAGTAGTATTCAAGACATCTTTATTTTTTGGAAATTGAGCTGGGGCTTGCAAAACGATAATACACTCTTCAAAAATTGATGACTTGGAGCTATATACTAAATATTGACCGTGGCCCATATGACTTACATAAATTTATGTAATCATTTTACAGTCCATGATCTCAATGTGCAAGCAATGCAAGCGTTACCATCTTTGCCACACGATTAAGCAACAAAAGAAACCGGGTTCGAAGCATGATCTTTATATTCTGTCAGACTTGTGGTTTGGGGAGCACTTCAATCCAGACTCTTGTTAGTTGTAAAAACATATATGGGTTATATATCTTTTCTATTTTGTTTCCACAACCTCTGCTTTTGACATCAAATTTACCAGTAAATTCATGGATTCCCTAGCAGTAGCTCGAAAAACATGACACTCAGATATTCTCAGTATAGGCATTCTCTTTGCGACACCATGATTGAATGCACTCTTTCTTCAGGAGCTTGATGATTTACGACCCACCTTATCTTTTTCTGCATTGCCAAAATAATCATAGTCAGCTGTTTACCAAAAAAGGCTCCGACCTGCTCTCTTGTTGCACTTGAACTCTTCATCCAGTTTTACAGTCAAAACGGCGAAGAAACTATGCTTTATTAATCGATTGCACACTATAAATTGGCCGATGCTACGATTTCGTGTAAAACGCTCGGCAGTGCGTGTCATGCTGAGTAAACGACATTCTAGCAAAGGCATGCTTTGCATTTAAGGAGTGCTTTGCAGTTAAGGAGTGCCACTACGTTGCACCCTCCCGAGTGGAAAGGGCTTGGGAAACGAACTCACCGTGCAATTTGTTGTTGTATTTTCGGAATCCAAGTACCTGATAACAAAATTCAAGTGTACTTGCACATCGCCCCAATCTGACCAAATCTTGTGACAGCACAGCTTTCATATTTACCAAAGAATCTGGCAGGACAACTCCAGCTGAGAGGCGGGAATTTTGAACTTTCAGCATTGGCATACTGTTTTGCCACGACTTTGTGTGTTTTGTATCAGGTAGTGGCTTTTGAAGAGGCATGCTGCGGCATGAGTGAACCTGTGCAATGTAACTCACGTGGCCCGTGACTCCAGTGCCTCTGATGCGCAGCATTTCGGGCTTTCCTGCCAAGCTGCCAAGCTTCTAAAGACAAAGGTCGAAATGCTAAGTGCCATTGAAAGCAATGTGAGGATGCCTGGCAACAGAACATAAGACTTCTTGGAGATGCTAATACAAAACAATACCACGAACACGAACATCCATGAACATCCACGAACATCCATGAACATCAGGAATATCCACGAAGTCACGAAGCATACACCCAGCAATCACTCCTCAAGCTTCAACACCACTATCTAGAATCTAGTGGAAAGAATTCGGAATCACCAAAATTTCAAGCGATTTCAGTAAGTGTTCTTCCCATAGCCATGCTGTCCTTCCGGGAGGCAAGGAAAGACATCAAGAACTGAGGGACATACAAGAATTGCCTCTGTCGCATTTTGAGTCTCAGGCGCTTGCAGAGGATGAATTTCCTGTGTGCTGATCTGAGAATAGAAGCTGGAATCAAAATTTTCAAACATGAAGGGGCCGGCCGTTTGGCCACAGCATCCTATTGCAGCAAGAAGCAGAATCCTCCAAGTCAGTGGCAAAGTGAAGGGAATGCCTATTGTCTCGCCTGATTGATCATTGATCGAGCCTGTCTGAGTTCTTTACTGCAGTCACCCCATGTTTGCTCTTTGCAGACGAAACCAAGCGAAGCAAAAGTTGCCACCGCAACTCTGAGGTGCCCAGAGGGTGAAAATGACCTTGATCCAAGTGATGGTTGGGACGTGGACTTTTCCCTTGAGGCCACATTGCCTTTCAAGATCTTTCAAGAACGTGTTTGAATCCAAACTGTTTGAATATTCTTGCACAGTTTTCCATGGTGCCTCTTTCTACCCACTGTGTATATCTTTTTTCTTTTTCATTCCTTTTATTCCTCAACAGCGTAAGCTATATAATGGGGTCTTCAGCCCAGAATAGCTCCGGTGTGCACTGGTGCTGGCGCCGGGTCAGGTTCAACGAGGTTCCGGAGCAGGTTCCGAAGGTTCCGGAGAAGGTCTGGGAGGCTTTGGTGCAGAGCCAGGTCAGGTTCAACAGGGTTCCAGAGAAGGTTCCGGAGAAGGTTCCGGGAGACTTTGGTACAGAGCCAGGTCAGGTTCAACAGGGTTCCAAAGAAGGTTCCGGAGAAGTTCTGGGAGGCTTTCGTGCAGAGCCAGGTTAGGTTCAACAGGATTTGCGGCCATTTACTGTAACTCACGGAAACCCATCTGAGGTGTTTCCAGCACTTGGCTTCGCAGCACCGCTTCAGAAAGATTTGTAAAAATAAAACGTTGCGGCTGTTGGGGATACCACCGAAGCTTATTCATGTTTTTGTCTTTTTATTTGGGACTACCTCAGCCAGGACGCTGTCCGGCCCGAGATCCGGCTGTATGCTGGTGTGTGGTGCCCAGGTCTCCTGTAGTTCCTGAAAGCAAAGAACCTGCACATGAAAACTCCATGAGAACCCATGAGAATCTTTAGCCCAAAGGACTCCTAACATCTCCTAATCTCAAAGCGTGCCTTTGTGCATTTTTGCAAGCAAGGCCTCAAATTGCGCCTCAAGACCAATGCAAACAGTAAAACTCAAGCTGTCAGCTTCAACGGTTCAAGACAAACTGAGGTGAGAGTACAGCATTTGAGGTTATTTTTTCAACTGAGTTGGTCCTCGCTATTGAATATACACGAGGTCGATCGATGCCTTCTTCACTCTTCGTCGATCCACAAAAATTGTTTCAAGTATCACTGACCTGCAGTCCTGTGAACCTGGCCAAGGCTCGACCAGATGTGACTTTGTGTTGCAACGGTGGGCGAAAACTATTAGCTCACCGTCGGATTCTTGCTGAGGCGCACTTTGCTTGCTTGCAATCAACGTTCGTTATCATTCCTTTATTTCAGGTTTTTCGATCTATTTCCGACACAGACACACTTGCCAAGTGTTTCTGGTCCATTGCTATCCTCGAGTTCGTATGCTTCCGTTGCACGATGTTGCACGTTGGCCAACTGGTGATGAGGGACAAGTATATTCTGTGCTGCTGTTCGGATATTTTGCGCGGCGATGACCTTTGCGCGCCAGCATGTCCCTCTCAGAGTCTCATGTCCCTCAGGTCGGCTACTTTGAGTCGTTGTTTCAAGACCTTGACCAGGTAGACCTGACTGTAGAGGAGGCTCTGGGCAAGACTATGAAAGACTTTTATGCATAGCGTTTCTGACTGGGAGACACTCTCTCCATATCTCTCCACATGCAAAAACCTACAAGTGTGCAACATCATACAGTAATACAGACTCAATACAGATTCATGCACTTTTACGGGCTATTGCGGACTATTACATTGCCAGGATTTGGAGACTTTTCTCGAAGTGATTCGCTGGATCTACTGTCGAAGTGCTACAAGCGACAAGGAGCACTCTAGCAGTCCACAAGAACCACGCGAGCAACACAGACACAACACAGATGCGACACACACGCAGGACAAATGCATTTCCCTTATGCCTGGCTCATTTGCCAGGAACGAGCTCTGGACTTGCTGCGGCTGGCCGAATCGTATGAGATAGTGCCATCCTTGGGAATCTCAGGTACAGCTACTACTATGATCATATTTACGTTGTGTGCAAATTTCTATACTGTACGGCAGGAATGTTTGACCTGATACCACATTGACATAGAATCCGTAGTGTCCCATAGTGTACCGAAATCAGTCTGTCCTGCTGTGGAAGAGTGAGACTGGGTCGCCTCAATTGACCGGGCAACTTCTACCTGTGTGGTAGTTTTCAGTTTAAAGAAATGTTGCATCAAGATGGTAGTGTGAGGATCTCTCTTCCAAGACTGGGTTTCTTCTCTCACAACTTCTGTTTCCTTTTCTCCACCGATCCCCGGTGCAAACACCTGGGTTAAGGAATTAGTCTACAATCTAAAGCTTTGACATGCGTCTCTATCAGTCTGTATCTACTGTTTGGAGAGGCAAGCTTCTACAGTAAAGACTAAACTGAGAACGGAAGTCTTCAAGATTTCAAGATGGACATGGCAGGAATAGTTCTTCAAGATTTGCAGCACTCTTCAAATCTTTTTAACGGGCCTCCCTGTGAGGTTGCTTTGCACGGACTTCTCCACTCAATGTAATTAGCTTTCTGCGCTAATGATACTGCATGACACTGCCATTTCTATTGGATGTATTGCTGTGGACGATTTCCGACAGGGTCGATGTGGCTCCTGATTCAAAGGTACAAAGCTTGTGAAGGTTGCATGTTAGCATATTGCTGTGTGCAGTTAGTTCCCATTGTAGCCATACAGCCCTGCGTTGCCCAGGAAGGGTTGATTGATCATGCAGCGAGAGTGCTGGCAGCACCTTTCAGCACTGAGCTCAGCGGTTTGCCGAACCTTGGCAAAGATTTGGGAGAGCCGATTACAGTCTGATTGCCTCTGGTGCAATGCACTCAGATGCCTAGCAGATGCCTAGCAGAACATTGGCTAAACCATGCTAAACCCACGAGTCTTGTCGAGTCTACAAAGCAGAGCTGGTGAACAGTTTCGCTCGCTTCACACATCGTCATCTCTAATCACATTCTAGGCACGGTGCATGTATTGTAGAGGTGCACAAAACAGCCATGCCATGATAGGGGACCTGGGCACGACTGTGATGAACAGAAACGATATTCTGACAATCCAAAAAATGGCGCAACAATGTGCAGAGAAAATACGAAGTCAAAGCAACAATTTTCACCTGCCTGCCTGGTTTTGCGCATTTTGAACCCTTTCTCAATGCACTCAATATTCCAGGGAACCCTGGTTTGAGTCAGTCTGAGACAAAAAATCCAACCAACTGAAACGCATCATTGTAAGAAATAATTAAACAAGTCTTCGTACCGTAGATCTGCTTCACTCTGTATGCAATTATTTTGGCCATTGCTTGTCTTGTTTGTGTGTCATTTCAAACTTACATGACCTTGCAAGCACCAATCTGTAATTTCAGACAGCTGGTCAACCACCCCGCATTTCGGAGTTTTCCCCCAACAGTATCTCTCAAACCAAGCCTCCCAGCACAAGTACCAGATTCATTGCCAATGAAAAAACTAGGACAACCCTCCGGGATGCAAAGTGCGTTATGTCAGCGTTGTGAGTTTTTGTTGTGAGCAGTTGAATTAGTAGTGCTTGTTCGGCGTGTGGATATGATATACTAGTTGGATACAGATGTGACGAATGAATCGTTTACTCACGAGGCTGTCCGACTGATGGTGAGAACGTGCTTGACGAGGACTGCGACAGTCTCTGTGAATCGGTCTATGTCTCAACACGAACACGATCACAATTTGTCGCATAGACATCGTACAAGTCTCCCTTTACCACCCCATTAACAGCAGACCACTATTGAGAGACAAAAATTGACCTTCAAATGCTCTGCGCACCTTTCAAGGAGAGACTTGAGAAAGAAGATCATGACATTGTCAAGGTGCCGAGCAAATCTTGACCAAAGTGATCTTGTTTGCACGACTTGTATGTGTTTGATTTATGCTGCAATTCAGGCCTTCCTACATGAGGAGGAAAGTCCGAAGGAGGGAATTCCTCCCAAGCCTCACAAGATGAAAGATGTTTAAACACTTGTGTCATGGCAAAGCGCTAGCCGCTAGCCATTGAAGAAAGTGGTGGTCGGAGTGTACCGACATTTGGCCCGTGTGGAACAAGATTAACACATCCAAGACCTTTGACAGTACAGACAAAGGTATGGATGTGGAATTGACCGCTGAAGATGCGGGAAAAAACAAGAGCACGACCTTGGTAGCCCAGTCTGGGACAGCATGACTTGAGTTGTAGGCTGACTTGAGTCATTCAGCTTGAATCATATCGAATAACAATGTTTTGTTCAAGATGTTCAAAAGCCATGCGATCTTCAAGCATCGGATGCAGGTGTGCTCCTCATCTGCGCCGAGCCCTTGACTTCTCCATTTTTTGTTGTTTTGCACACTGTTCAGAGCAAAGCAAGATGTATCCAATTCCACTGGTAAAAGCCACCTGGACTGCGGAAATGATATCAACATCATAGCTGCCATAGCTCAGTTCACTTCTAGCTGCTTCATAGGCTCCTCAAAGGGACTGAAGTCGCTTTACCCATGTGCAGGGATTCGGGGAGAACGCTTCAACTCATGTCAGACTATGGGAAAACATGCGGAAACTGTGATAGATCTATCTTGGGATGACGCCCTTTTCAGTGTTCTGCGTAACATTTTCCAGACAATCCTGTGAGGGACCTGCACTTTCCCACAATGGTCCTCCCCTTGTTTTGCGAGTGTTTGGTTTTACCGGTTCAGATGACTTTGACTTTCGCTCCTGTTGCTGTAGCCAAAGCTGCTGTCAACAAACGCACATACACACAAAAACCTGCAATGTGTGGTTGGCGGAGGACCCAACGACATGCACCTCTTTGATTTCTGTGGAGTGTTTTCACGCATGTGGTGGGCGCTGAGGCTGCAGAGATTTCATGAGTCCTTTGCTGCTTGAGTGGTTTGAGTGGCTGACTCTGGTCGTGGCTCTATGCCCAGACAAAATGATGACCCCAAAGCAACGCTCGCAGCAGAGTGCAATAGTGTGCAATAAATAGTGTGCAATAGTAGCAGCCACGATGCAGGAAGCTCCTGCAATTTCATGGGCAACATTTTGAGTCACAATGACAACGCAAGCACAAGGCTTGTAGTGAATTATTACCAAATATTTGATTAAGAAGTTTCACACTGTTTCACATCAGCTGCTCGCAGCTAAAGAAAGTGACCTATAGCCACTATAGCCTATAAGTACTGATCTGAGATTCCCACGTCATGAGAATCAACTTGCAAAAAAAGGAGATGCAATTTGCATACCTGCTATAAATGGCAAAGAGCTGTTTTTTGTGTGCCTCATGCCAGAGCGGGCAACTGCGTCGGCAGGAAACGGTCAAGCCGATATTTTGAATCGTTCGCTGCAGGCTTTTTAAAAAAGCAGCACCATTCCCGAACTACAGCCTTGGCCACGGCCTATGCCAGCAAGGCTTCGCCAGCGGAAATTCGGCGACAGACAGATTGGAACGCGATTTTCGTTGCCAGAAAACCAGTGGAGCCTTGACATTTGCAGCTTGTTCAGTTTGTTCAGTTTGTTTGGATTTTTACGGACTGCTTGTTGGAATCTCCAACGATGGGGTGAACGTTGTGAAAGCTGCAGACACAAGACAGGACCCGGACTAGATGTTCACTGCACTGGAGGGCTCTAGGATATCTTTAATTGGCGTCATTGTCTTTGCTTCTCCACTAAGGCTCAAAGTTGTTAGATAATATGTCTTCCACTTCAATGCAGCAGGCATATCCAGAAGGCTTACAAATGAGATGACTGTTTGGTCTTTTGACGCACAACTTTGACACATATGAATCGGAAAACAAACTGTTTTTTAACTTTGGCATGCAACAAAGGGAATCTGGACAACCGTATAGTAGCAAGGTTATGGCCGCATCCTCCCGAAGCTGGCTAGAGACATTCAGATGAGACAGTTTCAGGAGGAAAGCAAACCGTTTGAGGCACAGTAAGATGCGGTGAAGGTGCATGCAAAAATGATACGATCATTGGTTCGAGAAGGGACTTCAAAAGTGTCTGAATTTGATATGCAGGGTCTAGCGAATATGCTGTGAGCACTAAGCGCTATGTTGGTTAAAGACACAGCACTCCTTGAGGCAAGTGCTGCAGCTGTTGCCAGACTTGCAGATTCCTGTACCGGATCAATGGGATCCATTCCATCCCAGAGCGCGCAGAGCATTGCGCAGAGCATTGCAAACATTTTGTGGACATATGCCAAAGTCAGCTTCAGGAGTCAGCCTCTGTCGTAACTTTCGCGGCATGTGATTTCTTTCGCCCGCGGGCTAACTTCACAAAGCATTGCCAACATTGTTTAAACACATGCCACGCTGAGCTTCAAAGATGTAGCTCTATTAGGTCCAGTCTTGTCTGCCTCGCTGGCTCGGATGACTGAATTTTCGACTCAAAACTTGGCAAATGTCATGTGGACTTAGGCGACTCTAATTGTTCGCAACATGCCTGTCCTGGTTGCAGCTGCTGATTGGTCTGTGCAAAGAATGAAGGAATTCACGGCACAAGGCTTGGCCAACATGGTCTGAGCAGCTGCTCACCTCGATCTCCAAAATGAAATTCAGCTGTTGGCGTTGGCCGATGCAGTCATTGACAAAGCTTCACTTTTGCAAACTCAGAACGTGGCTAACATTGCCTGAAGGTTTGGCAGGTTGGCCGTTCGAAATAGTCGATTGTTACAGGCCTTGTCTACTCGCTTGCAGAACACAGCAGGGTTTGATCCACAAAATATTTCCAACAGCTTCTGAGCTCTTGCGACACTGCTGTGTCATGATGCAGCATTGATGACAAAACTAGCCCAAGAGGCGCACCAACAGATGGACAGATTCGGAGGTCAAGATGTGTCCAATGTTGTTTGGTCATTTGCAACCCTGATGCTGCAAGACTGGCCATTAGTGTGTGCTCTCCGCGTGGCAGCTCTCCGCAATCAACCCCAAATGCAACCCCAGCATCTGTCAAATACAGTTTGGGCACATTCTACTTTACAAGTTCCTGTCCTGGAACTCTGCCCGGCATGCATAGTACGTTTGCCAGAGTTCGACTTGCAGGGCTTGGCAAATGTTTCATGGACAGCAGCCAATTCCATATATTCAGATCATCCGCTTCTTGAAGCAACGGAAAGACTGCTTTGCTCGTCACAGATCCTTGACATGCATTGTCAAATTACATCCGCGGATGTGTACTGGGAGATGAGCAGATTTTCAAACCACATTTGCCAACTGATTTGGGCGTTTTCGTTCTCCGGAAGGCTTACTCCTGACCTTGGTGAGCGCTTGAAGCGCACGCTGCTCGATATTGGTTTGAATCTTGACAGGATGGAATTGGAGCCACATTCCGAGCGAGAACCGAAAAAGGCGACAGGTGCAGAAATATCCTCCTCTCTAAAAGAGACAGGGCGTCCCCGCATTTTAACAAAGCTCCAGGGGATTTCTGTGATTTACAAGCCCCCTGGCTGGGAAGTTGATGCCAAAGGGCAATCAAATCTGCAAAGTGGTCTTCCGTTGTCTGCCTTCGTCCAAGAACAGGAGATCTCGAGAGTTGTGAGACTGGCTGCCTTCGAGTATGGCTTTATCCATAGACTGGATGTTCCAAGCTCTGGACTCCTTCTGGTTGGCACCAACTTTCTGGGGCTTGCAATGCTTCAGTGGCAAATGCACATGTACTCCATCAGCCATGGCCCCAGCGATCCAATTGCAGTGCTGTCCAGGTCTTTCCTGTGGAGCTGAGTCGAGCTGAGTGGATCCGATTGGCAGGTCGCGAGTATGTGGTTCTGACGGCGGATTGCTGGCCTGCGGTGATTGGGAATGTGGATGTGCCAGTGCCACCGTCAGCAAATTGTTAAACCGGTTGAAACTTTGCAACCTACATGCAAGGAAGCTTTTTTCAACCATGAGAAAATGATAGGAAATGACACACGACAAATTTACAAGACAGTGCACTTGTGTTGCTCAGTGCCATTTCTGTGACATGCTCCTTTGCATTGGCATCCTTAGCTTTCTGAGCTTTGACCATTGACGCTGTCTGGCGTTTGCCAGGGCTTTCTGTCTAACTTCGTCTTCTGAGTCTTCTGAGGTCCAAGACTTCCTGCCAGGACGTAGCTTTGTTGATGCCAACGGTCGGCCTGCAGATACCCGGGTCAAGGTGACTCGCGGAGATTCGACATTGCCGCGATTCAATGTATTCAACTCATTGAACAAGCATGAGTCTAAGCATGAGATATCATGATATCATGAGATGGTTTGAGTCGTTTGAGCATGAGTCAGCTGTGGTGTTTTTCAAATCTGCCTCGGTTCCCGATTCCCTCCGCATAGTGATGTCTTCGAAGGCCATAGGGCATTACGAAACTCTCCTACGCCGCCAGACCCTTGTACTCTTAGTGTACCTCAGCCATTGGAATTCCTGCAGACTTTGCAGTATATGAACTAATTTCACCCATGCTAGTAGGTGCAGGATGATTGACCCTGTGCAGTCGCAAACAAACAAACAAACTGCGGAACACCTTAGGTGGTCAAGTCAGCCTCATTGGCATTGCAATCTACACAGGCTATTTTCAAGATCATCAGATTCATTTGGTGCAAATCGAATTACTGTTTGTCATGGTCAACAAATACAGTATAAGCCTAGGCCTAAGCATGTATAATGTATAAGCTAGTTGTACCTCTTTCTTTGATTTTCTTTGAACTTAGACTGAGTTTGAGAAACTTGCAGGGCGAAGACATCAAATCCGAGTGCACTGCCAGTGGCAGGGGTTCCCTACCGTCACAGACGAGAAGTGCCCCACGGGCCTTTTGACATTCCAACCCTGTAGGTAGACTACGTATAAATCACAATGTAAATTACAATGTGAATTACAATGCAAAGCACAATGCACATCACAATGTGAATAATATAGAATGATGCTGCTCAGTTGTTGTGCTTTGGGAATTCAACGCAGCTAATATACCACTGTACAAATAGGTCCACATGCTACCAAATCTTTGTTCTCGAGATTGGGACAAGAATCGCTGCTGTTTATGAGGTGCAACCAAAGTCAAAATTATGAAGTGTGTGTTTGGTTACCAACATTTGATGTTGTCCTTGCATTTGACTCCAGATTTTAAGTTTGAGGTCTCGGAGGGCTGTCTTTCATGCCTTTGATTTCAATGTCATTTCTTATCTTCCCAAGCTACAAAAGCTCCCTAGATATGGGCGGATATGGGTAGCCACCTGATAGTCTATTATATAAATGTTTCTTTTAAAACAATAATTATTTGCCAACTGTCTGCCTCTTGATTTCAGGCTCAGAATCAAATATGAACATGTGGGCTCTGAGTTTCAATTCCCGAGACTGTTTGTATATCTGCAAGCAATTGCCAACAGATGAGATGAATTATGATGCATTCCAACAAGCCGACTTTAGCACACTTGGCAGGTACGCAGCAGCCACAGTTGTAGTTCAGGCATGCGCAGCTGAGCGAACTGAGTTTGTGAAGGCAAATGTCTTCGGAAAAGACTGCAGCAACCTGCACTCCGCTTGGAAGTATGAAGACTTCCGTAGTATTTTCATGCCGTTCATGTGACATCTAATCTGATTTTGAAGCTTGTCAGATGAGCCTTAGAGTCTTAGAGTGACTTCTCCAGGCTCAAGATTTGGACAGGTTGAGACTTATCGATCAATAAGATGCAACAGAACAATAAGTGCTGGCTAAGCGGCTACACGCTTATGGATTCCGGAATCTAATTCCCGTACATGCAATTGTTTTCATATGTTTTCATGATTCCAGCTGTGTAGCCCACAGAGAGCCCGCAGATATTTGGCACCTTCCTCAGCGAGTAGCGTGCTTCAGTTCAGATGTGCTGAACGTGTGCGGAAAGACTTCAATGAGGCGCAATGAAGCCAAACTTAGTGCGGACCTAAGTTTGGACACAGACAGTTTGGACATTCAGTACACCAAATCGGATTGACAGTGCCAAATATTTTATAATCAACATGCTCTGGTAGCAAAGGTGGCGAACAAGGCGTGTGCAGCTCGAGTACGGCAACGGGAACAAGAGATGATGAAGACGAGGATCAGGAATATGAAACCCCAGGCCCTTGGGAAGGAGTCGGAAGATGTCGGAAGACCATTGGGCTCACAGAACATGTTCATATACCATCCCTGCGGCCCCGCTGGCAGATTGATTGTCGTCCACCTGAAACTATGGCGCTGGACCATGTGCGGAATAATCTGAAGAGGGAGCGGAGCTCAGTGAAGTCTTGGTGAAATCTGTATTTGGAAGCAGCACAGAGATGCACAGAGTATTCATTTCATTTCAACCTGTGGGAATCTTCATAGCCCTTAGGGTTGCAACCTCAATGAATGAATCAGGAGCAACTACTGGAAGAAAGGCCATATCTGACTGCACATAGTTGAAAACCAGCATGTGATTGTTTTTTTTAGTGTTTTTTGATCGCATTTTAGTAGTGTTGTAGAGGCGCTTGCCCAATGTCATGTGATCGAAGAGTTGCAGGTACCATGCTATTGATCGTGACAACCGTATCCTGCTTCAGAAGATGATCCGTGCTAAGTTGAACCGAACACAAACTGAGGAGCCCATTTTTTCAAACTGTTTGAATTATATAGTTAAAATTATTCTTCGGCTTGCTTAGCTTGCTTCTTTTCCTGTGTTAAGGTCAGATATCATGAAGACTCCCTCGGTCAAATCTGGTGCAACTCGTTTCTTGCCTTGGTGATCCTTGGTGTATTTGTGAAGAAACCTCAGTGAGAACTCTGTGAATCCATTGGAGGTCCATGTGGATCTCTTTTTTTGTGGCTTTCTTGTCTTCTTTGCACCTTCCTTTTTCGCGTGTGAAGGTTCTCACAGCGGCCCTGTTAGCCTCGTTCGGGATGCTCGAAAAGCAGAGCTGTCTCGGATCACTCAGGACGACATTTTGGCGAGATTTTCTGCAATGTTGTTACAGCACAGCGACAACAAAACTTATCAAAACTTGTAGGATAACCAAGGCCACTTCAAATTTGTGCTTTCTGGGATCTGTTGAACCCACATCTATAATGAGGCCTTGATTCCTTGATCCTTACAGTTCGTTTACCTCCTTTCCCTCATATCACCCTCAGCCACTTATCATGAAAATGACAGATTCATCCATCTGGCCCTAACTGGGTCGCCAGACTTCTGAATCATTTTACAATTCATGTTACATTATGTTGAATTTCATGTGCATTCGTATTCAATCGTATTCAGATATGTTCTGTTTGTGTGGCCTGAAGAAGATCAGAAGCATTTGAGGAGAACCACGCCATCCTGAAGCGAATCCAACAGGTGGGGCTTGCGTAGCCTGCCTCGTCTAGTGACGGAAATGAAACAAACTGAAACAAACTGCATCCGCAATCTCGGTATCAAGAGGCTTGAAATGCTTGAAATGCTACATTGTAGATCATTGTAGATCATTGTAGCAAGTGCCTCTACCTGGCATCAAGACACAAGACTCATAAGACTCATAAGACTTGAGACGGTCTAAGACATCTTTAAGACAACAGCTGACATGGCCTGACATGGCCTGACATGGCGCCTGGTTATCCTTGTTGGCCAGGCTCAGCCTGTCTACAATCACGTGGAATGGGATGATTCTTATCGGAAAAGCTTGGTGTACATGAAGTGCCTCCAGCATCCCATGCCTCCCATGCTTGTGTGTGGGACAAAGCTGTTTCAAGGCAAAGTCAGTAATACAAGGTGACTAGAGTCTAGAGGCTAGAGCTTGACGGATACCGGTACGTATTTAAGATTCAAATCTGGCACTTCATTCGGAGAGACCAAGCTGTTCTCAGACTGGTTGCTCTTGATGCTTTGAGATTGCATGAGAGAATGCTGTGACTACGGCAAAGCAGAACATGGGAGGTTCTGTAGAGATTGCGATTTCTGAATGACACATGACACATATGGAACCACCTTCAGCATATTTACAGTAAGCATCACTCCTCAGCCTTTGAGCATTTTGAGCATCTTTGAGCAATTTTGTCAATTGAAAGCCGGGCATCAGAGGCGGGATTGAGACCTTTCCGAGCCTTCAAACAGTGTTTGAACAGTGTTAAGCAAATTGTCAGTGCAGCCTGCCTCGAACTCCAAAAAGTGTCGCATTTTGATCTTGACCCCTTCCAAATCTGGCAAACTGATGCAAACTGAGCAGCTGTCCAGTTCTACTTCAGGCCTTCCAAATCAACTAAAATTCATGTTAGTGCTCGTAGGATTTCAGAACCTATCTTCATCACTTGCATATAGGGTTACGGTTGCAGATGGCACATGAGAGACAATTCCAGCAAAGTTTCTTTTGAAGGGATCATAGAGGCAAGGTGCCCCAGAGTAGAGATGGAGCCAGACCCAGACCCCAAGAAGCACAGACACAGACAGAGGAAGCCAGGCAGCAAAAGGCCTTGTAAGAAACATGTAATGTCTAACTCGTGAACACCGTGAACATTAAAGAACAGCACGCGCTTAGAATAGTTCAGTTCTGGAAGGCAGAAAGCATGGCTTTCGAGCTGCCCAGCTTGCCTGTGATAGTGGCAGGTGGGTCAGGAACTCGGTGTTGAACTTATCGCACGTTTTTGTTGTTGACGTTGATGGTCTTTGATCTCCCGCACTTTTCAGTATGGAATCTTGCTCTACAGTTCCAATTTTTGAAGCTTTGCGCTGACGAAAAAGGACGCATGCAAACAATCCCCGGGAGTTTGGCCAGTTTCGCTCCAAATTCACCAATAATCGATCTTGGCGGGACAAAGCAGGGCATCCAGAAGGTATGCTGTGACAATGACGGATTTGAATCTTTCTTGAAACCTGAGCTTGATGAGCTTGTTGGCCTGCCCGCCATCAAGGCTAGGAGGTCCAGCCGTGATGTTTAGTGCAGCGGGCTCAGCATCTCCTGGATATCTGCAAATAGTCCTGAGGTTCTTCAGGTAAAAACATCTTTGGAATGCCATACTTGAGATGCATGGTGGAGCTGGCATTGTCAGCTGCACTTTGTCTTAGAAGGTGTTGTTTTGTGCTGGCAATTTTAAGCGACTTGGAGGTGACACCATTTCGGAATGGGCTGACACTTGGTGCAGAGCTTGGCATTGGACACACAGAATGCTGCATCGAAGCTGCATAGAGTGTTGACGAGTACATGAGAAATGATGAGAATCTATTACATATTGAATGCGTTTGAATGCATATTGTGAATGCACTAAGATATAATCCGAGGTGAGTTCTATTCTAGTCAATTTCTTTCCATCCTGGTCCGTATTATTTATTTGTATTACAAGGTGCAACCAGCTCAGCGAGCGCGGTCGAGCTGTACAGACAGGCAGCCATCGCTTCTCTGTTCCAGAGTCTGTGATACGACGTGTCAATGCATTTCACGCTTGTTTGGAAATGCTCTTGTCTTGCTTCCTTCCAATTTTATGGACTCGAAGGTCTTTGCTGGAGGTCTAGCCAAAGGCTGGACTGGCCGTCGCCCTACCAGCGATTTTGTCCAGTTCGATGTGGGATGCAGAGAATGAAAAGCCTCAGTGAGATTGTGTTTGTTGCCCTTTGCCCCGAGCGTTGAGACTAGGCGGAAGTTTTACAGCACGAGCTGCTTGTCCACAGTTCCTTTGCCTAGGCACGCTATGGCACGCTTAGATTCAAACACAGCAGTTGATTTAACCTTGAAGCTTCAAGCGCAGGTCCAGCTTATCACTTCTATGCATCTTTTTCCGGTGTAGGCCGGAACCGCAGAAAGGATGTAACACATGGTTTGAAGTCAGAAACAAACCTGCAGAAACCTGAACATTTAGATCATTTAGTCTTGAGGTGGCGGAGTGCTGTTAACCAGCCTCACTGAGGCAGGTCTCTTGATCACACGTCGCAGTCATTTCCATCAACAATTTGAACATCTTGGAACAGTTATATAAAATTATATAAACATATTATTAACATTTATTAACATATTTTAGATATCTTGCAATCATATAATATTAATTAATATTATATATATATGTTGCAATATATTGCAATTGCATTTCCGCTTTACCACTGCAGACGCTCATCGTGTACGGAGCAGAAACCTGCAACGCTCAGATGGCAAAGAACCAGAAGAGCAACCGACTCAGAAACAGGGAGAGGTTAGAGAGTCAGGGATTTTTGCTGGTGCGGGCTATTTGTAGGGTCAGATTTCCAATTGTTGGGAAAAAGCTGGTGCATGCCTGCCAAATGCTTTCTGATCGACCGTCCAGAACTCTATGCTCCCCAAATCTTTCGACAAGAGATTTTGGGGCACCTTTCACCTTGGGTGTTGCAATCATTCTGAAAGCTGCGACAAGGTCCTGGCAGTATCCCCTCAGTGCACCCATCGTGGAAGGCGGCTCACCCCGGTGCTTAGATCTGAAAGTCTAGAACCTTGCACATTCTAGAAATTCCACTATCATCAACTCACAGTCTGCACACTGCAAATGCTGTCCATGGTACCATTTACATCATTTGCTGCCAGCCTTATGGACCTGGCTTCGGGATCCACGTCTTCCGGAATGTCATCGCGACGGCCGGTTTTCCGCCTTTCAATAACAGCACCAGCAGTCAAAAAAGCAGTCATTTTTAAGGAGGCTAAATGAAGACAGCTCTATAATTTTGAGCGTTACTTCGGTGCAGGCAGGCCTGCGAATGTTGTGCACCCCATGCAGGCCTGACGAAAAAAAACTCAACATTCTCCACTGCTGTGATCACCCTCCTTTTTTGCATTTTTACCTGCGACCGGTCTTGCTACTTTCTATCCTGCCCTGCAGAAATGTCATTGAAGGGGCCCTGGCCTTAGATGTGTTGCTGCTTTGAGAACAACATTCGATCCAGTATGACTTCGTCAGTTCTATGACTATTAGATATCTCGGCCTTGTCCATAACTCCCATGACTGGGAGTTTGTACTTAGCCTCAGCAAAGAGATTGAACGTTTGGGCCAACTCAGATCACGGGAAAGAGCAACTCCATGCTGGCGCCTCAGTATGTGCATTTGTAGTCTCAAGATGTCTAAAGTCTAAAGGATATTTTTTGAGGATGGTTCGATATGGTTCGATATGGTTCAGATGTTCAGATGGGGCCAGATGGGGCTGAGAACTGCTCTATGGGACTCCTTTGGACTCATTTGCTTCTACCGACCGTGTGTCTTGTGCCTGTGAGGACAACTCTTGCAGGAGACTTCACGGGAAATGCCACTAGGCTAAACGGAGCCTCACAAGGTTCTTTTTTGCTCGTTGCATGGTCATAGTCTAGTCATTTCACAGTACTCATAGCTATTAACACGGTTGTTTTCTTTTTCTCACTCTTTTTTTTCCTGTCTCTGCTTAGCTTTCACTGTGCGGATGGAACAGCCCAGGTTTTTGCAGCCTGTTTCTCTGCACCGGTACACCAGCTTTATGGCTATACGGTTACCACTCCAGAGCTCAGGAGAAGCTCTTGCGACTGAGTTGTAGATAGTTGCATAGTTGTTGTACCGGACTGCACCGTAGATGCCATGCCCTTCAGATGAAATTGGACACTAAGCGCCATCCAGCAGTGCCAAACTTTTCTGTCATGAAGGAATTTGCCCGCAGCTGAACAGCGCGAAAAGATGGTATCGCCACTTCTCTGCATTTTTTTGACAAGACTGCACACCTCGTGGATTGAGCATTTTGCCTTTATCATCGGATGAATGCGGAATGTTCAAACGAAGGTTTCTAAAAGAGCAGTATCTGGACACATCGAGCGGGAGGCCAGCCTTTTGTTGTGCCCTACTTCATTGGCCAAAGCCAATGCTGGTTGTTTGATCATGTCTGTGGTACTTGAGATTTGCTTTCCCTTTTTTTGTGCACGTCTTTGCCAGGACCAGATTGAGCAGCCTCGTTCCTCGGGACCTCTTTATGCGCAGCATGTATGTGGCGGTGGCCTACACAATGTACCAGACTCAATAGAAATAATGGAACTTGACAGATTCTACCTGTGACACAACACTCTCCGGTTCACAACTCTCACAAGATAACCTTCGCATACTGGTTGGTGCAGTGCATGGTGATGCCAAGGTATTCCACAGTAGAGAGAACGTTGGTAGCCTGCTGGCCGAAATGACCAGCACAGCTTCCTGAAGGTCTCACAAGTCTTTTCTAAAGTCTCCCAGGAGGATACCCTATCCTCCACGCAGGGCGCCTGCCACCATGCTTTGACTGCTGATTAGTTGAATGGTAATTGCAGAATATTATGTATATTGCAGTCAAACAGAGCGCAGCACATGCGGACTGTAAGTTGAAAGTACTGTGAATCCTTCATTTTGTTAGCCCTTTTGCTAGTCGCTCTCTGACTGCACACAGAGGAGCCGCCGTAAATACATAAATAAGAATGATAATAAATGAATAAATGAATAAATAAATGAATGAAGATAAATAAACAAGGGCCATTAGCTTCCAAAGAAAAGCAGAGATGGTCTCCAAAGAACGGGCTACTGCCTTGATTTGCCCTGACTTTTGATCAGTAGCCAGTTTGCTTGGATTGGCATCGGATGCCTTCATCTCTGCCCTGCAAAGCTTGGACCAAGTGTTTGATTCAATTTTGGTTGCACGAAAGATACGCTTGTGCAGAAGACACCATGGCTTGTGGAAAAAGGAAGGGCGGAAAAAGCTACCCACTTGATTGTTTTTTTCATTTGACTCCCCTGGAAGAAGACAGTCAGGGAGCAGGTTGAATCCTCAGCGTGGTACCGAAAGCAACACCCTCGCAGGAATGGATGCGAGTATCCGCTTGCCTTGAAGAAGAAGACAGTGCAGAGGCTTCTCATCTTCCGATTGCATTGTCTTTCCAGACAGTTGGATGAATGTTGATGTTGACACATGTTGACTTAAATGATGGGACTGGCGGAATGGGAGCAATGGGCATGATGGCGGACTTTGAAAGTCACCGGTTCTTCATGTCTCTAGCAGCTCATCCATCCCGCAAAACATAAAAACATGTGGTTGATAGAACTGCCGACAAAGCAACAGACCACGGTTATTGAAGGCATCGATCCTGTGCTCTAAACTCTCAGAATTCAACAGATTTCATGCTTTTCATGCCTGTCAATCAACAGACAACAATAGCATCTGCGTGTCTACTGCTATTCTCGGTCGATCATGAAAGAATGCCTTTATATACACAAGTTGGTCATTTAGTGTGGCTATGAAAAATACTCCATCATTTCGATGCAACGCATTTTTGAGGTTGTTGCAAAGGAGTTGATTTGAGGGAATGCCAAAGATTTCAGACGTATGGCGTATGTCTGCCATTCTGCTGACTAGTTATCAATTAAGTCAGCGCCGTGCCATGCCTGCCATTGCCATGCCGCGAGCGCAAAGCAAAGAGAGGGCTATATTTCAAGCGAGTGACTTAGGACTTGTGAAAGATACCCTGGTGTGGCCAAGTCCTATCTCATCATGCGTCGGACCCCCCCGGCACAAGTCCCAACTCATCAGGTGTCCGACGAGATTAG